>Ga0316613_10000528_pt1 | contig 30629 bp, 30 predicted proteins | sample OWC_soil_day10_C_2_FD_207647 | JGI IMG/M metagenome (GOLD analysis project Ga0316613, IMG submission 207647) | Wetland soil microbial communities from Old Woman Creek delta, Ohio, United States - OWC_soil_day10_CT_b | ecosystem: Environmental > Terrestrial > Soil > Wetlands | place: USA: Ohio...
CGGATTGGCTGGGAAACGGATGGTTTGCATGAAAGCGACGTTGCCGTGCAACTATTGTGTGCCCAAATAATGGCAAGGGGCGTAAAATACCATAAATGTAGGGTCCGCCGTGTTAAACGACAACTTGCGGGGCGGAATATAAATGCAGCCATTTCGATGGCTTATCGCTAAAGCGTCGCAGGCTGTGGTGGTTGCTGCGACCTTTCGTTCAATCATTACCGGAGCTTGTGATGTCTAACGATTTTCTTTTCACTTCCGAATCAGTGTCCGAAGGTCATCCGGACAAGGTTGCCGACCAGATTTCCGACGCTATTCTCGACGCCATCCTGACCCAGGATCCCAATGCGCGCGTTGCCGCAGAGACGCTGTGCAACACCGGCTTGGTGGTGCTGGCTGGCGAGATCACCACGCACGCTAACGTCGATTACATCAACGTCGCGCGCGACACCATCAAGCGCATCGGCTATGACAACACGGAATATGGCATCGATTACAAGGGCTGCGCAGTGCTGGTCGCCTACGACAAGCAGTCGCCGGACATTGCGCAGGGCGTGAACGAAGGCCAGGGGATTGACCTCGATCAGGGCGCGGGCGATCAGGGCTTGATGTTCGGTTACGCGTGTGACGAAACGCCGGATCTGATGCCGGCCGCGATCTATTACGCCCACCGTTTGGTCGAGCGCCAGTCCCAGTTGCGCAAGGATGGCCGCCTGCCGTGGTTGCGGCCTGACGCCAAGTCGCAAGTGACGCTGCGTTATGTCGATGGCAAGCCGGTGAGTGTCGATACCGTCGTGCTGTCAACCCAGCATGCGCCGGAGATTCAGCACAAGGCGATCGAGGAAGCGGTGATCGAGGACATTATCAAGCCGGTGATGCCGAAGGAATGGCTGAAAAACACGCGCTACCTGGTGAACCCGACTGGCCGCTTTGTGATTGGCGGCCCGCAAGGCGATTGCGGTCTGACTGGGCGCAAGATCATCGTTGATACCTACGGTGGTGCCTGTCCGCATGGCGGCGGCGCGTTTTCCGGCAAGGACCCGTCGAAGGTTGACCGTTCTGCTGCGTATGCAGCGCGTTACGTGGCGAAAAACATTGTGGCCGCAGGGCTGGCGAAACGCTGCCAGGTGCAGTTGAGCTATGCGATCGGCATCGCCAAGCCGATCAACATCACGGTCAGGACCGAAGGAACGGGCGTTATCTCCGACGAAAAACTGTCCGCGCTGGCGGCCGAGCATTTCGACTTGCGCCCGAAAGGCATCGTGCAGATGCTTAACTTGCTGCGCCCGGTGTATCAGAAAACTGCCGCCTACGGCCACTTCGGCCGCGAAGAGCCAGAATTCACTTGGGAACGCGCTGACAAGGCGCAGGCGTTGCGCAGCGCCGCCGGGCTGTAAGCGTTTCTGCCGTCGGCCAAAAACAGCGAGATTGGGGATGCCCGGCTCGCTGTTTTATTTTGTGCGGAAGTTGCTGGCGCTGTCGTATTTAACGGTTAACCATTCACGTTGGCTGTTGGCGCACGCTCGCGATCGAAATTGCCTGTGTATGGTTGTGTTGCTGGGAGTATATGGTCTAAACCATGTTCTGGGCCACAATTTTAGTGGCTGTTTTTAAATACTGGGTGGAGTATATTTTTTGATCTTACTGACCCAAAATTCATTTGAGTCAGTTATTTTCAGGCCGCTTGCAAGGCCATCTGGCGCAACAGGTCCAGCAGTTGTCGCGGTGATGTCATGATCCGGTCTGCGCCCCATGATGCGGCTTGCGTTTGGTCGCAGTAGCCCCAGCCTGCGACCAGCGTCATCATGCCGGCCGCGCGCCCGGCTTGTATGTCGCGCAGGTCGTCGCCAACGTACCAGCAATGCTGCGGCGTAATCGACAGCGCGCGCGCGGCTTCGAGCAGCGGTGCCGGGTGCGGCTTCGAGTGCGGCGTGGTGTCGCCGGAGATGACGCACGCAGCCTGGTGCAGGCCGATTTTCGCCACCAGCGGCGTTGTGAAGCGGGCAAATTTGTTGGTGACGATGCCCCAAGCCATGCCGTGCTCGCGCACGCCTTGCAGCAAATCGGGAATGCCTTCGAACAGGCTGCTGTTGACCATCAATGCCGACTGGTAGTTGTCGAGGAATCCCTTCAGCAGTTCCGGATAGCCATCGTCTTCAGGCGCCAGGCCAAACGCTGCACCAATCAGACCGCGCGCGCCAGCGGAAGCCACTGCGCGCAGTTTTTCATACGGCGCCGGTTCCAATCCGCGTTCGGTGCGCAACAGGTTGACTGCAGCAGCCAGATCTGGCGCGGAATCGGCCAGCGTGCCGTCGAGGTCGAACAGGATGGCGCGCGGGAGGGGCAGGGTAGATGTCATCATGAGCGGAAGTGGGGCAGAATTTTATGGTTTTGTGCACGCCAGCAGGTAATTCACGCTGGCGTCCTGAGTCAGGGAAAATGTGCCGCTAAAAGGGTTGTAGCCAATGCCGGCAATTGCATCGACCGTCAGGCCGGCGTTGCGCGCAAATTGTGACAGCTCCGCCGGCGTGATGAATTTCGTAAAATCATGCGTGCCTTTCGGTAGCAGGCGCAGCAACTGCTCGGCACCGATAATGGCGAACAGATAGGATTTCGCGTTGCGGTTCAGCGTCGAGAAAAATGCTTTTCCGCCCGGTTTGAGCAGCGTGGCGCAGGCGTGTACGACGGATGCAGGATCGGGCACATGTTCGAGCATTTCCATGCAGGTGACGACGTCGTATTGACCTGGCTCGCGCGCGGCCAGATCTTCTGCGGCGATGCGTTCGTAACGCACGTTCGCGCCGGAGTCCAAACTGTGCAATTTCGCCACTTCAAGCACCTGTTCCGTCAGGTCGATACCGGCGACGCGTGCGCCTGCCTTTGCCATGGATTCAGTCAGGATGCCGCCGCCGCAACCGATGTCGAGCACGGTTTTGTCTGCCAGCGGCGCATGTTGCTCAATCCATTGCAGTCGCAGCGGATTGATCGCGTGCAGAGGTCTAAATTCAGCGCTTTCATCCCACCAGCGGTGAGCAATGTCGGCGAATTTCTGCAATTCGGATGTGTCGGCATTCATGTGTCGAAAACAGGCCGCTGTTCGGTGAAAAATGGGCAAACAATCATTGATTATACGTGACGACCCTGAAGCAGGGGCAGAAAAAAACCCCGCCGAAGCGGGGTTTTTGTTTTCCGGAAACCGGATTATTTCGGAGAACCAACAACCTCGATTTCCACGCGACGGTTCTTTGCGCGGCCTTGTTTGGTCTTGTTGGAAGCGATCGGTTGTTTCTCGCCTTTGCCTTCGGTGTAGACCTGTTTCGGATCAACACCTTTCTTGACCAGATAAGCCTTCACAGCTTCAGCGCGGCGAACGGACAGTTTCTGGTTGTAAGCGTCGGAACCGACCGAGTCGGTGTGGCCAGTTGCGATGATGACTTCAACATTCACACCCTTGATGTCTTGAACCAGCTTGTCCAGCTTGGCCTTGCCAGCCGGCTTAACGATTGCCTTGTCGAAATCGAAGAATGCGTCAGCAGCGTAGGTAACTTTCTTGGAGCCTGCAACCGGCTTGCTCGGCTCGGCAGCTTTTGCCGGAGCAGCCGCAGCGCCGTCGCAACCGGCAACGGCGTCAGCCGGGGTCCAGTAGCCAGTGTGCCAGCACAGGCCGAAACCGCTGCGAGCGATTACGCCACGGCCGTCTTGCACGTAAGCGCTGTACGGGCTGTTGGCCTTGATGTCGGTCGTTTGGGCAGAAGCAGAAATTGCCACAACTGCGGAAGCAGCTAAAACAAGTTTAATCAGTTTATTCATTTTTTTCCCCTCGGGTGAGATATCCGCAGATAAGGCTGCGCATCGAATTTACTGCAATTTTCCAGAAATGGTACACACGAAACCAATAATAGCGAAGCAGGCAAAGCCTTTGCAACGCGTTCAGCTACATTTTGACACAGGGATGCGTTTCGATTGACGCTTGTCAACTAATCGGAAACCGTTTTCCTTGATTTGTCGCATTTTTGCAACCGGATAAAAAAGCGGGAAATTTGCGCGGTTCTGCGAAAAACGCCCTGTTTTCATCGGGTTCCGGAGCTTGTTGAAGGAGGGGGCTGAAGTTCGTGCGTTTGCGCAGTTGGCGGGGCGATGAGATGGGAATGTTGCGCCAGCATGCGGGACGTTTTGACATGCGTCGAAATGCCAGGGGCGCAATCCCACATGGTAAAATCGAAGTCGGCAGACAGAGTGTTTAATTGTCAGCTGATTAATTGTGACATGTCAACACTGCGGATGCTCGCGGCATTCATGTTGTCAGCCCGAAAACAAGTTATCAAGCCAGTCAAACTGCATTCCCATAATGGATCAATTCGCCAAAGAAACCATCCCGATTTCCCTCGAAGAAGAAATGCGCAAGAGCTACCTCGATTATGCGATGAGCGTGATCGTGGGGCGTGCATTGCCGGACGTGCGGGATGGTTTGAAGCCTGTGCATCGTCGCGTGCTGTTCGCGATGCATGAAATGAATAATGTTTTCAACCGGCCGTACGTGAAGTGTGCGCGTGTCGTCGGCGAAGTGATGGGCAAGTACCATCCGCATGGCGATCAGTCGATCTACGACACGCTGGTACGGATGGCGCAGGATTTCTCGTTGCGCTATACGCTGGTCGACGGGCAGGGGAACTTCGGCTCAATCGATGGCGATAACGCGGCAGCCATGCGTTACACCGAGTGCCGGCTGGACAAGATTGCGAATGAAATCCTGGCTGATATCGAAAAGGAAACGGTCGATTTCGTCCCGAATTACGATGGCAAAGAGCAGGAACCGTCGGTATTGCCGACCAAGATCCCGAATCTGCTGATCAACGGTTCATCCGGTATCGCGGTCGGGATGGCGACCAACATTCCGCCGCACAACATCACCGAAGTGATCAATGGCGCATTGCATGTGCTGCACAATCCGGATTGCAGTATCGACGAGTTGATCGAGCTGATTCCGGCGCCAGATTTCCCGACCGCAGGCATCATCTATGGTGTATCGGGCGTGCGCGACGGCTATCGCACTGGCCGCGGCCGGGTCGTGATGCGCGCGAAAACGCATTTCGAGGAAGTTGGTCGAGACAACCGCAGCGCGATCGTCATCGACGAACTGCCGTACCAGGTCAACAAGAAATCCTTGCTGGAGCGCATCGCTGAGCATGTGCGCGACAAAAAGCTCGAAGGCATTTCCGACATCCGCGACGAATCGGACAAATCCGGCATGCGCGTGGTGATTGAGCTGCGGCGCGGCGAGGTGCCGGAAGTCGTGCTGAACAATCTGTTCAAGCAGACGCAATTGCAGGACACGTTCGGTATGAACATGGTGGCGCTGGTGAATGGTCAGCCAAAGTTGCTGAACCTGAAGCAGATGCTCGAATGCTTCCTGGCTCACCGCCGCGAAGTGGTCACGCGCCGCACCGTGTTCGACCTGCGTCGTGCGCGCGAACGCGGCCATGTGCTCGAAGGTTTGGCGGTGGCATTGGCGAACATCGACGACTTCATCGCGATCATCAAGGCGGCGCCGACGCCGCCGGTGGCGCGTCAGGGGTTGATGGCGCGCTCGTGGGATTCGTCGCTGGTGCGGGAAATGCTCGCCCGGACTGGGGAGGAAAACGCTGCCGGCATTGATGCCTTCCGGCCGGCAAATCTACCCAAGCATTATGGTTTGCAAAAGGATGGTTTGTATCGCCTGTCGGAAGAGCAGGCGCAGGAAATCCTGCAGATGCGTCTGCAGCGGTTGACCGGACTGGAGCAGGATCGGATTGTCAACGAGTACAAGGAAGTGATGGCGCAGATTGCCGATCTGCTTGATATTCTGGCCCGGCCGGAGCGCGTGGTCGCGATCATCGGCGATGAGCTGGCGCAGGCCAAGAACGAATACGGCGACGGCGGCAAGGACGTGCGCCTGTCGCAGATCGAACTGAATGCGGCAGATCTCGAAACGGAAGACCTGATTACGCCGCAGGACATGGTGGTGACGCTGTCGCATACGGGTTACATGAAGTCGCAGCCGGTGTCCGAATATCGCGCCCAGCGCCGCGGCGGCCGCGGCCGGCAGGCGGCGGCAACCAAGGATGACGACTGGATCGACCAGCTGTTTATTGCGAATACGCACGACTACATCCTGTGCTTCTCGAACCGCGGCCGCGTGTACTGGCTGAAGGTGTGGGAAGTGCCGCAGGGGTCGCGTGCCGCGCGCGGCAAGCCGATTGTCAACATGTTCCCGCTGCAGGATGGTGAAAAGATTACGGTGATCCTGCCGCTGTCGGGCGAAAACCGTTCGTTCCCGGAAGACCGCTATGTGTTCATGGCGACCAGTCTCGGCACGGTCAAGAAAACGCCGCTGAACGATTTCAGCAATCCGCGCAAGGCTGGCATCATCGCGGTCGATCTGGATGAGGGTGATTTCCTGATCGGCGCTGCACTGACCGACGGTCAGCACGACGTGATGCTGTTCTCCGATGCCGGCAAGGCAGTGCGTTTCGACGAAAACGATGTGCGGCCGATGGGGCGCACTGCTCGTGGTGTACGTGGCATGAACCTCGATGACGAGCAGCAGGTGATCGCATTGCTGGTGGCGGAAAACGAACAGCAATCGGTGCTGACGGCAACTGAAAACGGTTATGGTAAGCGCACTCCGATTGGCGAATACACCCGTCACGGTCGCGGTACAAAGGGTATGATTGCCATCCAGACCTCTGAGCGCAACGGCAAGGTGGTGGCAGCGACGCTGGTCGATGAAAACGATGAAATCATGCTGATCACGACCGGTGGCGTGCTGATCCGCACACGGGTGGCGGAGATTCGGGAAATGGGACGTGCGACCCAAGGCGTGACGCTGATCGCGGTTGAGGACGGCACCACGCTGTCAGGCCTGCAGCGCATTCTGGAATCCGATATCGACGAAGAGAACGGCCACGACGACCCGGCATGACGCGCGCGTTCAACTTTTCAGCCGGCCCGGCAGCGCTTCCCGAGGAAGTGCTGCAACAGGTTGCGGCTGAAATGCTGGACTGGCGCGGTAGTGGCATGTCGGTGATGGAAATGAGTCATCGCGGGTCTCAGTTCATGTCGATCATGCAGGCGGCGCAGCAGGATCTGCGCGAGTTGCTGGCGGTGCCGTCAAACTACCGCATTCTGTTCATGCAGGGCGGCGCGATTGCGCAAAACGCGATTGTGCCGATGAATCTGCTTGGCCGTAGCTCCCATACCGCAGCGATCGATTTTATTCATACCGGCCACTGGTCGGGGCGATCAATGGTCGATGCGCGCAAGTATGCGCCAGTGAACATTGCCGCGTCGTCACAGGACACCGGTTTTGCCTGCATCCCGACGCAAACCTCATGGAAACTGTCGCAGGATGCGGCTTACGTGCATGTCTGCACGAATGAAACCGTGCATGGGGTCGAATTCCATTTCACGCCCGATGTGGGGGAAGTGCCGCTGGTGGCGGATATGTCGTCGCATATTTTGTCGCGCGAAATCGATGTATCGAAATACGGCGTGATTTTTGCTGGTGCGCAGAAAAACATGGGGATCGCGGGCCTGACAGTGGTCATCGTGCGCGAGGATTTGATCGGGCATACGCTGCCGTTTTGTCCATCGGCCTTCGACTGGAAGATAGTTGCGGATCACGATTCGATGTTCAACACGCCTCCGACTTTTGCGATCTACATGGCGGGGCTGGTGTTCCAATGGTTGAAACGCCAGGGGGGCGTGGCAGCCGTCGAGCGGCGCAACGTCGAGAAGGCGGCCCTGCTTTATGACTGCCTTGATGCAAGTGATTTCTACCGCAATCCGGTGGACAAGGATTGCCGTTCCCGCATGAATGTGCCGTTTTTCCTGCAACAACCGTCGTTGAATGAGGCCTTTCTTGCCGGCGCTCAGGAGCGAGGGTTGCTGCAATTGCGTGGTCACCGATTGCTTGGCGGGATGCGCGCATCGATTTACAACGCGATGTCCATCGAAGGGGTGCAGGCGCTGGTCGATTATCTGCGCGAATTTGAACGGCGCCTTTGACAAACGTGCTTTAACGTGTCGATGACGCGCAAATATGCAATACAATTGAAAGTTTCGTCACCTCATGATTCGGTTTTCTCATGGATAAGGACCTTTTACCTTTACGCGACCAGATTGATGCCATTGATGCACAGTTGCTTGAACTGCTGAACCGCCGCGGGCTTGTTGCGCAGCAGGTCGGTCATGTGAAAGCGAAAACCAGTGCGCCGGTTTTCAGGCCGGAGAGGGAAGCGCAGGTGTTGCGAGGCGTTGCTGAACGCAATCCAGGGCCGCTGGCCAGCACGGATTTGCAAAGGATATTTCGCGAAATCATGTCGGCTTGTCGTGCGCTCGAAAAACGCATAGTGGTTGCTTATCTTGGTCCGGCGGGTACTTATTCGGAACAGGCTGCCTACCAGCAGTTTGGCAGCGCGATCGAAGCATTGAGTTGCGCCTCGATCGATGAAGTGTTTCGCGCTGCCGAGGCGGGTACGGCTGACTTCGGCGTGGTGCCGATCGAAAATTCGACTGAGGGAGCGATCAACCGTACGCTGGATTTGCTGCTGCAAACACCGCTTACCATCAGCGGGGAATTGTCGATTCCGGTGCATCACAGCCTGATGACGAAGACTGGCACAATGGAAGGCATCCGGACGATTTGCGCCCATTCTCAGGCGCTGGCGCAGTGCCAGGTGTGGCTGACGCAGAATTTTCCGAACATAGAACGCCAGGCGGTGGCCTCGAACGGCGAAGCCGCGCGCATGGCGGCCGATGCTCCGACGGTGGCTGCCGTTGCCAGCGAAATCGCCGGGCAGAAATACAATCTGCAAGTGGTGAAGGCGCACATCCAGGATGACCCGCACAACCGTACCCGGTTTGCCATCATCGGTCGTCTCAGGACGATGCCGAGCGGCAATGACCAGACTTCGCTGGTGCTGTCGGTGAAAAATCAGGCCGGTGCGGTATACCGGATGCTTGAACCGCTGGCCAAGCATGGGGTGTCGATGACCCGGCTTGAATCGCGCCCGGCGCGCACTGGAAACTGGGAATACAACTTTTTCATTGATGTCGAGGGGCACGAGCAGGACGAAAAAGTTGCGATGGCACTGAAGGAACTGGAGGAGCGTGCCGCCTTTTTCAAGTTATTGGGTTCTTACCCGTTCAGTCTATAAGGAACAACATGCCTAACCAACTCGGGCCGGAATATGTCCGTGCCATTGCACCCTATCAGGCTGGCAAGCCGATTTCGGAAGTCGCGCGCGAATTTGGCCTCGACGAAGCGAAGATCGTCAAACTGGCATCGAATGAAAATCCGCTCGGTATGCCCGAATCGGCGCGGCGTGCGATGGAAGCAGCTGTGGCTGAAATTGGCCGCTATCCGGACGCAAACGGCTTTGCATTGAAAGAGGCGATTTCGAAGCGCTATAACGTGCCTCAGGACTGGATCACGCTGGGCAATGGCAGCAACGACATCCTCGAACTGGCGGCGCACGCATTTGTTCAGCCGGGGCAATCGGTTGTGTTTTCACAGTATTCATTCATCGTGTACGCGCTGGCGACGCAGGCTGTTGGTGGTCGCGGCATCGCCGTCCCGGCGCAAAAATACGGCCACGACCTCGAAGCGATGTTGCGCGCGATCAAGCACGATACGAAACTGGTATACATCGCCAACCCGAACAATCCGACAGGCACCTTCCTTCCGCCGAATGAGATCGAAGCATTCCTGCAAGCGGTGCCGAAAAATGTGGTGGTCGTGATCGACGAGGCATACAACGAATACCTGAATCCTGAATTGCAATACGAGTCGACCGACTGGGTGCGCCAGTTCCCGAACCTGCTGGTGTCGCGCACCTTTTCGAAGGCATACGGACTGGCCGGGTTGCGCGTTGGCTTTGGCTTGGCGCAGGCGCCGATTACCGATTTGCTGAACCGCATCCGTCAGCCATTTAATGTGAATTCTCTGGCGCAGGCAGCAGCGATTGCGGCGTTGAACGATTCGTCATTTTTGCAAAAAAGTGCGAAGCTGAATGCAGACGGTTATCGGCAGCTGGTGCAGGCGTTTGACGAGCTGGGTCTGGAATACGTGCAATCGTTTGGCAATTTCGTGCTGGTGAAAGTGGGCGACGATGATGGTGCTGGCGCCCGCATGAACCAGGCGCTGCTGAAAAAAGGCATTATCGTGCGCCCGGTCGGCGGTTATGGTCTGCCGCAATGGTTGCGCATTTCGATTGGTTTGTCGGAAGAAAATGCCGCGTTCATTGCGGCGCTGAAGAAAGTGCTCGCTTGAGTTCGAAGATGTTCAACAGGGTAGCGATTTTCGGCGTCGGGCTGATCGGCGGTTCGTTTGCGCTCGCGCTGAAAAAGGTCGGCGCGGTCACGGAAGTGGTAGGCGTCGAGCGCTCTCAGGTTGCACTGGCGCGCGCGCTGGAACTCGGCATCATCGACCGGATGGCTGATTCCGCTGCGGATGCAGTGCAAGGAGCGGATCTGGTGCTGATTGCAGCGCCCGTTGCGCAGACAGGCGCGATTCTGGCTGCGATTAGGCCGCATTTGCAGCCGGGTACGGTGGTGACCGATGCAGGCAGCACCAAATCGGATGTAGTTGCGGCAGCGTCCGCAGCGCTGGGCGGAAAAATCGCGCAATTCATTCCGGGGCATCCGATTGCCGGCCGCGAAACGAATGGGCCGGATGCGGCGATCGATGATTTGTATGCCGGCAAAAAGACGGTACTGACGCCATTGCCGCAAAATGCCGAAAAGGATGTGGCGCGCGTGGCTCAGGCGTGGGAAGCGTGCGGCGCGATCATACACCGCTTGACGCCGCAGGATCATGATTGCGTGTTTGCTGCGGTCAGTCATTTGCCGCATCTGCTGGCGTATGCGTTGGTTGATAACATCGTCAAGAAACCCAAGGCTGATTTGCTGTTCCAGTATGCGGCCAGCGGATTTCGCGACTTTACCCGTATTGCCGGTTCGTCGCCCGAAATGTGGCGCGACATTACAATGGCAAACCGGATTGTGCTGCTGGGGATGCTCGATTCCTATCTGGCGCAATTGCATCGGATGCGCGATCTGCTGGCTGCTGGCGATGGCGAGGCGATTCATGCGGTATATGCGAATGCGCAGCGCGCACGCCAGAGCTGGATAGATGCGATCGAGGCCGCAGAAAAACAAAACAGGGAAGGTGGTGACTGATGGCGAAATATCCACATTTCATTGACCTGAAACCGGTCATTCATGTCGAAGGCAAGGTGCGCTTGCCGGGCTCGAAGAGCATTTCGAACCGCTCTTTGCTGCTGGCCGCATTGGCGAAAGGCACGACGCGGATCATGGACTTGCTCGAGTCCGACGATACACTGGTGATGCTGGAGGCGCTGAAAGTGCTGGGCGTGAAGTGGACGCAGATCGAAGGCACGCAGAATTATGTGATCGAAGGTGTCAATGGCCCGTTTCCTGTGAAGCAGGCGGAACTGTTCATGGGCAATGCCGGCACGGCGATCCGGCCATTGACGGCGGCGCTGGCGGCGATGGATGGCGATTACACCCTGCGAGGCGTTTCGCGGATGCATGAGCGGCCGATCGGCGATCTGGTCGATGCATTGAATGCTGATGGCGCGAATATCGAATACCTGGGCGAAAAAGGTTACCCGCCGCTGCGCATTCGCGGCGGCAACATTCGCGCCGATCAATTGAAGGTGCGAGGCAATGTTTCCAGCCAATTCCTGACCGCGTTGCTAATGGCATCGCCGCTGCTGGCGCTCAAGCAAAATGTGGTGATCGAGGTGGCTGGCGAGCTGATTTCGCAGCCTTACATCGAAATTACGCTGAATCTTATGGAGCGTTTTGGCGTCAAGGTTGAGCGCGATGGCTGGCAGAAATTCACCATTCCGGCCGGGCAATTCTATGTCAGCCCGGATACGCTGCATGTCGAGGGAGATGCGTCATCCGCGTCGTATTTTCTGGCGGCGGGGACTATCGCCGGTGGGCCGGTCCGGGTCGAGGGGGTCAGCGCCGACAGCATTCAGGGCGACGTGCGTTTTGTCGATGCGTTGCGGCAGATGGGAGCCGTGATCACGTTTGGCGACAACTGGATCGAGGCGCGCTCGGACGGGGCGCTGAAGGCGATCGATGCCGATTTCAACCATATCCCCGATGCGGCGATGACGATTGCGGTGGTGGCATTGTTTGCCGATGGCTCCAGCACGCTGCGCAACATCGGCAGTTGGCGCGTGAAGGAAACCGACCGCATTGCAGCGATGGCGACTGAACTGCGCAAGCTGGGCGCGATCGTGGACGAGGGCGAGGACTGGTTGCGCATCACTCCGCCGGAAAAAATTCGTGCCGCGGCGATTGATACCTATGACGACCACCGGATGGCGATGTGCTTTTCTCTGGCATCGCTCGACGGTGCATTGCGCTGCGGCGCCGAAGTGCGCATCAACGATCCGCAATGCGTGGCGAAAACCTTCCCCGAATATTTCGATGAATTCAACAAGATCCTGCGCGCAGGGATGTTGTAATTGCCAGGAAAATTATGGCCAACGTTTTTGAAAACTGTCTGAATTACGGTGGGGCATTGCATGTGCCGGTGATCACGATTGACGGGCCGACCGCGTCCGGCAAAGGAACGGTGGCGCAGCGCGTGGCGCGCCACCTCGGTTTTCATCTGCTTGATTCCGGCGCGTTGTACCGGCTGGTCGCGCTGGCGGGGTTGCGTGGCGGCGTGGCGCTGGATGATGAAGCTTCACTGGCGAAACTGGCGGCGGCATTGCCATGCCGTTTCAGCGGCACGGCGGTATTTCTCGATGGCGAGGATGTCAGCGACACGATCCGCGCCGAGGATGTTGGCAAAGCTTCGTCGCGGGTAGCAGCGCTGCCGGCAGTAAGGGAGGCTCTGGTCGAGCGGCAACTGCGTTTTTGCCAGCAGCCAGGACTGGTGGCCGACGGGCGCGACATGGGCACGGTGATTTTTCCGGACGCCGACTTGAAGGTGTTCCTGACGGCGAGCGTTGAGGCGCGCGCCGGGCGGCGTTATAAGCAGTTGATTGACAAGGGGTTTTCTGCTAATATTCTAGATCTGCGCAAAGATTTGGAAGAGCGCGATGCGCGCGATTCACAGCGCGCTGCTGCGCCGCTGAAGCCAGCGCCCGATGCGTATTTGCTGGATACCTCCGATCTCACGATTGAGGAAGGGGTGAAGCAGGTGCTGGAATGGTATCGCGCTGCCAAGGCGTAGCAGCGGTGCCATTGGTGTAGTGATTGTCCCCGGATGGATGCAAGGTCTGTCCGGGATTTTTTAACCTGACCCGGTTCAAGTCGCATTCCGCGAGCCTGCCGGTTAACCTTTTTAACAAATATGTCTACTTCTGTTGCACCTACTGAATCCGCTTCCGGTATGGAAAGCTTTGCCGCGCTGTTCGAAGAATCGCTGTCGCGTCAGGACATGCGTTCCGGCGAAGTTATTTCCGCCGAAGTCGTACGCTTCGACCACAATTTCGTGATCGTCAATGCCGGTCTGAAATCCGAATCGTTCATTCCGATCGAGGAATTCAAGAACGATGTCGGCGAGCTCGAAGTCAATGTTGGTGATTTCGTTTCGGTCGCGATTGAATCGCTCGAGAACGGCTATGGCGATACCATTCTGTCGCGCGACAAGGCCAAGCGCCTCGCATCCTGGCTCGCGCTGGAAAAGGCGATGGAATCCGGCGAACTCGTCACCGGCACCGTGAACGGCAAGGTCAAGGGTGGACTGACTGTCCTGACGAACGGTATTCGCGCATTCCTGCCGGGTTCGCTGGTAGATACCCGGCCGGTCAAGGACACCACGCCGTATGAAGGCAAGACCATGGAATTCAAGGTCATCAAGCTGGATCGCAAGCGCAACAATGTTGTGCTGTCGCGCCGCGCGGTGGTCGAGGCTTCGATGGGCGAAGAGCGCGCCAAGCTGATGGAAACCCTGAAAGAGGGCACCATCGTCAATGGCGTGGTCAAGAACATCACCGATTACGGTGCATTTATCGATCTGGGCGGCATCGACGGTCTGCTGCACATCACCGACCTGGCATGGCGCCGTGTTCGCCATCCTTCGGAAGTGCTGACGGTTGGTCAGGAAATCACCGCCAAGGTGCTGAAATACGATCAAGAGAAAAACCGCGTATCGCTGGGCGTCAAGCAGCTGGGCGACGACCCCTGGACCGGTCTGTCCCGTCGCTATCCGCAAGGCACCCGCCTGTTCGGTAAGGTAACCAACCTGACCGACTACGGCGCGTTTGTTGAGGTCGAGCAGGGCATCGAAGGTCTGGTGCACGTTTCCGAAATGGACTGGACCAACAAGAACATCGCTCCGAACAAGGCTGTCAAGCTGGGTGAGGAAGTTGAAGTCATGGTGCTGGAGATCGACGAAGAGCGTCGTCGTATCAGCCTCGGCATGAAACAGTGCAAGCCGAATCCGTGGGAAGATTTCGCGCTGAGCCACAAGAAGGGCGACAAGGTTCATGGCGCGATCAAGTCGATTACCGATTTTGGCGTGTTCATCGGCCTGCCGGGTAACATCGATGGCTTGGTACACCTGTCCGACCTGTCCTGGACCGAGGCAGGCGAAGAAGCTGTACGCCGCTTCAAGAAAGGCGATGAGCTGGACGCAGTCGTGCTGGCGATCGACGTCGAGCGCGAGCGCGTTTCTCTGGGCGTCAAGCAGCTCGAAGGCGATCCGTTCAACAACTTCGTTGCGCTGAACGACAAGGGTGCAGTGCTGTCCGGCACGGTCAAGTCGGTTGAGCCGAAGGGCGCAGTCATTCAGTTGTCCGAAGAAGTTGAAGGCTATCTGCGCGCTTCCGAAATCTCGCGCGATCGCGTCGAAGATGCTGGCGCTCACCTGAAGGTTGGCGATACGGTCGAAGTGATGCTGATCAATATCGATCGCAAGTCGCGCGGCATCCAGCTGTCGATCAAGGCAAAGGATCAGGTAGAAACCCAGGAAGCGATGCAGAAGATGTCGGCGGAAGCCGGTGCTGCTGCGTCGGGCATGACCAGCCTGGGCGCGCTGCTGAAGGCCAAGTTCGATAACAAGAACTGATCCGGACGGGCACATGACCAAGTCGGAGTTGATCGCACGCTTGGCCGAACGCTATTCGCAATTGCTGGCGAAGGATGCAGAGCTGGCGGTCAAGACCATTCTCGATGCGATGGCAGGGGCGTTGTCTGATGGTCAGCGCATCGAGATCCGCGGTTTTGGCAGTTTTTCGCTGAATGTCCGTCCGCCGCGCATAGGGCGTAATCCTAAATCCGGCGAGAAAGTGATGGTGCTCGAAAAACGGGTGCCTCATTTCAAGCCGGGCAAGGAATTGCGCGAAAGCGTGGACGCGATGGCGGGGCAGCCGATGATTGGCGACTGAGTCCGTAGCAAGAATGAAAAAAGGCATCTTCGGATGCCTTTTTTTTCGCGTACAATGATCGCGTTCCCATCCTGCAGCAACCAACAACCGGAATGGCCCTATGAAAATCGTTGCCAGAATCATTGCGGCAATGCTGTTTGTCCTGTTTTTCGGCTTTGCGCTGAAAAATGCGCACGAGGTGTCACTGAAATTTTTCTTGGAATACGAGTGGCATGGTCCGCTGGTGCTGCTTTTGCTGGCATTTTTCGTGGCGGGCGCGGCGTTTGGGGTGCTGGCGATGACGCCAACCGTGCTCCGGCACCGGCGCGAAATATCACGTCAGAAAAATGCCATTGGTGCGCTGCAAAAGGAAAGCGAGGCGCAGCAGACAGCGCGTACGCACACGCCCCGCCCAGATGGCGTGGCCAACTAACCTGATTGTCGGGGTGGCATGGAATTCGAAACTTGGTGGTTGCTGAGCATCCCCGTCTTTTTCGGCTTGGGGTGGATGGCAGCGCGCATCGACATCAAGCAGTTGCTATCAGAGTCGCGCAGTTTGCCTGAAGGTTATTTCAAGGGGCTGAATTTCCTTCTGAACGAACAGCCGGACAAGGCGATTGATACCTTCATCGAAATCGTCAAGCTCGATCCGGAAACTGCAGAACTCCACTTCGCTTTAGGCAGCCTGTTTTGTCGGCGTGGTGAAATCGAACGCGCGATTCGTGTGCATCAGAATCTGCTGTCGCGCCCGGATTTGCCGCAGGAGCAGAAAGAGCATGCATTGTATGAATTGGGGCAGGATTACCTGCGCGCAGGCTTGCTGGATCGGGCCGAGGAAACCTTTAATCTGCTGATTGAAACGAACTATGGCGTTCGCGCCCGCCGGTCACTGCTGGAAATTTACCAGCGGGTCAAGGAATGGCAGCGCGCGATCGATGCCGCAAACGCGCTGCAGGAATCTGGTGCAGGCGGTCGCCAGCGGGAGGTCGCGCAATTCTATTGCGAGCTGGCGCAAGCCGAGCTGGTCAGGACGCAGCCGGATGCCGCACGCCGCCTGCTCGACATGGCGCTGTCGGTGAACCGGATGAATGTCCGGGCAAACATCCTGCTTGGCGATGCCTTGCAGGCAAACGGTGATATCGAAGGCGCGCTGCATGCGTGGAAGCAAGTTGAGCGGCAAAGCTTGCCGCATGTGGTGCTGGTCGCGCAGCGCCTGATGGATGGCTATCATGCCGTTGGGCGTCCGCAGGAAGGTTTCAACCTGCTCAAGTCCTGGCTGGCTGACGCACCATCGATCGATTTGCTGGAAGTGATGTTCAAGAACCTGGTCGAGCTTGAAGGTGGCGAGGCGGCATACAATTTGGTGCGCGATGAACTGTGGCGCACGCCAACACTTCTTGGACTGGACAAGTTGCTGGAAGCGAGATTGCTGATTGCGCGTCCCGATTCGTTGCCCGAGTTGACGATGGTCAAGGATCTGGTGCATGGCTACGCGCTGAAACTGGCGCGCTACCAGTGCAGTCAGTGCGGTTTCAAGGCGCGCCAGTTTTACTGGCAGTGCCCGGCGTGCAGCCGCTGGGAAACTTACTCGCCGCGTCGCACGGAAGAATTGAGTGTAATGAACTAAATTTTGTAGGATAGCCATGTTTGAAAAGGTACGCATATTAGTGGTTGGCGACGTGATGCTTGACCGCTACTGGTTTGGTGACGTGAATCGCATTTCTCCAGAAGCGCCGGTGCCGGTAGTGCATGTCGGACGGCGCGAAGACCGGCTCGGTGGCGCGGCAAATGTCGCGCGCAACGTGGCCGCACTGGGGGTGAAGGTAGGCTTGCTGGGTGTCGTTGGGCAGGATGAAGCGGGCGACGCAGTCGCGCGTTTGCTGGGTGAATCAACCATTTGCAGCCATTTGCAGCGCGATGTGACGGGGTCGACCATCATCAAGCTGCGCGTGCTAGGCCGTCAGCAGCAGTTGTTGCGCATTGATTTCGAAGAGCCGCCAACTGAAGCCGTGCTGCGCGACAAGCTGGCTCAGTTTGCAGAGTTGTTGCCGCAGTACGACCTAGTTGTTCTGTCGGATTATGACAAGGGCAGCATGGTCAATGTGGCGGCGATGATTGCCGCAGCGAGGCAGGCAGGAAAACCGGTGCTGGTTGATCCGAAAGGCGACAATTTCATGCGCTACGCGGGGGCGACCGTGCTGACGCCGAACAAGGCGGAGTTGCGCCGCATTGTTGGCGATTGGGGCGGGGAGGATGATTTGACGGCGAGGGCGCAACGCCTGCGTGCCGATTTGCGGCTTGAAGCGTTGCTGTTGACCCGATCTGAGGAGGGCATGACGCTGTACACCGATGGTGGCGTTGCGCATACGCCGACGGTGGCGCGCGAGGTGTTCGACGTTTCCGGTGCGGGTGATACGGTAATCGCCACGCTGGCGGTTATGCTGGGCGCAAGCAAGCCGATGCCGGAAGCGGTCGCGGCGGCCAATCGTGCCGGCGGTATTGTCGTTGGCAAACTGGGCACTGCGACAGTCACTTTTGACGAACTGTTTGGTCGCTGAGGCCGTTTTCGCTGTCAGATATTCATTTTCAACACGTGTTTTTTACAGGGCGCCAAGATGCCAACCGGGTCTTTCAAATCCGCTTCCCAAGCTTATGCCTATCCGTTGCTGCTCAAGCAGTTGTTGCTGACTCCGCTGGTACACTCACCCACACAGGAAATCGTCTACTCAGACATCTCGCGTTACGACTACCGCACGCTGAACGAGCGCATTCATCGGTTGGCAGGCGGCTTGCAGCGCATTGGAGTGACGGTGGGCAAGACGGTGGCGGTGATGGATTGGGACAGTTCGCGCTATCTCGAATGTTATTTCGCTGTGCCGATGATGGGCGCGGTCATCCAGACGGTCAACGTCAAGCTCACGCCGGAACAGATTCTCTACACGCTGAACCATGCGCAAGCCGACGTGCTGCTGGTGAATGCCGAATTCCTGCCGATCGTCGAGGAAATCGCGGCGCAGCTGGAAACGGTAAAAACCTTCGTGCTGCTGACGGATACGCCAGCGTTGCCGGCATCGAAAATTGCCTTTGCCAGCGAATACGAAAACATGCTGGCTTCTTCGTCGGCGGAATTCACTTTCCCTGATTTCGACGAAAACACCCGCGCGACCACGTTTTATACCACGGGCACGACCGGTTTGCCCAAAGGCGTGCATTTCAGTCACCGCCAACTGGTGCTGCACACGCTGGCGGTCGCTACGGCGCTGGGAACAGCGCCCGGCCAGCAGCAGTTGCGCCGTGATGATGTTTACATGCCGTTGACGCCGATGTTTCACGTCCATGCGTGGGGCTTGCCGTATGTTGCCACGATGCTTGGCATCAAGCAGGTTTATCCGGGCGCGTATCAGCCTGAGCGGCTGTGCCGGCTGATACGCACCGAAAAGGTCACGTTCTCGCACTGTGTGCCGACGGTGCTGCACATGATACTGAACCATCCGCACAGCCTCGAAACCGACTTAAGCCGCCTGAAACTTATCATTGGCGGTTCCGCCATGCCGCAGACGCAGGCAATTGCGGCACGGCAGCGCGGGATTGATATTTTTGGTGGCTACGGCTTGTCTGAAACTTGCCCGATTCTGTCGATTGTGCAGTTGCCGCTGTCGCTGCATGAGGCGACGCCGGAAGAGCAGGCGCCATTGCGCACCAAGGCTGGTCTGCCGATTCCATTGGTCGACATGCAGACGGTGGATGACGACATGAAACAGCTACCGCACGATGGCCAGAGTACTGGCGAAGTGGTTGTGCGCGCGCCGTGGCTGACGCAAAGCTACCTGCATGACGACAATGCCTCTGAACAACTGTGGAGCGGCGGCTATCTGCATACCGGTGACATCGGCCATATCGATGCCGGCGGCTACCTGCAAATCACCGACCGTGAAAAGGATGTGATCAAGACTGGCGGCGAATGGCTGTCGTCATTGCAAATGGAAAGCATGTTGCTGCAGCATCCGGCGGTGCAGGAGGTGGCGGTGATTGCGCAGCGCGACGACAAGTGGGGCGAACGGCCGCTGGCGCTGGTGCAGCTGAGGCCGGAATTCCACGGCAAGATCAACGAAGCAGCGTTGCGCAAGCATGTGGCGCAAAATGCCGAAACCGGCGGGCTGGGGCGTTTCGCAATTCTGGTGCATATCCTGTTTGTCGATGGCTTGCTCAAAACCAGTGTCGGCAAGACCAACAAGCGCGAATTGCGCCGGATTCATGGTGGTGACGCCTGATTTTAGAGGGAATCTGGGGTATGTTGTCAAATTGCGCTGTTAGGCCCCATGCTTTCTGGTTATTTTTAAATACTGGTGGGAGTATTTTTTGAGCCGAAAATGGCTTCCAGTGCTGTCAGAAATGCCATATGATGCCCGGCGGCGGTCAGGCGATCGTTGCCAAGCTGGCTGTCTGGCCGATTTTGCTGCATTGATTCATGAAACCCCTTCAAGGAGAAGCGATATGTTCAAAAAACTGTTGATGGTTCTGGCGGCGCTGATCGCAACCATGGGCCTTGCATTTGCGCAGGTGGATGTCAACAAGGCAACGCAGGCTGAACTCGATGGTGTCAAGGGCATTGGTCCCAAGATTTCCAAGACGATTATTGATGAGCGTGCCAAGGGTGGTAATTTCAAGGACTGGGCTGACCTGGAAAAGCGCGTCAAGGGTATTGGCGAGAAAAATTCGACCAAGCTGTCGCAGGCTGGCCTGACGGTTGGTGGCCAGAGCAAGCCAGGTGCGCCAGCCAAGGCGGCTGACAAGAAAGCCGAAAAAAAGGATGAAAAGGCCAGCAAGAAGGGTGATAAAAAAGCCGACAAGAAGAAAGCCGTCGCTTCCGCCAGCGAATCGGCTTCTGCCAAGGATGCAAAGAAGTAATCCACCGTATCACGGCACAAAAACCCCGCTGCGGCGGGGTTTTTTACTGGCCGGATGCCGACAGTAGTGGGCAACGAGATTACAATGACGTTTTGCTGAATCGAACCGATATCGCCATGCCCTATCCAACCATTGAACAAACCATAGGCAATACCCCGCTGGTGCGGTTGATGCATCTTCCGGGTGAAGATGCGGCGCGTCGCAACAACATCATCCTCGGCAAGATGGAGGGCAACAACCCGGCCGGTTCTGTCAAGGACAGGCCGGCGCTGACGATGATCATGGGGGCGGAGCAGCGCGGCCAGATCAAGCCGGGCGATACGCTGATCGAGCCGACGAGCGGCAATACCGGCATCGGTTTGGCGATGGCCGCCAAATTGCGCGGCTACAAGATGATTCTGGTGATGCCGGAGAACCTGAGCATTGAGCGTCGACAGAGCATGGCTGCCTACGGTGCGCAAATCATTCTTACGCCAAAGAACGGCGGTATGGAATATGCCCGAGATTTGGCTGAACAGATGCAAAAGGATGGTCGCGGCATCGTGCTGGATCAGTTTGCGAATTCGGACAACCCGCGTGCGCACTACGAAACTACCGGCCCGGAAATCTGGCGTGATACCGGCGGGCGGGTGACGCACTTCGTCAGTGCGATGGGCACGACTGGCACCATTATGGGTACCTCACGCTACCTGAAGGAGCAAAATCCGCAGATTCAGGTGATTGGGGCGCAACCGGACGATCATTCGCAGATTCCCGGCATCCGCAAATGGCCGCAGGAATACTTGCCGAAGATTTTTGACCGCTCAAAGGTTGATCAGGTCGAGGAAGTCAGTCAGGCCGCGGCGGAATACATGACGCGCCGTCTGGCCGCAGAGGAAGGCATTTTCTGCGGTATTTCGGCCGGTGGCGCGTGTGAAATCGCATTGCGCCTTTCCAGCCAAGTGGAAAACGCGACTATTGTGTTCATCGTCTGTGATCGTGGCGACCGCTATCTTTCGACTGGGGTTTTCCCCGCATGATTTGATCCAGTCGGTATTTGAAGCGTGAAAATGGCGCAACAATTGCTGCTAGAATGACATCGCAGGCAGCGCGGCATGGCAGTTGTCTGTGCCGTGCGCCAGGGACAACCACCTTTTCACGGTATGAAATCATGAATATCCCTGACCTGAACCTATCGAATCATTTCCTGATCGCAATGCCGTCGATGAGCGACCCTGTTTTTGGCGGCACGGTCGTTTACCTGTGCGAGCATAACAAGCACGGCGCGCTCGGTATGGTGATCAACCGGCCGACAGAAATAAAGATGAGCGACTTGTTTGAACGCCTGGACCTGAAACCCGAGATCTCGCTTTGGACATCGAGACCGGTGATGTTTGGCGGGCCGGTGCAGGAAGACCGTGGCTTCGTGCTGCATTCGCCGCAGGGCGAGTTTTCGTCGATGCTGAAAGTCAGCGACGACATTGCCTTCACTACGTCGCGCGACGTGCTCGAAGCGGTCGCTTCCGGCAATGGGCCGCAGCGCGTGCTGGTCGGCATCGGTTATTCCGGCTGGAGCGCAGGGCAGCTCGAACAGGAAATTAGCAAGAATGGCTGGCTGACGGTGGCCGCCGATCCGCAGGTAATTTTCGATCTGCCGTTCGAGGAACGCTACAAGGCGGCACTCAAGCTCTTGGGCATCGAGCCGGCCATGCTGGCGGCGAGTGCAGGCCATGCGTGAGGCAGGCTTTTGATGGAACAGGTGTTGCTGTCATTCGACTTTGGCCTGAAACGGATCGGCGTGGCGGTCGGCAATACCGTTACCCGGCGGGCGCGGCCGCTGACCGTGATCGCGGCGGAAAGCAATGATGCAAAATTTGCGGCGATCGGTGCATTGCTGGCAGAATGGAAGCCGGCGCGCTGCATTGTTGGTCTGCCGTTCCATCCGGACGGTGCAGAACACGAGATGACCGTGCGCTGCCGCCGTTTCGCGAACCAGCTGCATGGGCGCTTCGGCGTCGATACTGCACTGGTGGACGAGCGATACTCATCTGCCGTGCTGAATGGCCGCCGCGGCGAGGCCATCGACGATCAATCTGCCGCACTCATTCTGCAACAATATCTCGATGAAAAAGAATCTTCCTGAACCAGATGCTGAAGCGCTCTACCGGGCGTTACTGGCGCAAGTCAATGCCGGTCTGGTCGATATTCCTGATCCGGTAATTGTCGGTATCCATTCCGGCGGCGCATGGCTGGCAGAGCGTCTCGCAGTCGACCTGGGCATCCCGGAGGATCGACTGGGGTTTATCGACGTGTCGTTTTACCGCGATGATTACGCCGAAAAGGGTTTGCGTGCCGACGTCAAGCCATCGCACATCCCGTTCGACGTGAATGGTGCTTCCATCCTGCTGGTTGACGATGTGCTGTATACCGGCCGCACGACGCGTGCGGCGATCAACGAGCTGTTTGATTACGGTCGTCCGGCGCGGGTGATGCTGGCCGCGCTGGTCGATCGCGGTGAGCGAGAATTGCCGGTAGCCGCCGATTTTGTGGCCGAATACATGCAGGTTAAGGACAACCAGTCGATCGTGCTGCATCGTGCAGACGACGGCACATTTACGCTGACGGTGGAACATGCTTCCTAATCCCCAACTCAACCAGCACGGCGAACTGCAGCATTTGCTGACAATCGAGGGTTTGCCGAAAGAGGTGCTGACCCATATTCTCGATACGGCGGCATCGTTCGTCAGCGTTTCTGACCGCGAGGTCAAGAAAGTGCCGCTGTTGCGCGGCAAAAGCGTGTTCAACCTGTTCTTCGAGAACTCGACCCGCACGCGCACCACGTTCGAAATCGCGGCCAAGCGCCTGTCGGCCGACGTGATCAACCTGAACATTGCCGCATCGAGCACCAGCAAGGGCGAATCGCTACTGGATACGATCGACAACCTGACTGCGATGCAGGCGGACATGTTCGTCGTGCGGCATGCGCAATCCGGAGCGCCGTTCCTGATCGCCAAGCACTTGCGCGATACAGGCCGGGAGCATGTGCATGTGGTGAATGCTGGCGACGGGCGGCACGCGCACCCGACCCAGGGCTTGCTCGACATGTACACCATCCGCCATTACAAGCACGATTTCACCAAGCTGAAGGTGGCAATCGTTGGCGATGTGCTGCACAGCCGCGTCGCACGTTCGGACATCCATGCGCTGGTCACGCTGGGCGTGCCGGAAGTGCGGGTGATTGGTCCGCATACGCTCCTGGCGTCGAACCTGGAGCAGATGGGGGTGCGCGTGTTCACCGACATTAATCAGGGCTTGAAGGATGTCGACGTGATCATCATGCTACGGTTGCAGAATGAGCGCATGAACGGCGCGTTGCTTCCGTCGGCGCAGGAATATTTCAAGAGCTATGGTCTGACGCCGGAGCGCCTCGCATTGGCCAAGCCGGATGCGATTGTGATGCATCCGGGGCCGATGAATCGTGGGGTTGAAATTGATTCGGCGGTGGCAGACGGTTCGCAGGCGGTGATCTTGCCGCAGGTGACGTACGGCATTGCGGTGCGGATGGCGGTGATGGGCATACTGGGTGGCAGCTAACAGGCGGAACGAAGAATGAAAATCCTCATCAAAAATGGCCGGCTGATCGATCCGGCAAACGGCATCGACGCACCGAAGGACATCTGCATTGCCAGCGGAAAGATCCTCGCAGTGACGGAGCCTGGCAAACTCCCCAAAGGCTTTTCCGCCAACAAGACTATTGATGCCAGCGGATTGGTGGTGGCGCCTGGTCTGGTTGACCTGTCGGCGCGGCTGCGCGAACCCGGTTACGAATACAAGGCGACGCTGGAATCGGAAATGCAGGCGGCGGTACAAGGGGGGGTCACCAGCCTGGTTTGTCCGCCCGATACCGATCCGGTGCTGGATGAGCCTGGGTTGGTTGAAATGCTGAAGCACAGGGCCAAAAACCTGAATCAGGCGAATGTTTATCCACTCGGCGCGCTGACGGTGAGCCTGAAAGGGGCCGCCTTGACCGAAATGGCGGAGTTGACTGAAGCGGGTTGCATTGGTTTTTCGCAGGCGGCCGAACCGATTGTCGATACGCAGGTGCTACTGCGGGCGATGCAGTATGCAAAGACATTTGGTTTTAGCATCTGGCTGCGGCCGCAGGATGCGTGCCTGGGGCGCGGCATCGCCCACAGCGGCCCGGTTGCATCGCGCCTCGGGCTGTCCGGCATTCCGGTGATTGCCGAAACGATTGCGCTGCATACGATTTTTGAACTGGTGCGTCAGACCGGCGCGCGTGTTCACTTGTGCCGGATGTCGTCCGCTGCCGGGCTGGAGCTGGTGCGGAAGGCGAAGAAGGAGGGTTTGCCGGTCACTTGCGATGTTGGCGCACACCACATCCATCTGACGGACGAAGACATCGGCTATTTCGATGCGAATGCACGGATGCTGCCGCCGTTGCGCTCAGAGAACGACCGCAACGCAATCGGCAAGGGCTTGCTCGATGGTACCATCGACGTCATCTGTTCCGATCACACGCCGGTCGATGACGATGAAAAGCTGCTGCCATTCGGTGAAGCGACGCCGGGTGCAACCGGGCTTGAACTGCTATTGTCGTTGTCGCTGAAATGGGCTGACGAATACGTCAAGCCGGCTTCGCAGCGGTTGTCGAGCGCGCTGGCACGCGTCACATCGGATGCGGCGCGCATCGCTGGCTTGCCTGGCGGTCAGCTGTCCGTCGGCAGTGCGGCTGATCTGTGCCTGTTCGACCCGAAAGCACGCTGGAAAGTCGAAGCGGGTGCGTTGGCGAGCCAAGGCAAGCACACGCCATTCCTCGGGCACGAGATGACAGGCAGGGTGCTGGCGACCATCGTTGCCGGCCATCTTGCATTTGACCGAGGATTGAAATAAATCCGGGAGTACCTGCATTTTTTGTTACTTTAGCCACTGTTTGCTGGCGATTAAATAATACTCAGGGTAGTATTATTTCGGTCAAAAAGGACTGATTCGATGTTGATTTTCCGTCTGGTGCGCATGGTGATGCATGTCATCACCGGCCTGCTGACGTGTGCGCTGATTTTCCCCCACCTGAATGCCGCAAAACGCAATGAACGCATCTGGCGCTGGTCGGCTAAGTTGCTCGAGATGTGCCGCGTGCGGGTCAAGGTGCAGGGTGAACTGGTGCAGAACGCGCTGGTGGTTTCCAACCACGTATCCTGGCTTGATATTTACGTGATTAACTCGCAGCAGCCATGCCGCTTTGTGGCAAAAGACAGCATTCGCAGCTGGCCGGTGGTCGGCTGGTTGTGCGAACAGGCTGGTACGGTGTTTTTGCAGCGTGGTAATGCGCGTGATTTGCGTCGCATCTTCCACAATTTGGTCGAAAACATGCAGGCCGGAGGGCGCTTTGCCTTTTTCCCGGAGGGAACGACCAGCAATCAGGGCACACTGCTGCCATTCCACCCAAATTTGTTCGAGGCGGCAATCGATGCCGGCGTGCCGGTACAGCCTTACGCGCTGCGCTACCTCGATGCTGCGGGTAGACCGCACCCGACCATCGGCTTCGTCGGTGAAATCAGTTTGCTCGAAAGCATTCTGGCGATTGCCGGCGGCAGTGAAATCATCGTCGAATTGCAGATGTTGCCAGTACTGCCGACAGAAGGGGCGCGCCGGCGCGAGCTGGCGTTTGAGTCACGGCAGGCGATTGCTAACGCGCTTGGCCTGGACGTTGGTGTTGCGGACAGTCAACCTGAAACAGAGCGCGGTCTTCAAGCCGCACCGCGGTAAGCTTGCCGCCCCAGACGCAGCCGGTATCAAGCGCAATCAGCTTCGGGCGCAGCAGCAAACCTAGCGTTGACCAGTGACCGAACACGACAGTCACGTCCTGCGTATTCCTGTTAGGTACCTCAAACCAGGGCATGAAGCCGGGCGGTGCGGTATCGACGCCGGATGATGTTGCAAATTCCATTTCGCCATCCGAGGTGCAGAACCTCAGTCTTGTCAGTGCATTGACGATGCAGCGCAGGCGGTCGGTCCCGGTCAACCCATCATCCCATTTTGCCGGCTGGTTTCCATACATTTCGCGCAGGAAATCAACCCAGTGCGGGCCTTGCAGCACGGTTTCCACTTCCCGTGCCAGCGCCAGCGTTTTGTCCATGCTCCATTGCGGCAACACGCCGGCATGGACGAACAGATGGCCATTTTCCTGTAGTGCTAGCGGACGGGTCCGCAGCCAGTCGAGCAATTGGTCGCGATCCGGGGCATTCAGAATTTCCAGCAGTCCGTCTTCTTCGCGCACGCGTCGGATGCCGTGTGCGGCAGCCAGCAGATGCAGGTCGTGGTTGCCCAGCACGACTTTCGCCTGTTCGCCCAGTTGGCGCACATGACGCAAGGTTTGCAGCGAACTAGGTCCGCGGTTCACCAGATCGCCGACAAAATACAGTGTGGCATCCGATGTGGCGGCATGGATTCGTTTCAGCAGCGACTTCGTTTGCAGCAGACAGCCTTGCAAATCGCCAATGGCGTAGGTACTCATGTAGGAATTTGTCGCTAGAAAAATGTTCGCCAGTTTACCTGATGAACAAGTGCACCGCGTCACTTTGCAGCGCTTGTATGCCTTGTGCATTGAACAGTTTGCACGCCTTCGGCAATGACCTGTCGCTGGAACGATTGAGTCAGGCGCGGTAAAGCAGCCAACTTACCTCAGTTTGCATGGCGTTTGGGTAATAAAGGCAAAAAATTATGGCAAGCTTGTGCGAGTCGCGCGCAATGCTGTCATCCTGTTGTAGCTATGCAAAAGGGTGCATACGGATATGTGCTTTCATCGGCTTCTATTCGCGATATCTGCCGCCGTTAAGGCTGCAGGAACGCGGCAATGGTGCATTTCCGGGGTAAAATCACATTCTTCCATTTTCACTCTGAAACAACGCAATAATGATTTCCTCTCTCGATGCCGACGCCGTCGCACAGTACCTTGCTGACAATCCGGAATTTTTTCGGGACCACGCTGAATTGCTGGCGAAGATACGGCTTTCCAGCCAACTGGGCGGCCGTACCGTGTCCTTGCAGGATCGCCAGATGGAAGTCATGCGCGACAAACATCGCACGCTGGAGTTGCGGCTGGCAGAGCTGGTGCTGCTGGCAAAGGAAAATGATGCCATTGTGCAGAAATACAAAGCATGGACGAGAACCTTGCTGCTTGCGCGCAACGATGTCGATTTGCCTCATGCGCTGATCACTGGCTTGCAAACCACCTTCGGCGTACCACATGCGTCGCTGCGCTTGTGGCGCGTGGCAGAAAATTTCACCCACACCTGGTTTGCGCAGGATGTGGGCGAGGATGCGCGGTTGTTTGCTAACAGTCTGTCATCGCCGTACTGTGGCGCGAACCGCGATTTTGAAGCCGTGCGCTGGCTCGAAGCAGCTGAAATCCAGTCGGTTGCAATGCTGCCGTTGCGCAATGACGATTCGCCGGACGTGTTCGGCCTGCTGATCATGGGGTCGCCTGACCCCGAGCGCTTCACGTCCAGCATGGCCATCGATTTCCTCATCGATATTGGTGAAACGGCTAGCGCGGCGCTGACTTGCTTGCTGGATTGAGCGGCGGAGGCGGCGATGGATGGCAATCCCAATGGCACCGTCATTGACGGTTATCTGGATTGTCTACTGACGCAACGCCAGCTTTCTCTCGACACGCTTGCTGCCTACCGGCGCGATCTGGCTGCATTGCAGACATTTGTCGGCAACACTGTGCTGGCGGACGTGTCGCATTTCCAGATCAGGCAGTTCGCAGCGAAACTCCATGCGCAAGGCATCGGCCCGCGCTCGATCGCGCGCACGTTGTCTGCATGGCGCGGCTTTTTCCGCTGGCTGGCCGAGCAAACGCCAATGGTCGCCAATCCGGTCGATGGTGTGCGACCGCCGAAGCGAGCGCGGACATTGCCGAAAGCGCTATCGGTTGACGACGCCGTGCGGCTGGTATCGGACAAAGGCGATTCTGGTGCCGACGATGCAATCAGATTGCGTGACCGCGCAATGTTCGAACTGCTGTATTCGAGCGGGTTGCGCGTGTCTGAACTGGCCGGACTGGATTTACAGCATGTGAGGCAGCAGGATTACGCCTCGAACAGTTGGCTTGATGCCGAGGCTGGCGAAGTGATTGTTACTGGCAAGGGTAGCCGACAGCGTAGTGTGCCAGTAGGTAAGCCGGCGCTGGTCGCGATAACCGCCTGGCTGGTTGTGCGGCCGCAACTGGCGAAAAACGATGCAGGTAGCGACAGCTACGCGCTGTTTGTCGGAACGCGCGGCGCGCGCATTACTCCGCGTACGGTTCAGCTGCGGCTAAAGGCGCATGCGTTGACGCAAGGCATTCCGGCAGACGTTCATCCGCACATGCTGCGGCATTCGTTTGCGTCGCACTTGCTGCAATCGTCGGGTGATTTGCGGGCGGTGCAGGAATTGCTTGGCCACGCATCGATTGCTTCGACGCAGGTTTATACTTCGCTCGATTTTCAGCGGCTGGCGCAGGTATATGATGCAGCACATCCGCGTGCGAAGAAGAAATAATACTGTGTAGTATATTTATTTTGCCGCAAAAGTTCTGGCTTAGTGGTGTGTTTTCGCCTTATACCCCACTGTATTGTCGGACAAGGCCGCAGATTTTTACGGTTGTGAAGGTTGATTTGATATGTCGTTGATTCCCGCTACCATCCTGACCGGTTTTCTCGGTGCAGGTAAAACTACGCTCCTGAATCGGATTCTGCAAGAGCCTCATGGTCACCGGATCGCCGTGATCGAAAATGAATTCGGTCAGGAGAGCATTGATGGCGCGTTGCTGATGCAGGGCGGAGCCGAGCAGATCGTCGAAATGAATAATGGTTGCATCTGCTGCACAGTACGTGGCGATTTGGTCGAAGCGCTGTCGTCGCTGGCCGACAAACGTGAACGAGGCGAACTGAATTTTGATCGTATTGTGATTGAAACGACCGGGTTGGCCGACCCAGGGCCTATCGCGCAAACCTTTTTCGTTGATGAACAGGTTGCTCGGCATTACATGATTGACGCGATTGTCACCGTGGTTGATGCCGTGCATGCGATGCAGCAGCTTGACGAGCATGAGCCTGCGCGCAGCCAGGTCGCATTTGCCGACCGGCTGCTGCTGTCGAAAACCGATCTTGTCGCGCCGGATGCATTGCAGGCGCTGAAGGCGCGCATGGTGCGTATCAATCCGCGCGCCTTGGTTGCCACAGCCGATTTTGGCAGGGTTCCGGTGGAAGAAGTGTTAGACCTGAGAGGATTCCACCTGAATGACAAGCTGGAAATCAATCCGGGCTTTTTGGCCGAGCAGGGGCATCACGACCATGCGCACGGACATGCGTGTGGCTGCGGTTGCGGTCATGCTCATTCTGGGCACTCACATCAAGCCAGACATGCGGACGATATTGCCGCCTTCATGTTTGCCAGCGAGCGGGCGTTCGACAGTGGATTGCTGGAGGAATTCTTGAGTGCGATGCTGCAAGTGTATGGTGCGCACATGCTGCGCTACAAAGGGGTGTTGCATATCAGTGGCGCAGACAACCGGATCGTTTTTCAGGGGGTGCATCAATTGCTGGGCAGCGATGTCGGTGCGCCATGGGCAAAGAGCGAAACACGCGCCAGCAAAATGGTGTTTATTGGAAAAAATTTGCCGAAAGAGATTTTTATTCGCGGTCTGGAGCAATGTTTGGTATAAACTGCGTCAATTTCGCAATACAGATGGCTTCTGGCATATATCAGACCGTCGCGCAAGGGAGGTTTAACTGGTAAGACAAGATGTTTTGCCATTACAATTTGTTTGACCAATTACTCAACCGAAGCATTGTGAGGGTACGCTAAGTGAATACGAAAACGAAAAAATCGACTTCCGACGCCAAGATTGATGGCGCCCTGCTCACCGAGGCGGAAATTCTCAAGATGAGCGACAAGGATTACATGGGTGACGCGCAGTTGGCATTCTTCAAGGCGCGCTTGCAGCAACTGGAAAAGGACCTGATCAAGAACGCTGGTGAAACGACCGAGCATTTGCGTGAAACAACGCTAGTGCCTGACCCGGCCGATCGTGCGACGATTGAGGAGGAGCACGCGTTGGAGTTGCGTACCAGGGATAGGGAGCGCAAGTTGTTGAAGAAGGTGCAGCAATCGATTGCCAGCATTGACTCGGGCGAATATGGCTGGTGCGTCGAAACGGGAGAGCCGATTGGAGTGCAGCGCCTGCTGGCGCGGCCAACAGCAACGCTTTCGCTGGAAGCGCAGCAGCGTCGTGAACTGAAACAGAAGCTGTACGGGGAGTAATCTAGCGCGGTCGGCTGC
>Ga0316613_10000530_pt1 | contig 30537 bp, 27 predicted proteins | sample OWC_soil_day10_C_2_FD_207647 | JGI IMG/M metagenome (GOLD analysis project Ga0316613, IMG submission 207647) | Wetland soil microbial communities from Old Woman Creek delta, Ohio, United States - OWC_soil_day10_CT_b | ecosystem: Environmental > Terrestrial > Soil > Wetlands | place: USA: Ohio...
GATGAATATATGGACTATTATAACAATTACAGATATCAGTGGGGATTAAAAAAGCTGACTCCTGTCCAATACAGAAATCAGCTTTTAGTAGCCTAGCTTTTTTAAGATGTCCTTGACATAGGGTCCAGTTTATCCTTTTTGATAAAGCTGGTGGCTTAGTTTTCTTTACTGCATTCTATATCATTTAAATTGTTAATATATCGTTACTTTTACTTTTGAATATTATATAATCAGTTTATCAACTATTCTATAGAAATTGCGAGGATAACTATGAGCAGAATGACAGCTGAACATTTAAAAGCAGGTATTATTTTCGGTGACCATAATACACAAGAATATATATACTTACCGGCAAGCGAAATCGGTATGGACGACCCCGTCTGTGTGATCGAAACACCAAAAGGCAGACAAGACGTCACTCTAAAACAAGCACTACGATTTGTATTAAAGCTTAGCTTAAAACCAGTCCGTCATCCCCAATGGGGTAGCCGTTCCTACTAATAAGAATGTAAAATTGCCCACTCCATAGCAGAGTGGGCAGTTTTTATTTCCGTCTTAAAGCATTATATAGTTTTGCTGATTCTGTTGCTATAAAATTACTGGAGTAATCATGATCTGCTGTCACGGTATAGAAACTAATTAGTATGGGATCGTAACCATCTTGAATTATCCCCACATCACAAAGTACTTCATCCAATTCTCCAACCTTGTGGAAAACCGGTGTCAGCATATAACGAGGAATTTCATCATGGAAAATTGAATTAGCTAGCTCATACTTTAGCTGCTCGCTTTTTTCTTTATTCAAATACTTGTTCCTATAGATACTCTCGAATACCCTAGCCATTTCATATGGTGTAGTTACACTATGATAACCATATCGATTAAAAGCATTATTACTATGTATCTGTGTTTGACTAAGACGTAAATCTTTTACAACTTTAACTAAAACGTCTTTTCTATTTGTATCCATCTCATCTAGTAGTTCTTGAAATGAATTATTGTCACTAATAGTCATCATGAGTTTAATATCTTGATCATATTCATTAGCCTTATCGATTTCAGCTGTAGGATATAAATATTTGTAAGTAGCTAACGCTACAACTAATTTACTGGTGGAAGCCGTAGGGAATACATCATCCTGATTAAATTCAATTGTCTTGCCAGTTTTTAGATTCTTAGCAAAGACGCCAACTCTCCCATCGAAACCTTTTAAGTCTCTCTTTATTTCCTTTTCTAGAGATGATGCTGCCAGAGCAGTGGTAGTGAGGATACTTAGCAGAACTAATACTACTGTAATTTTTTTAATCATTTAGCCACCTCGCGATAAAGAAAATTTAGCTTGAATTAAGCAGAAAGTTAATTATCCTTTTTTAATTTTTGAGCTTCAAGCAAACTCCTTTCTACTTCCCGCAAATGCGCAGACATAGCTTCCTGAGCCCCCTGCACATCTGTCAATCGAATATTTTCAAAAATATCGGCATGTATCTTATATACCCGCTGATAAGCACCTGGAAGCTGAGCAGTTTGCTTAATAGCCGCCCTAATTAACTCCCCTGCTTGGTTCATCATCGCTGTTAAAAGAGTGTTTCCACTAGCACGGGCTATGGCATTATGAAAAGACATATCATTTTCATGATAGTCCTTCTCTTCTTTAGCATCTTCCTCCATTTTCCGAAGACTTTCTTCTATATCTTGAATATCTTGATCACTAGCCCGTTTAGCGGCAAAACCAGCTAATTGAACCTCAATTACCCAACGAAACTCTAGCAACTCTCTTAAAGAGTAATCATCCATCAATAAAGCTGTCAAAGGATCAATTAAATCCTCACTGGTAATTGCTTTCACGTATGTGCCCTCACCTGTTCGAACGTCAAGCAATCCATTTGCAACCAATCCCTTAATCCCTGCTCTGACAGATATACGACTAAGGGACATTATTTCACAAAGTTCTCGTTCCGAGGGTATTTTGTCACCAGGTTTCAACTCTCCCCGTTCGATCAATGACCGAAGTTGTTTAGCAACTTTGTCTGCCGCTGTTTCTTTTTTCACCTTTTCAAACATCTTATTTCCCTTCCATCTTCAGAATAATCCTACCAACTCATTGCATATATTAATCCTCTGTATGAAGTAACTTCTACAAAAAAAGAACTGTCATTTCAATTAGAACTATTATTAAATTGCTAAAATTGACATTTATCTATCCAAATTATTATATCAGAGCCTTAGAAAAACGTCAAAGTACTTATGTTTCTATAACCTGTAAGATCTCCCTAGATAGCGAAATAGATCATATAATTAGAAAAAAGGGAATCAAGATGATCCCCTTTTTATGTTTCTTTATTCTTTTGTTACCCCAAATTTTTAATGACTGAATCCTATTGACCAGCTAAATTCTTATAAGTTGCCAATCTTTCTTTCGCATCTTGTTCAGTTTTCTCAAACAGATCCTCGGCCATCTCAGGAAATTGTTTTTTCAAGGCGGAATAACGCACTTCGCCCATCAAGAACTCTTTAAAGTCCGTAGTTGGCTCTTTAGAATCAAGAGTAAAGGGATTTTTACCCGTGTCTTTTAACTCTGGGTTGTAGCGATACATTGCCCAATAACCGCTGTCTACAGCCCGTTTAGTCTCTAACTGACTGCCACCCATGCCCTGCTTTAAACCATGATTAATACAGGGCGCATAAGCAATAATCAGAGATGGTCCTAGATAGGCCTCTGCCTCGGCAATGGCTTTAAGGGTTTGATTTTTGTCAGCTCCCATCGCAATCTGTGCTACATATACATACCCATAGCTCATGGCGATCATACCCAAATCTTTTTTCTTGGTCTTTTTACCGCTAGCGGCAAATTTGGCAATGGCCGCTGTCGGGGTAGCTTTGGAAGACTGCCCGCCAGTATTGGAATATACTTCAGTATCAAAAACCAAAACGTTAACATCTTCACCGGAAGCCAACACATGATCCAAGCCCCCAAAACCGATATCATAGGCCCAGCCGTCACCACCAAAGATCCACTGGGATCTTTTCACTAAGAAGTCTTTATTATTGTAGATTTCATTTAATAAGGTATCAGTGCCTTTTACCTGTTCTAAAGTGGCAATTAACTTATCGGCTCTAGCTCGCGTACCTTCACTATTCTCTTTATTCGCTAACCACTCTTCACAAACCTGAGTAAATTCCTCACTCAACGTCAGTTTACTGGCCTTTTCAATATCAATTGCCAATTGATTTCTGAGTTGTTTTACCCCGAGCTTCATACCTAAACCAAATTCAGCATTATCCTCAAATAGGGAATTTGCCCAAGCTGGGCCATGCCCTCGATAATTTTTTGTATAGGGAACAGAAGGTGCACTACCAGCCCAAACGGAAGAACAACCAGTAGCATTGGCCACCATCATCCGATCCCCATAAAGTTGAGTAACCAGTTTTGCATATGGAGTTTCTCCACAACCAGCGCAAGCACCTGAGAACTCTAGAAGGGGCTCTTCGAATTGGCTACCTTTTACAGTAAAAGCATTCACCGGATTGGCCTTTGGTGTAATCGTCATGGCATAATCCCATAATGCAGCTTGTTTTAACTGCGTATCCAGCGGTTTCATTTGCAAAGCTTTTTCTTTGGACGGGCAAACCTGAGCACAATTGCCACAGCCGGTGCAATCATAAGGTGAAATTGCCATTCTGAAGCTCAGATCTTTGGCACCAATAGCCGCTTTAGCGGTAAAACCTTCCGGTGCTGCCGCCATTTCACTCTCATTTGCCAAAACAGGTCTAATGACTGCATGGGGGCACACATAGGAACATTGATTGCATTGAATACAGTTATCCATCAACCATTCAGGAACATTGATGGCAATACCGCGTTTTTCATAAGCTGAAGTGCCTACAGGGAAAGTACCGTCTTCCATACCGACAAAGGCGCTTACTGGTAATTTATCACCATCTTGACGATTCATTGGCAATAGGATATTTTCAATAAAGGCTGGTTTTTCTTCCACATTCGCCACTTCATCTTGGGCATTTTTCCAGGAGACCGGGACATCAATCTTAACAATGGATTCTACCCCTTTGTCAATAGCGGCATTATTCATAGCCACTACTTTTTCCCCTTTATTACCATAGGATTTTTCAACGGCTTCTTTAAGATATTTTACCGCATCTTCTAAAGGAATAATGTCGGCAATTTTAAAGAAAGCTGATTGCATAATCATGTTAATCCTGCCACCGAGACCTATTTCCTGGGCAATACCAACAGCGTCAATGGTATAAAAATTAATATTATTTTCAAAAATATAGCGTTTCATGGCTGCAGGCAGGTTGCTTTCTACTTCTGCTTTATTCCATTTGCAGTTTAGCAGGAAGCTACAGCCTTTTTTCAGTCCTTCTAACACATTATAGTTATATACATAGGATTGGTTGTGACATGCAATGAAATCTGCCTTATTAATGAGATAAGGCGATTTGATAGGCTGTTTACCAAACCGCAAGTGAGAAATAGTAACCCCACCGGACTTTTTAGAATCATAGGCAAAATAAGCCTGAGCGTACATGTCAGTATGATCGCCAATAATCTTAATAGCACTCTTATTAGCACCAACTGTTCCATCTGAACCAAGTCCCCAGAATTTACAAGCTTTCGTGCCGAGGGCAGTGGTGTCAATATCCAGGCCGTAAGGCAGAGAAGTATGGTTTACGTCATCAATAATGCCCACAGTAAAGTTATCTTTCGGCTGAGAAGCCTTCAGGTTTTCAAATACACCTTGAATGTGGCTAGGAATAATATCTTTACCACCAACGCCACAGCGTCCGCCAACAATTTCCGGCTGGAAAGATAGGCCGTAGAAGGCCGCCTTAACATCAAGATAGAGAGGTTCAGCAAAAGCACCCATTTCTTTTGTTCGGTCGAGTACTGCAATCTTCTTCACGGTGCGCGGAATATATTTGAGGAAATGTTCGATAGAGAATGGCCTATATAAATGGACATTTAACAAGCCAACTTTCTCGCCATTAGCATTCAGATGATCTACCACTTCTTCGATGGTTTCACACATAGAACCCATGGCAATAATCATGCGATCAGCATCTTGTGCCCCGTAATAATTGAACAAATGGTATTCACGACCGGTAAGTTTGGTGATTTCCGCCATATAACCTTCTACGATTTCAGGCAGAGCCTGATAATAGCGGTTAGACACTTCTCGTTGTTGGAAATGAATGTCGGAATTTTGCACTGTTCCTCTTAAAATTGGATGATCAGGGTTGAGGGCGCCTCGACGAAACTGATTCAATGCCTCTCGATCTAGTAAACTGGCCAGTTCATCATATTCAAGGACTTCAATTTTTTGTACCTCATGAGAAGTTCTAAACCCATCAAAGAAGTTTAAAAAAGGAACCCGACCCTTGATTGCCGACAAATGAGCCACTGCCGACAAATCCATGACTTGCTGGACGCTGCTTTCTGCTAATAAGGCAAACCCAGTCTGCCTGGTAGCCATAACATCGGAATGATCGCCAAAAATACTGATAGCATTGGCACCAACCACTCTAGCACTGACATGGAATACGCCTGGTAGTAGTTCACCAGCAATCTTATACATATTGGGAATCATCAGTAATAGTCCCTGGGATGCTGTATAGGTAGTGGTCAAGGCGCCCGCCTGCAGAGAACCGTGAACAGCACCAGCTGCGCCGCCTTCTGACTGCATTTCTACAATTTCTACTGTCTGACCAAATATATTTTTTCTGCCCTGAGCCGCCCACTCATCCGCATTTTCCGCCATATTTGACGAGGGCGTGATGGGAAATATCGCAGCGACATCGGTAAAAGCGTAGGAAACGTGCGCTGCAGCCCCATTGCCATCCATAGTTTTCATTTTTCTTGCCATAAAAAAGCCCCTCTTTCTCTCCCAAATTTAATTAACTACTATATCCTCAATAAAGAATACTGTAGTCTACAAGTCTTATCATAATTTGATTTACATAATTAAATTTCAATTCTATCCACAGTGAGTTCTTCTATTCGTCGTAGTAAAGTAATACTTTGCTACAAGTTTTCGCTTCACATAGATCAAAAGCTTCCCGCCACTTACTCAACGGCATTTTGTGGGTAATAACCGGATTCAGGTCCACTTTCCCCTGTTCAAATATTCGCATGACCCGCTCCCAACTCCTATAATTATGGGAATTTGAACCGTATATCTGAATCTGTTTATAAAATAGAGTATCATAATCCAAGGAAACCTTTTTACCGGCGATACCCAATTGAATATATTTGCCCAATTTTTTCACAACCTGCAGACAGGTCGCAATCGAAGGTTCAGCACCAGAACATTCAATTACAACATCGGCGCCTTGATCTTTTGTTTCTCTGTTCACTACGTCCACAGGATTTTCTTTGGACACGTTAACGATAACATCGGCGCCCAATTCTTTGGCAATCTCAAGACGCAACTGATCCTGGTCTGTGCCGGCGATAATTACCTTACAACCATGTGCCCGCAATAGGGCCAGGCAAAGCAGGCCTATGGGCCCTGGTCCCGACAGATAAACGATATCCCCAACATTAATTTTAGTGGTATCCTCAATGGCATGAACTGCACAAGCAAAAGGTTCAGCGAGGGCACCAATCTCTAAAGTAACATTGTCTGCCAACTTGTAGACCATGTCTTCCCGTACGACAACATAGCGAGTGAAGCCACCGTTTCCCCCGTGCCCCATTCCCATACGGGTAGCACAAAATATATATTCACCAGTTTTGCAATGCTCACAAGTGCCACAACGAACCATTGTCGACCCTAGGACAACGACTCGATCACCTGGTTTGACTTTAGAAACCTGCGTCCCCACCTCAGTTACAATACCCGAAAATTCGTGGCATAGGGTTACCGGTGGGACATTCCGGAAAAGGTCGTAATAAATGTGAAGATCAGTACCACAAATTCCAGCCCATTTGATCTCAATTTTTACTCCACTCTCTGTACATTGAGGTTCAGGCACATCTAATAATTCAACATTGCCAACCCCCGATTTGGTTTTTATAAGCGCTTTCAATGCACCATCTCCTATATTTTTAGTTAACTTGACTCCTAAATAGTACATTAGGTTCATAAAGAATAATTCTCTATAAACCTAATGTAGCTATCCTATTTAAAATTACAAGAAATCACTTTACGTTTACTGTAGTACTCTGGGAAAAATTGATTCCCGCCATCTTTGCCTTCTGATCTTTTTCTATTTTCGTATATACATAACAAGACAATAAACCGCAGGCCACTATACAACATCCCAATATAGCCAAGCCATTCTCGAAACTGCCGGTGGCATCTTTAACATAACCAAAGAGATACGGACCAAAAAAACCGCCGAGATTGCCGACACTATTAATAGTGGCTAGACCTACCGCCACACCCGTACCTGTCAGAAAACTAGGAGGTATGGTCCAAAAGAGGGGCTGTGCAACATACCCGCCTATAAGACTTATCGTCACAAGCACCATGGTCAGTATCAAGTTAGACGCGGTGAAACTGCTGGCAGCAAGACAAACACCTGATGCTAAGAAAGCGAGGGTCATATGCCATTTTCGTTCCTGCGTCTTATCCGAGTGACGACCGAATAGCAGCATGCAAAGAGCAGTACACAAATAAGGTGCGGCACCAATAGTTCCTACTTGAATATTAGACAACCCGCCAAAGGCTTTTACAATTTGCGGCAGCCATAAATTTACGCCCATAAGTCCAATGGCCAATAGTAAATAAGTGGAGGCCAGTAGCAAAACGCTAGGGTTAAATAATGTTTGTAGCAGACTATATGTTTGTCCACCGTCCACTTTGGTATATTCTGCATCAAGCTCAGCCTGCAACCACTGTCTATCAGCAGGTTCGAGCCATTGTGCCTCAGACGGCTTATCAGTTAGATATTTGAACGTAAACAGTCCTAACAATACAGTCGGAAAACCTTCCAGTAGAAACAACCACTTCCAGCCTGAAAATCCCATGACGCCATGCAGTTGTAAAATCCACCCGGAAATAGCCGAGCCGAACATCATTGCAATAGGCTGAGCAAACATAAAGCGGGATATAATCGTAGCTCTATGCCGTGCGGGAAACCAAAAAGTCAGATATAGTAGTATACCAGGGAAAAACCCTGCCTCAGCAGCGCCAAGTAAAAAACGCGTAATAAGAAAACTAGGAACATTAAAAATCAGAGCCATACACATGGATATAATGCCCCAACTAATCATGATCCGCGCAATCCAGAAGCGAGCGCCATACTTTTTCAGAGCAAGATTGCTCGGTACTTCAAATAAGAAATAACCGAAAAATAAAATGCCAGCGCCCCAGCCATACACCGTCGCGGTAAACCCAAGATCCGCATTCATGGTCAAGGCAGCGTAACCAACATTGACACGGTCTACATAACAGAGCAGGTAGGCCAAAATCAGAAACGGTAGCAATCTCCAGGAAACCTTGCTGATAACCCTTTTTTCTTGTTCACTCATGTTATTAATGCCTTGTTCTTGTTTACCCATGTTATTTCCCTCCTTAATTAATTATATAACTACCAGCATGCCTACCCATAACCACCTCCGATTTCTATTTGTCGACGAAAATATAATTTTCACCTTATATTGTGGAATTTATATTCCTCGTTTGACTATCTCGAACATCTTGGAAACATCGGCACAAAACTTATTTCACAGTTGCATCATAATCCACATATACTACATGAGTTTGCAGATATTCTTCCAAGCCATGCTTGCCATCATCGCCGCCAATACCAGATTTGCGCCAGCCGGCATGAAAACCTTGCATGGCTTCAAAATTTTCTCTGTTAATATAGGTCTCGCCAAATTTGATCTCTTTGCAAGCCCGCATCGCAACATGCATGTTTTGAGTAAAAATAAACGAAGTTAGACCAAATTCACAGTCATTCGCCAACATAATGGCTTCATCCAGATCTTTAAATGTAGTAATAGGCAGTACCGGACCAAAAATTTCATTACGCATAATATCTGAATCGTGTTTACAATTGATAAACAATGTAGGTTCATAATAATAACCAGCTTTGGTGTCAGACCGTTTTCCGCCACAAACAAGGGTAGCACCCTCTTCGATAGCTTTCTGAACAGTAGCCTCGACTTGTTCCAATTGAGCCTTACTGACTAGCGGCCCCATGTCAGCATCCAAATCTGTTAAAGGATTGCCAACCTTGGCATTTTTCATAGCCACAGTGATTTTTTCGATAAACTGTTCTGCGATGTCTTCATGAACATACACTCTCTCCACGCAGCTACAAGCTTGTCCGCTATTAATAAGCCGTCCTTGGAGAATAGCTTTTGTCGTTAATTCTAGATCCGCATCAGCCATAATAATGGCAGGTGCCTTGCCGCCCAATTCTAGGGAAACCTTTGTAACATTATTAGCAGCCGCTTTCATAATAGCAACACCGCTTGCCACACTTCCAGTCACACTGACAATCCCTACTTTAGGATTGCTTGCCATAGCATTGCCTACCACTGAGCCACTTCCTGTCACTAAATTGAAAACTCCTTTGGGCAGGGATGATTGAGCTACAATCTTGGCAAATTCAAACGCCGTAATGGGTGTTTCTGTACTCGGTTTTATTACAATAGCATTACCAGTTATAAGGGCAGGCGCCACCTTGCGGGCGATACTATAAACCGGAAAATTCCACGGTAAAATCCCTGCTGCAACACCGATTGGTTCTTTAAATACGAAAATTTCTTCATTAATACGGTCACTTTGCAGGATCTCGCCCTCACATCGGCGGGCAAATTCTGCCATGTACTCTATGTAGTCAATAGTAACACCGACTTCGGCCTTAGCAAGAGATAATACCTTGCCTTGTTCCTCAGCTAAAATTTCAGCAAACTCATCGAGACGTTCCCTTAAACCTTGCGCTAATTCCCGGAGACAAGCGGCACGCTTAATAGCCGGCAATTTCGCCCATAGTTTCTGAGCCTGTTCAGCCGCATCTACCGCAGCATTTACATCTTCCACTGTTCCTTGTGTCACTTGGCCAATAATCTGTTCGGTAGCAGGATTAATAATAGGTGTCATTTTTCTCTGCAGATTATCAACAAACTCACCATTGATAAACATTTGACAAATTTTCATTATAGTCCCCTTTCTATTTTTCGTATTTTGTTTTATGATTTTATATCTGCCTTCAAAAAGTATTTAACCTTTCCGCGGCGTTACACCCTTATTAACCAGATATTTTGGCCCCCCACCCTGCAGAACCTCAGCAACACCCCGGGCCGTCTTTGTTCTAATTTCCACTAATGCTTCCTCTGAGTACCACCCGGCATGGGGAGTGATGATCACATTTTTCATATCAATCAAAGGGCTCTGTGGTGGAAGAGGTTCAACTTCTAGCACATCTAATCCCGCACCAGCAATCCATCCTTCTTGCAGCGCCTTAATTAAAGCTTGTTCGTCAATAATCGGACCACGACCAGTATTAATGATGACTGCGTTACTTTTCATTCTTCTTAATTCTTGTTTGCCAATTAAGTGTTCTGTTTCTTTCGTGTGTGGAGTATGGATTGAAATAAAATCGGCTTCTGCCAAAAGTTCTTCGAGTGCCACTAATTTTGCACCGTACTTTTCTGCAACAGACGCTGATACATATGGATCATAAACCAACAAGTCTAAGCCTAATACTGAGGCTTTTGCTGCCAATCTTTGCGCAATTTGACCAAAGCTAAGTAACCCTAATTTTTGTCCGCCAAGTCGCCTTATGGGAATTGCCGCCTTAATCCCCCATTGTCCGTCCAATTTAACACTATCGTTAAACTGTGTAATCTTACGGGCAAAGGCCATTAGTAAAGCCAATGCATGATTGGATACTTCTTCCACACTGGCATCTGGAACATTGGACACGCATATGCCGAGTTCAGTAGCTGCCTCTACATCAATAGTATTAACCCCGATACCCATGCGACTAACCACCTTTAGGTTCGGTAAAGATTCCAACACCCGACGGGTTATCGGTGCATATTGATTAATTAGACCAATCGCATCATGACATTGTGCGATCACTTCTTCCTCTGTTTTACACTGCAGACCAAGCAATTCTCCGCCAGTTGCGGTAATCACAGTCTCCTCATAGCTGTTATCTGGAAATTCACTATCGGTTACATATACTTTTGGCTTATTCACAATACGTCCTCCTCTCTAATCCTGCTATTTTCTTAATCCATATAAATACCGCCATTGACTTCAATCATTTCACCAGTGATGTAACTCCCATACTCACTGGCAAGTAATATTGCAGCACCAGCAATTTCCTCAGGTTTTCCTTCTCTTTTCAATGGTATTCTTTGCAAATTATTTACTCTTGCTTCTTCCGAGATATAAGCTTGATGAATACGCGTATCTATTACACCTGGAGCTATACAATTAACTAGAATATTGGGTGCTAACTCTTTGGCCAATCCTTTTGAGAAAGCTTGTACTGCTGCTTTTGATGCTGCATAAGGAATCGTCCCAATGCCTCCGCCATTGTGAGCCGCAACAGAAGACATATTAATAATTCTTCCTCTGTTCTGCCTCTTCATGACTGGTATTACATACTTGCAAACTAAGAATATTGACGTCATATTAACATCCATTGTTTTCTGCCAGAGGCTTACATCCATTTCGCTAACCGGAACAGACTCAAATATGTTTCCGGCATTATTTACTAACACATCTATTTTACCGTCACCAAATTCGACTGCGTTATTAATCAGATTAATAACCTGCTGCTCATTCGTTACATCCGCCTGTATTGCAATCGCATTTCTGCCAAGACTTTTTATTATTTCAACAACTTCTTCTGCATTTTTCTTACTGGAATTATAGTTAAGTACCACATCGGCACCAAACTTGGCAAATTCAATAGCAATTGCACGTCCTAGACCTGTGCCCCCGCCCGTTACTAACGCTCTTTTACCTTCCAAACTAAATTTATGCATATTAGTCAATCCTCTTTTTTTATACTTGCACCATAGATAATATTAGTATTTGAGTATTGCACCAGTACTAGCTGAAGTTACCATCTTACTGTACCTGGCAAGGTAACCAGTTAAATTTTTTGCGGCGGGTGCTTGCCAATTTAGTCTGCGTTGCTTTATCTCTTTGTCATTCAGTAACACTTCAATTGATCGGTTAGGAATGTCAATGTGAATAATATCGCCTTCCCTAACCAAGCCAAGGGGACCCCCTTCAGCCGCTTCCGGTGAAACATGCCCTATGGAAGCACCTCGCGTTACGCCAGAAAAGCGTCCGTCCGTAACTAGTGCGACCGAGCTATCTAATCCTCGCCCAGCAAGTGCCGAAGTTGGTGATAACATCTCTCTCATCCCTGGGCCACCCTTTGGCCCTTCATAGCGAATAACCACAACATCACCAGGATTAATTTGACCGCCCATTATGGCGTTATTGGCATCTTCCTCACACTCAAAAACCCTGGCTGGCCCTTTGTGATTCATCATCTCCGGCAATACTGCACCTTTTTTTACAACTGATCCCTCTGGTGCAAGATTACCCCATAATACAGCCAAGCCACCATCTTTAGAATAACTGCTATCAAAACTCCGTATTACATCTGATCTAAGAATCGTCTTACCTTGAACATTATCACCTACGTTTTTACCTGTTACAGTAAGGGCATCCTGATGCAGTAACCCCTGTCTCGCCAATGCTGCCATAACAGCCTGTATGCCACCTGCCTCATGGAGATCTTCTATGCAATGCTCCCCAGCCGGACTTAACTTACATATCTGAGGAGTTTTTTGACTAATTTCGTTGACCAAGTTTAAATCTAGTTTAATACCTGCTTCATGTGCAATTGCTGGTAAATGCAGTATCGTATTGGTTGAGCATCCTAAAGCCATATCAGCGGTCAACGCATTGTGCAAAGCCTTTTCTGTAATGATTTGTCTGGGTGTAATATCCTTTTTTAACAACTCTATAATCTGCTGACCTGCCTTTTTGGCAAGCCTTATTCTGGCGGAAGTAACAGCCGGAATAGTCCCATTACCAGGAAGCCCCATTCCTAATACTTCCGTCATACAGTTCATGGAATTGGCGGTAAACATACCAGCACAAGAACCACACCCTGGACAAACTTCCTCTTCTAGCTCAGCAAGGTCATCCATCCCCATCTTGCCGCTGCTTACTGCTCCTACGGCCTCAAAGATTGACGTAAGCGTAACCTTCTTACCGCGAAATTTTCCAGCCATCATGGGTCCTCCACTGACAAATATGGAAGGAATATTCAGTCGTACAGCAGCCATGAGCATCCCAGGCACAACCTTGTCACAGTTCGGAATAAAAACCAAAGCATCAAAGGGATGGGCCATAGCCATTATTTCGACAGAATCAGCAATATGTTCACGGCTGGCTAACGAATACTTCATACCAGCATGATTCATAGCTATGCCATCACATACACCAATTGATGGAAATTCAAGAGGAGTTCCTCCTGCCATTCGAATCCCCACTTTAACAGCGTCAGCTATAGAACGTAAATGAACATGACCAGGAATCACTTCATTGAAAGAATTCACCACACCAATAATTGGTCTTTGGAGCTCTTCATCCGTCAAACCAAGGCTTTTAAATAAAGCTCTGTGAGGAGCCTTTTCAACTCCTAATTTCATTGAATCACTACGCATTGTCCTACCGCCTCCATTATAAACTCACATAAGACTTAAAAAGTCCACTTTCTCTTTCTAGTGGTATTACCATAATACAGTATTGCCTCTTGATTCAGTATATTTAAAAAAATCTAATTAGTCAAGCATTTTACTAAAGTTCATTCTTTCACTTTCGACAATTTTCACATACTCAAATTCAATTTATTTTACTAGGGATTTTTTACAAAAAAAGGCATCCGACATGTCTATTCTTCCTCTTCGAGGTTGATAATTAGACATTACCGGATGCTTATTTACGGAATCAGAAAGCATATACTTTCTCGATTCCAAGTAAGAACGACTAAGGCTTCTGCCTGGGTCTGAGAACTTGATGCAAGCCAGGTCTTTTCTTAGCTAATCATTTAATAATTTTCTTCTAATTTATACCCCAAATTCTTTCTACATCCTCAGGCCAGGCAATCTCCCGCCCCATAGCCTTAGCAATACTAACAATACGCTCCACCAAAGCAACATTTGTCGCCAAAACACCTTTACTATAATACACATTATCTTCAATACCGACACGCACATGCCCGCCCAATGCCATTGCCATAACGGATAAATTTACATGCTGGGGACCAATTACTGAAACACTCCACACTGCATCGGTTGGTAAGCTTTCATACAAGAAAAATAGGTTTTTAGGAGTTGCTGGTAATGATCCTTTAACTCCTAATACGAAGTTAAACAGCAACGGACCTTTAAGCAGCCCTTCCTTTTGCAAACGGATAGCGTTATGAATCATAGCCACATCAAAGACTTCTATTTCTGGTTTAATATTTTTCTTCAGCATAGTTTCTGCTAAATATTCCACAAGCTGTGGATCATTGGCATTAATACTGGCTGGAAAATTAGAAGATCCCGTGGATAAGCTGCCGGAAAGTGGATTTAATTCTAGTCCCTCTGCTCTAGCCGCCCCTGATTTACCACCCCGAGCTCCAGTAGAAATTTGTTTTATAATGGGGCATCCTGCTTCATCAAGTAACCGTAGAGTTTCCGCAAAATATTTCGAATCACAAGTTGGAACGCCCTCATCATCTCGAGCGTGAATATGAGCAACCGCTGCTCCTTTCTCATAGCAAGCAATGAGATCTCTAGCAATCTCTGCCGGCGTTACAGGAACATGAGGAGTCATGGTTTTCGTTGGCACATTACCAGTGGGCGCGATTGTGATAATTAATTTTTCCATACAGCTTCACCTCATCTTTTATTCATTAAATAGTTTTACTAAATTCAGTAAATCCAGCCACCATTTTTGTAACTAACTCATCAGCTTGGTCTTTTGTGATGATCAGCGGCGGCGTGACTAGGAATTGATCACCATTTACCCCATCGGCATTACCAGTACCAGGATATACAATAACACCGTGTTTCACTAAAGATTGGGTGATTCTTGCTGCCATGCCTTTTGCTACAGGGTACGGCTCTTTGGTTGCTTTATCTTTAACAATTTCAACGCCAATCATCAGTCCTTTACCCCGCACATCACCAACAAAGGAGAAAGGCAGCAACTTTTCCTGCATTTGAGCCATCAAATAAGCTCCAACAGTGCGAGAATTTTCTACAATCTTATCTTTAACTAGCACATTGATGACTGATAATGAAACTGCCGCTGACAAAGGATTACCGCCGTAGGTATGTCCATGAACAAAGACCCCTGAACCATTTTTGAAAGTATCATAAATTTTTTGTGACGCAATAACAGCTCCAAGTGGGGAATACCCTGCACTCATCCCTTTAGCAGCGCAAATCAGATCAGGAACTACGCCAAAATCATCAATTGCGAACATGGAACCAGTACGGCCAAAACCTGCCATTACTTCATCATCGATCATTAAAATATCATATTGATCACAAATTTGACGAACAATCTTACTATAATTTTGATGGGGTACAATCGCACCACAAGCAGCACCACCTACAGGTTCACTAATAAAGCCAGCCACGTACTCAGCACCTTCCATCTTAATACAACGTTCCAAATCCTGGGCACAATCCACGTCGCAATTCTCTGGAGTTTTATCAAAGGGGCAACGATAGCAATATGCTGGCGCAATATGTGGGAAATTGAGCAGCAAGGGGGTATACTTTTTTCGACGTCCATCGCCAGTCATAGACAGCGAACCAATCGTGTTACCATGAAAACTCTTCCAGCGGGAAATAATCCGGTATTTAGAGCTCTGTCCATCACGCTCAACATAATATTGGCGAGCCATTTTCAGTGCCGATTCCGTCGCTTCTGATCCACCAGACACTAAATACAGCTTACTTAAATCACCAGGTGCTAAATCATCCACTAAGTCAGCCAGTTCTTGAATCGGGCGACTTGTCCAGCGCGATAAATGGCTGAATGCTACCTTACTAGCTTGCTTCATCATCGCATCGAGAACAACCGGATGGGCATGACCTAAATTGGACACAGCGGCGCCTGAAGAGCCATCAATGTACTTATTACCATCTGTATCATACAGATAAATCCCTTTTCCGTAGTCTACTTCCATTAGTTTTTTGTTCACTGCACGATAAAATACATTGCTCATTGTTCCTGTCCACCCTTTCGTTTATCCCTTTATTTTTTACATCTGTTCCACAATCGTTGCTACACCTTGACCACCAATACACAAGGTAGCAAGTCCTCGTTTTGCGCCGCGGCTCTTCATCGCATAAAGCAGTGTTACTAGAATATGTGCCCCACTGGCACCAATGGGATGACCAAGGGCAATGGCTCCACCATTCACAGTAACTTTTTTCCCTGGCACCATCCAATTAGCCAAGTTACCCTGTTCATCGACCTCTAGCGCACTAGTACAGTGGTATCCACATGCCCACATCGTATAATGCCAAAGGATGTGGCACTATCAAAGCAGCTGCCATTGGGCAAAATACTGACATATTTTCCTCCGGCATTGGCCAAGTCTTTATCTTCCATACCTGGTTCAGGCTCCGCCCCGATACTCATAAAGCCATTTTCCGATTGCAACATGATAGAAATTCCAAAACTATATAGACTTATCTTTTCTCCTAATATATCATGTAGTTATTAACACTAAAAATAATTAGTTTATATGATTTCAATCATTTTTAGAGATGAATTATATAAAGAGGTGAATGTATGGAATTACGGCAACTACAGATATTTTGCGCTGCTGCACAAACACTTAATTTTACAAAAGCAGGATTGAAACTAGGTTATGCACAATCCAATATAACTGGTCAAATTAGGCAACTAGAAGAGGAATTGCAAACAAAACTCTTCGAGCGTTTGGGTAGAGGAATTCGACTAACTACCGAAGGAAAAAATTTCCTACAAAATGCAGAGAAAATCTTACAATTGTGTGATAGAGCTAAAGAGGAATTATCACCTGAAGTGTACCGTGGTACGATCAGTATCGGTGCAGCTGAAACACTTTGCGTGTATCGTCTGCCTAAAATTTTAACTGAATACCGCATACAATATCCTCTTGTTGAAATCCAAGTCCAAACAGAAAGCTGTGAAAACCTATTTAATTTAATCAAAAATAATGATATTGACGCAGCATTGGTACTCACCGATAAAATTAAATCCCCTGATATGGTAGTTCAAACACTCCATGAAGAATGCATGACAATGGTTGCCAGTCCTCTTCACAATCTAGCTCACAAGAAAAAACTTAAACCCCATGATATTTCTGGCGAATGTTTAATCCTTACTTCACCAGGCTGTGGATACCGTCCCTTAATCCTTTCTGTTTTTAAGGAATACGACGTAAAACCAGCATCAATCATGGAACTCTCCAGTGTTGGTGCCATCAAGGAATGTACTATCTGTGGGCTGGGAATTGCCATTTTGCCCAAAATCGCTGTCAAAGATGAATCGGAACGTGGTAAATTAATCGAACTTGACTGGGCGGGACCTTCTTTCGATGTAAAAACCCAACTCATATATCATCATGAAAAATGGATAACACCTGCATTACGCGCATTTTTAGAACTCTGTAGTTCTATGAAGCAATAAAAAAGACATGTAATCTTAATCGATTACATGTCTTTTTTTCGTTTCATTGTCTTGAAAATTTCAATAGAAATTTATACATAAACAAATTATAGCTCAAATTTACATCATTTTTTATGATCGTTATAATAAAAACCAATCATTTTACTATATCATTATCCATGCTACAATTAAATAAAAGTGTATTTATAAAAAGGAGTGTATTATAATCATCTGTTGTCTATTTGACTTTGTCACTATAATCGAATATGTTTTTCGGTTAGATAAGCCTTGCAACACTAATACCTAGCCAGGTCGCGAAAAATCCTATCATTATATTGCCCAATAAATTATATACTGCCATCATGATATCAGCATCTTGCAATAACTTAAAAGTTTCATAACTATAAGATGAAAAAGTAGTAAGGCCGCCAACAAAACCAACGGTAACCAAAAGTCGCCAATAGGCACTTACAATCAATTTTTCAGTAGCTAATGTCATAAATGCACCAATGATAAAACATCCAACCACATTGACGATTAACGTACCATAGGGAAAATCTGTACCAAATTTTTCAGCAGCCCATGTGGAAACAAGATATCGAGTTGTTGCTCCGATACCTCCTCCAACTGCTACCATCATTACTTTCAGCATATTATTACCTCATTTTCTACATTGATAATACCTTTATCCGATGACATAAGTCCCTGGATAAGTGCGACTAAGATTCAGGTGGGGTTAAAACTCCACCTGAATCAAGTCTTCTTTAACGTTTTGGCATTTTCTTTCCGTATTTAATTACCTCAATATCATCCATAGTCACTAGCCCTTCTTGTACCATCTCATCAAGGTAGGGTAACAGTTTTTTTATATACTCCTCACTATCAATGATTTCTACCATCATTGGCAAGTCACTTGACAAATCCACAATCTTGGCAGTATGGATACGACTATTAGCTCCATACCCCATCAAACCGCGAAACACTGTCGCTCCAGCCATATCTAGTTCTTTAGCTTTTTCCACAATTACTTGATATAACACTCGCCCTTTATAGCGGTCGGTATCCCCTATATAAATTCGCAGTCGTTTGGCTCTACTTGTAATTTTCGGCATTTACGTTCCTCCTAACATTAGGCATCTTTAAGTAAGTACCCTTAAGAAAAACAGACTCCTACCAGCTTTACTGGTAGGAGTCATTACCGTTTCCACGGGATTCACGGCGAACTCCATCGCCTTTAAATTCTTACCAAAATTATACTGCAAAAACCAAGGTGACGTCAATATTATGTTTTTTATAGGTTATCTAATAAAAATTTCTCCATGATGGTCATATCTATCCATTTACCATCTAACATACCCTGCTTCATATATGTACCAACTTTTGTAAATCCTACAGACGCATATAACTTTTGTCCTGCATAATTAAAAGCAAAAGTACTCAACACCAATTTATAAAAATCTGCTTGTTTGGCTATTTCAATAAGCGCTATCAGTAAAGATTTACCTAATCCTTTTCCTCTTTCTTTCCGACGTATATAAATAGATAGATCAGCCACGCCCTGATAACACTCTCGAGTATTAAAAACATTTAAAGATGCCCAGCCATTTATATAACCCTTTTCATCCTCAACAACAATCACCTTATATCTATCACTTCTGATACTAAACCATTTTTCCATTTCTTCTATACTTTTTATATTAGCTTCCAAGGTAGCAATCCTATCTTGTATACCTTGATTATAAATGTCAGTAATTTGCTCAATATCATTGATAGTGGCAATGCGAATCAAAGAATTGCCATGAACATTTTCTAGAGCTTCCTGCATCTTTCCCCACTCCTAACTTTACTTAAAACCCAATACATTTTCCTCAATATACTGCTTTATATATTGGTGTACACGCTGAATATCATCTGTAGCTGGCAGCATCCCAATTAACTTCTCCACATACTGCTGTTCTTGGATATAATAAAATGAATAGGTAAAATAAATATCATATATCCACGATAAGCGAAAGAGCATTAGATCCGCCGATGTTTTAATATCGGCCGGTTTTACCAATCTGCCCTGCAAAAGATCCTCAATAATATTCAGGGAATAATGAGGAGCATGTTTTAATTCTGGTGACTGGGGTATCCTATTATCTTCATCATCTGTGACCAACATTGAAAAAATATCCAGTTTGTCGGCATCACGTGTAATCTTAGATAGTAAGCAACAATCATCCCCTACATCTGTTGGCAAACAACGCCTGTTGTGATAAAGCACAGCCTTTTTCACAATATTTTGCTGGTGCACAGATAATCCTGCACCAGTCAATATATCTGACTGATCTAAAACTGTTAGCCCAAGCTGGGCATGATTGACAGATAGAGCATCATTAAACGTGCGATAGGTTTGATACTGACTAAATCGTCCAATATCATGCAACAATGCAGCAATCTCAGCTAGTTGTAGCTGCTCCGGCGCGAGAGTAAGCCATTTGGCAATAGCACCAGCATGCTGCAGAACACGTAGAGTATGTTCTTCTTTGAGGCGCACATGAAAATGTAACTGTTCATCTGTTGAATAAAATCCTTGTACGTATTGGTGGAACCAGTCTTTAAGAAATAAAAGAGCATTATTTTGCATTTTTCATGTAAGCCTTGCCAGGAACTGCCGTTAGTATGACCTGCTTATCCTGCCGGGCTACTTTGATATCAAAATCCACAATACCTTGCTTATATAACTCCACTTTTAGCTCCAGCAATGCTTTACCGACCTTTTCCTGAAGTTCAGGTGTGAAAAACTCACTAACATAAGCTGCGCTCGCTTTTTTTTCAGATTTCACCGGCCTGGTTGCTATTTTTTCTTCCGCGAAAATATCATTTTCAAAGGTAATCTGTTCTGTATAATTACCCATCATGGATTTGTCACTTAAATTCTTAGGAATCTTTGCCATTTAAAAATTCACCTACTATTATTTATTTAACCATTTATATAAACCATCTCCACCAACCACGCCAGGTCTTGGCACCCAATTTTTCTTTTCCAACCATTTACGAATAATACCTTCCCCTTCTGACTTGATCAGTAGCGTCTGGGGTCCGATTTGACCAATAATCAGACTGGCAAGTTTGCCTTGCGCAGCGATCTCTGCTGCCATTTCCGGAGAATCACAGGCTAGTACCATTACTTTTGCAAAAATAGTTCGATCATAGGCAGCACACCACTGCTCTAAAGCACTAATAACATTGTCCGCAGGTGGTACCTTGCAGTGATCTTTAATAACCTCAAATAGCTCACCAACAGCTACCCCGCCTTTAAGAGCGCGCAATATACTGTCACGACTGAAACTTCCTTGATATACATAATCCTGAATTTGGGTAGTACCAAACACAGATAATATCCATATTAAATAAGGTGGCGCATAACGAGGCACAAAAAAAGAAAGATCTGGTTGGATAATGAGCTGCTCTTCCAGTTCGACAGGCAATATCTGTTGCCATGCTTCAAACAATGTAGAGAATTCAGAGCTGATACTCTTGCCAAATATATCTACCTTGCTAATCTGACTTATTGCTGCACTTATATCTTTTTCCTTATCCAGCCACTGAGCTAATGCCAACCCTAAGGGTGCCAATCGCCAAAAAGTTCTGCTGGTCTGATCTTGACTGAGCCATGGCGTCGCTAATTTTTCAGTAGTCTTTTCAAATAAACCTAGATACATCAGCGGTTCTAGTACCACTGATTCTAGCCAATCCTCACTGCGGAAAGGATCTCTCTGTACAAAAACCACAGTAGATTCAGCTACAGTACTCTTTATCATCAAGCAGGCGCCTGTCTGCCACTGCCCCTCTGTGTGTACAGAATTTTTTAGCAAACTAGCAACAAAGGATAAAATCCCTTTTTTAACTATATTCATTCTGGAAAGTTCCCAACTCAGTGCTGCCAGCAACCGATGAGTAGCAGACGAAAAAATAAAATCATCCCATTTTTCTGCATTAAACTCATAATAACGGTCATCGATTTGATTGACAACAATCTGTAGGGCATTTATCGATTGGAGTCCACGCAATAGCATCGACATCTTCTTGGTGTATAGATTTTCAGAAGCGGCCTCTTCCCATTCGTCAGTCGCTGCAGCACTGAGCCGTGACACCAAACGACGTAAGACAGTTTTTGACATGAAGCCTTTCCCAGTCAGCTTAGGCCTTTCCACATATAAAAAAGCCGCCATTTCCACCAAGTCAGCGAAAAATTGTCCATTCATAGCTGTAGGCTGGTGTTCTCGCGGCAGTTCAGCTTGCAAAAAATTATTAAATGCCGGTACCGCCTTTAGTATGGCTTTAAAGTCAAATATCGCTAGTACATTATGTGGATTTTCACCTTCGAGCAACCAGCCTTCCTGCACCAAATCATTTATTGTTCTAAGTACTATTTTTTTTGATATTTTATCAGAAAAGTGCTTATAAACATCTTCCATAGGTACAGGGCGACCTGCATGCTCACATAAAAAAGCTAATATCATCTGCCGTTCACCATCAAGTGAATGATAAAGTCCAATAAAATGCGGAATATTGGAAATTGCTTCACGCAGCAAATTAGGAACATTGCCTACCCAACCGCTAACATCAAAGCGCCAGCACATTCTATTTAACGCATTTTTGCTAAGGATGTGTATATCTTCCAACGTATATGTTTTGTTTAGATTTAATGGTAATTTCCTATTTAACACAACGTTCAAGTCCTTCCCCTAGCATTGTTTCTTCAAAATCCAAAATTTGATATTGATATCCCTGTTCAGTCAAGAATAATTGACGATGATGGGCAAACTCCTGCTCCCGGGAATCCTTGGATACCACACTGTAGAAATATGCGCTTCTTCCATCTTTTTTAGGCCTTAGTATGCGTCCCAGGCGCTGAGCCTCTTCCTGCCTTGAGCCAAAAGCCCCAGAAACCTGTATACCCACCGATGCATCAGGCAGGTCGATAGCAAAATTAGCTACTTTTGAGACGACCAATACAGGAATATCGCCTGAGCGAAAGGCATCATATAATTGATCACGTTTCTCTGTTGGTGTTTTACCTGTAATGAGTGGAAAATCAAAATGTTCTGCAATGGCTTCTAATTGTTTTATATATTGACCGATAATCAGTATACCCTCATCTGCATGCTTATGCAATAAATAACCTATGGCTTTTATCTTATCAGCATTTTCTGCCTCAAAGCGATATGCCATTCTTTCCGGTACTTGTGCGCATTCCATCCTAAGTGAAAAATCCATAGGGACACGTACTTCAGTACAAATTGCAGTAGCAATCCAGCCCTCACGCTCCATTTCACTCCATGGAACATCCAATTTTTTCGGTCCAATCAAGGTAAACACATCGGCTTCCCTGCCATCTTCCCTAACCAATGTGGCAGTCAGCCCCAGCCTTCGTCTAGCTTGCAATTCTGCCGTCACCTGAAATACAGGGGCTGGTAGAGTATGTACTTCATCATATATAATCAAGCCCCAGGCACGGGCATTAAAAATTTCAAAATGGGGAAAAGGACCATTCTTGTGAGGGCGGTATGTCACCATTTGATAGGTAGTAACAGTAACCGGACAAATATTTTTTTGGCCACCAGAATACTCCCCCACCTCTTCAGATGTAAGAGTGGTCTTTTCAACAATTTCCCTCATCCATTGATGAACAGCACTCGTTGAAGTCGTAAGGACCAGAGTATTCATGCCAATTTGCGCCATAGCACCAATACCAATTACCGTCTTACCGGCACCGCAAGGCAATACTAATACTCCAGAGCCACCAGTTTCCCTACCACTATCATAAAAAACATCAACCGCCTGTTGTTGATAATCTCGTAGGGCAAACTCATTGCCTGCTTCATCATACTGGCTGAGCATAATGTCCAACTGTTCACCGTCAATATAGCCAGCCAAATCCTCCACGGGATAACCAATCTTAACCAGCAGTTGTTTTACAATTCCCCGTTTACCTGAAGGCAGAATCAAGGTATTTTCATCTAATTTATGGTGAAAAATCCCTTTGGTTTCTTTATGTCCAGCAATAGCCATAATTGTTGGAATATCCTCCGAATATAGATACAAAAATTCTCCAGGTACGACAGCCCTCGTATCGATAGCAATATCAATCATCGGTGGATTTGCCATTAACTTGACCAAGCCATAGCGTCCCATGTAACCTTCAATATCACGGCATACATTATTAGGGATAGGAAATTTAACATACTGCAGCAAGAATTCTAACACTTCCGCGGGGGTCAGCCCTGTTGCCGCAGCATTCCATAAGGATAGTGGAGTAATACGATATGTATGAATATGCTCAGGGCTTTTTTCTAAATCGGCAAAAACCGCCAGCCCACTACGTACCTTTTCAAAATCAGCATGATATGCTTCAAGCAATACAGAAAAATCGCCTTGAACAATCATCGGGTTCGCAGGATTATATACCACGGTTGCCTCCTTAATATTAAATAAGTTTAATATTAATATTTTCCATCAGATATTTTACTCTTTCAATTGTACGACTCTTAGCAAGATTCGTCAAAATAAATTCATTAAATAAAGCTCCATCTGCTATTATTTGTATAATAAATAGAATCATACAAATAAGTAAACAGACTTTGCTTCTCATTTGAAAGCAAAGTCTGTTTATTTTCCTATTTGTCAATCCTATCAGGCTGCTTTCTTTTTAGACATTTAAATACCAACAATAATAGAGCAGAACACTTGAAAATACCATTCCTATTTTACAATTAACGTATTCCTTTTCCTAATGGAAAGTCAATGATAAACGTTGTCCCTTTCCCCAGTTCACTTATACATTCAACGGTACCACCAAACTGCTGTTTTACAATATTATATAGGATAGACAATCCCAAGCCAGTCCCCCCCGTGCCCCGTTTAGTTGTAAAAAATGGCTCAAATATTTTTTCCATTACTGCTTTTTCCATGCCTTTACCATCATCCGAATAGGTTAAGCGTACCCGTTCTTTACCCTCTTTCATTATCGTAATGATAATTTGTCCCGCATCATCAATATCATAAGCATGAATGAGTGAATTCATGATGAAATTAGTTATAATCTGGGCAAATGCTCCAGGAAAGCTGTCTATTTCCAGCTTTTCATCACAATTAACGGTAATCTTATGATGGCTCCTCTTCAAACTAGGGTGTAAACTCAATAATATTTCACTAAGATAATTTTTCACATTAAACACCCGCATAACTTCATTAGACCGATCCACTGAAATCTGTTTGAAGCTTCGTATTAATTGGGATGCTCGTTCTAAATTAGAAAAAATAATAGCTACCGCTTCATCCGATTCCGCTAAATAATCTGTCAAGTTCTGCCTACTTAAACCTCCATTTTTATATAGCTCATTAAATTCTTTTGTTATGACTTGCAAATAGGATACGGCGGTTACACCTACGCCAATGGGAGTGTTAATTTCATGAGAGATACCAGCAACCAAATTACCCAATGATGCCATTTTTTCCGATTCCACTAAATGGGTTTGTGCTTGCTGCAATTTTTCCAGATTCTGTTTTGACTCCAGGTTTACTGCTTGCAACTCCTGATTCATCGCCAATAAATCCTGAGTCCTAAGTTTTACTTTATCTTCTAGTTGATCATGAGCCTGGCGCAAAGCCTGATTGGCATTATTGGTTTCTTTTATATTTTTTTTAATTGTTTCTGACATCGTATTAAAGGTCATACAAAGCTGGCCGATTTCATCTTCTGCTCTTACCTTAATGACATGATCAAAATCACCGCTACCAATTCGCGCAGCATGTTTAGTCAATCTCTGTAAAGGCACGGCAACTTTATATTCAAATAATCGAAAAATCATAACAGTAAGTAACAGAATAGAACCCAAGAGTACAATGATATTCATTGTTAAAATCCGTCTCACTGATGCAAAAGCTTCTTCTACAGGCATTACCATAACCAGACGCAGACCGGTTTCCCCAATAGGTGTAAAAACAACTACAACTTCTTGATCATTTAAAACTGTTTCCATAATTCCAGTTTGGTCTTCTTTTAATACTGCGCTTGCAATATCCTTCAACCGATTGATATTCGCTCCCGTATTGTCAATCTGAGGATGACTTTCAGCAGTCAAACTCCCCAATTGATTTCCGTTACTACTTACAATAAACCCATAACCACTCTTCCCTACAGCCATAGAATTAATGTGCTGAATAAGCTTCTCCAGGGCAATATCAATGGTTGTTACCCCAATCACTCTTCCGTCTTTTTTTATTGGGCTTGATACTGTAATAATTGCCGCTCCGGAAATTTCATCAACATAAGGCTCACTCCAAGCGACTCGCACTCCAGGCTGTATACCTTTTTTATACCAATCATACTTGAAATAATCATATTTTTCATTGCTATATTCCCATGTCAAATGATACTCATCGCCTAGTCCACTGGAAAATACATGGGGGGCGTAGTATTTTTCTTGCGCGCTATGCACAAAAGGTTCTAACCAAAAACCGCCACCCAAAATCAAGGGCTCTCTAGACATCAAAAGCTTCATTATACCTAAAATAGTCTCCGTATCATAACCACTCAGCGCTTCCATAGTTTCCGCTAATGACTCTACTATTTTACTGTTCACAACGAAATCACCATTCAAGCGTATAGCCTCATTGCGGGCCTGAGTCTTTAACAATTCCACAATCTTTTCTTCTAATACTTTACTAAACTGATAATGATTGAATCCAGTCTGTAAGCTAAATACGATTATGATCATGGCCACCATTGTCATTGCAAATATAGTCTTAATACTTTTAATGGCCTTCAAATTTCCATCACTCCACCTATAGGTAGTCATCTACACCTCTAATTAATTCGGCGAATCCTTAGACAAGACCTGCAAAGCGATAATCCTTTTTTCTGCCCTTCCTTAGCACATCCTTCTACAATAAAAAACCAGCCTCTCATTTTGAAAGCAGGCTGGCTTTTTAGAGATACTAGGACCGGACTTTATCTGCAGCTGAAATATGCCGCTTAACCCCAAGATCGTCTTTGCTCATGCCTAAAGCCAGCCCAATAAGCTGCGGCAAATGCAAAATTGGCAGTTCAGCACTAGTCTGGATTGCCGTTCTTCCCTCAGGTTGATACATATCAAGCTGAAGCTGACATAAAGGACAAGGAGTAACAACCACTTCAGCACCAGCCTTAGCTGCGCTATCCACGGTTTGTCCAGTTACTTTCATTACATCTTTTTCCGCTGTCCAAAATGCATGGAAGCCACAACATTTAAGTTTGAAATCAAAATTTACTGGCTCAGCACCTAGTAAACGAATAATTTTTTCCAAAGACTGCGGATTGAGACTATCTTCATAGTTCATGATCGTTGGTGGGCGTAGTAAATGACAGCCATAAAATCCGGCAGCTTTTAAACCGGTAAGAGGTTTAACGACTTTCCCTTCTAAAAGTTGAGGATTCGATGCAAGCACCCATAAAAGATGGGTAACTTCAGCTGTTCCTTTGTATTCATAGCCAGACTTTGCTAAGATGGCATTTATCTTAGCTTTAAGGGCGGGATCTGTATCAAGGCTTTCCTTTGCCCGTCTTAATTGCAGTGTACAGGTATTGCATACTGTCATAATAGGTAATCCCATGCTTTCTGCAATGGCTAAGTTACGGGCATTTACTGCCAGAGCAGTAAGGTCATCAACATCCTGCAAATGGGAAGCCCCGCAACATGTCCAACTAGGAATCTCAACAAGGTCGATACCAAGAGCTTCCGTTACTTTTACGGTAGCCAAGAAGGCTTCACTTGCAGCTCCGCGGAGTACACAACCTGGAAATAATGCGTATTTCATTATTTAACCTCCTTTGCTGCAGACAGAATAGTACGTACCTTTTCAATTTCTGGAATGACTTCTGTTTTTTCAAACGGTGCAAGTTTTCCAGTTTTCATTAGCCGATAAGCAAAAGGAACGCGAAGAGCAGATTTTACCCCTTCTGTTTTAAACCCTAGCTTGGTTTCATCAAGACGACCGGTATCGCGAATATCATCATAGAATGCCTGTGCATGGTCAGAACCTGCATTACTGGACATTTTTTTCTTAAAGGTCATAATACGCAGTTTCTCTATATCTTCTGCTGGATTCAGTCCTTTTGGACATTTCGCAGCACATTGCTGACAGTTGAAACACTTCCATAGACCTTCTTTTACAGCAGGATCCAAATGAGCAAGGACATCTTTATCCCGGGAATCGGCAACAAATTTTTGTGCCTTGGCGAAAACAAAGGGCTCAAGGAAATCGTTGGAATTGGCTGTACTTTTGCTGCATTCTGAAACACAGGAGCCACACAAAATGCACTCTGAATTCTTTTGATATTTTTTGAAATCGGCTGGGGATTGTTTACAGCCCGCCGCAGCGCTAAATTCATCTTTAGGCTGTAAAGCTGGCTTAATCTTTTTTAAGTTAGTATACTTAGGCTTCCAATCAACGATCAAATCCCGTAAGACTACAAAGTTGGCTAAAGGAGCAATTGTCAGGGTTTCACTTTGATAGCGTTTTACAAGATCACCTAATGGCGTTTCACAAGCCAACACCGCATTCCCATTGACCCTCACGGCACAGGCCCCGCAAATCCCTGAACGGCAGGATGCGGTAAAGGAAAGGGTTGGATCCAATGTTTCTTTTATTTTAATGAGCGCACTGAGGACAGTCATACCTTTTTCTAGTTCAAGACTATAATCCTGAGTCCACTGCTTGCCTTCTAGCGATCGCTGTATTTTAAGAGTAATCGGCATGACTAATACTTCCTCTCTTCTGGTTTGTATTTGGTCACCACAACGGGGCGATATTCAGTTTTTAACTTATCGCCATCTTTAGTAATCAGAGTATGTTGTAGGAAATTCTTGTCATCCCGTTTAGGGAAATCAACACGGGAATGACTGCCGCGGCTTTCTTTGCGGGCCATTGCCCCTGATATAATAACTTTAGCTAACACCAATAGATTACCTAGCTCCACATAATTCATAAAAGAAATATTAAATGTTTTGCTAGAATCACCTACAGCGCATTGTTTATATTCTTCCTGTAAAGCACTAATATCTGCAAAAGCTTGAGTCAAGCCGGGCTCTGTGCGGAAAACACCCGCATTGTTCCACATGGTGAGTGCCATCTTGTCGCGAATCGAAGCGATAGAAGGTCCTGTGCTTCTGCCGGTTGCCTCGCTAAACTTCTTGTTCCACCCTTCAACTGCCGACTGTAAAGCTTCTTTATTTTCTTCATAATTATTACTTTTTGCATATTCGGCTGCTCCGGCCCCAGCACTTTTACCAAAGACCAGTATTTCAACCAGTGAGTTGCCACCCAAACGATTGGCGCCATGTACGGAAATACATGAACATTCACCTGCTGCAAATACACCAGGCATTTTAGTGGCACATGTTTTGTAGTCAATAACGTCAATTCCACCCATAGAGTAGTGACAAGATGTCCGAATGGGAACAGGCTGTTCAGCAATATCTACACCTTCAAATTCCAAGGCAAGCTGATAAACTTGCGGTAGCCGTTCCATAATCTTAGCTCGTCCCAAATGACGGAAGTCCATATAAACAGCAGAGCTTAATCCTTCTCCGATACCGCGCCCTTCATTTATTTCCTTCTCGATTGCTTGAGCCACTAAATCACGAGGCCCAAGTTCCATGGCCTTTGGTGCATAGCGAGCCATAAACCGCTCGCCATCTTTATTTAACAAATAGGCTCCTTCACCCCGACTGGCTTCTGATAACAGAACGCCGTTAACGGCAAGACCTGTAGGATGAAACTGTACCATTTCAGGATCTTTTACTGGAATACCAACATTAAAACAAGCTGCAATACCATCACCTGTGGAACTAAAGGGATTTGAGGTCCTTACCCAATAAGCACGACCATAACCACCTGTAGCTACAATAACTGATTTAGCAGGTATAGGCATGATATTACCGCTGCGCATATCCATGGCAACCACACCGCTGAATTTTCCCTTAGCGGTGACGATTTCAAGCAATTGGCACTCCGAAATGAAATCAATCTCATGTTTCAGGCATTGTTCAAACATAGTATGTAAAACAGCATGACCAGTAATATCTGCGGAAAATGCTGTTCTCGAATAGGTACTGCCTCCCATCTTACGTTGGTCAAAACGACCATCGTCTTTACGATTAAAGGCAATGCCCGAATAATCAAGTTCCCAGAGTACTTCAGGTGCTCTTTCCGTATAAAAATCTACAGCATCTTGGTCACATAAGTAATCCCCGCCTTTGATGGTATCAAAAGCATGGCTAGCTGGCGAATCCTTTTCGTCAGTATGCCGGGCCGCTCCGTTAATTCCACCTTGGGCCATACATGTTGCTGATCGAGTAGGGACCATCTTGGTCATGACGGCTACCTTTAGCCCCTTTTGCTTAGCAGCCTCTAATGCCGCCCGCATTCCTGCACCACCACTACCAATAATCAACACATCATACAATGCTGTTCCATTGCGTACCGCGGCAGGTATATTATCACCAAACCAGCCAAAACAGCCACTCGTTAAAACTGCAGCCCCAGCAGCCGCACCAACTTTAAGAAATGTACGCCGATTCATTTTGTCCACAATATCACCTACTTTTCTAAATATAAATTGCTACAATTCGTACTTCAAAAACTATAACGCACTATATTGCGTCAATAAAGTACACTACCTGACATAATACTACAAAATAGTTGAGGTTCCTTCCATAATGGATATAATAAACTAAAAAAAGTATTTTTTATTAGCTAGTCATTTGCAACAATTTTGTTTTTGTATTATAATGCTTTGGTCAAAATGAAAAATAAGCCATCAATACACCCT
>Ga0316613_10000534_pt1 | contig 30441 bp, 25 predicted proteins | sample OWC_soil_day10_C_2_FD_207647 | JGI IMG/M metagenome (GOLD analysis project Ga0316613, IMG submission 207647) | Wetland soil microbial communities from Old Woman Creek delta, Ohio, United States - OWC_soil_day10_CT_b | ecosystem: Environmental > Terrestrial > Soil > Wetlands | place: USA: Ohio...
GTCACCGCCGCTATCGGTTATCATGCACGGGCGCCGGGCTGCGGCGTCTGTCTCTGCATACACAACATTTACCTACCAGGAGCGTTCCATGATTCGTCGCCAGTTCATTGCGGCAGCGGGCACCGTACTCGCCGGCTTGCTGTTTGCCACCTCCGCCCAGGCTGCCAAGGTTTATCAGGTTGCCACCGATGCGGCGTATGCCCCGTTCGAATCCCAGAACGAGAAAAAAGAAATCGTCGGCTTCGACATGGACGTCTTGAAAGCCATTGCAGCCAAGGCCGGCATCGAAATCAAATTCACCAACACGCCATGGGAAGGCATTTTCGCCACCCTGAACACCGGCGAACGCGACATCGTGATTTCCGCCGTGACCATCACCCCGGAACGCAAGCAGTCGATGGATTTCTCCGAGCCGTACTTTGAAGCCAAGCAATTGATCGCCGTTGGCCAATCCAGCAAAGTCGCCAAGTTTGACGATCTGAAAACCAAGAAGGTCGGCGTCCAGACCGGCACCACCGGCGATGAAGCCGTGCAAAAACTGCAGGGCAAGACCAGCTCGAACATCAAGCGCTATGAAAGCACCCCGCTGGCCCTCAAGGAACTGCTCAATGGGGGCGTGGAAGCCGTGGTCGCCGACAACGGCGTGGTCATCAACTATCTGGCCAACAACAAGGGCGCCAAGCTCAAGACCATCGAAGACGCCGGCTTTGAAAAAGAGTTTTACGGCATTGCCGTGAAAAAAGGCAACAAGGAACTGCTTGAAAAGATCAACAAGGGACTGGCGGCCATCAAGGCAGACGGTTCTTACGATAAAATCCACAAGAAGTACTTCGGCAAATAAGCCTTACTTCGTTTGACCCAAGAAGCGCGATCCGCAGACTGGATCGCGCTTCTTTTCTTACTTTTTAAGCATAGAAAACAATGGATTTCATCACTTTCTGGAAACACGCCCAAGAAGCCGCTCCGCTGCTGGCCAACTTCCGCCTGGAAATGGTCTGGGAATACCGCGAACTTTTTATCGAAGGCATCAAGATGACGCTCGGCGTCACGGTGATTGCCGTGGTGCTGGGAACACTGATCGGCCTGTTTTGCGGCATGGCCCGGCTCGCCGAGGTCAAGCATGGCCCGTGGAAATACCCGGTGCGTTTCCTGGTGCGCTGGCCTTCCACCGCCTATGTGACCTTCTTTCGCGGCACGCCGCTGTTCGTGCAGATTTTGCTGATCCATTTTGCCGCGATCCCGGTCTTCATCCACCCGGAAGACGGCCTGCTGATTTCCGGTGAACTGGCTTCGACCCTGCGCCAGGACTACGGCGCGCTCACTTCCGGACTCGTGGCGCTGACGCTGAATTCCGGCGCCTATATCACGGAAATCTTCCGCGCCGGCATCCAGTCTATCCATCGTGGCCAGTTTGAAGCCTCGCGCTCGCTCGGCATGGACTACTGGCAAACCATGCGCTTTGTCATCATTCCCCAGGCCTTCCGCCGCATGCTGCCGCCGCTGGGCAACGAGGCGATCATGCTGCTGAAAGATAGCTCGCTGGTCTCCGCCATTGGGCTGGCCGAACTTGCGTTTGCCGCGCGCACCGTCGCCGGTGCCTACTCGCGCTACTGGGAACCGTATATCACCATCTCGCTGATTTATCTCGTGATGACCATGGCGCTGGCTGCCGTGGTCGACCGGATGGAAAAGCGCTACAAGGAAGCCGGCGGAATTCACTGATCCCGCCCGCCCAAAAACAAAAGCCGCGATTCGCGGCTTTTGTTTTTTCAGGCATCCGGATATACCGACCCGGCGATCGGCAAAACGGCTCATCGATGGCATGCCACCGATGAGCGGATCAGCAATTGCCCAGCATCCGCTGCTCGGGGAGCATGGCATGCGGGGTATAGCCCTGCTCGCGGATGGCGGCTTCAATATCTTCGCTGGCCACGTTACTATCCACACGCACCAGATGCTCGGTGTAATTCACTTCGACAACCGCATCCTGATCAACCGTCTTGATGGCATCGGTGATGATCCCTGCGCACAAGTGGCTGATCATGTCTTCCACTATGAACTCAATCATGGCTTGGCTCCTCCGAGAGGCACCGCTCGGCGCAGGGGAAAATCTTGCCGCGCCGGGCGGATTACTTTCCGGAAATATAGTCATTTGACTCTGGCCAAGTACCCGAGTTTCATGAGCCCAGCAGATTGAGCACCGTTCACCCGTTCCTAGCGGTGCAACTGGAATCTCCTGACCGCCGCATTGTGCGCATCCAGCGAATCGGAAAACTGCGAACTACCGTCACCGCGCGCGACAAAATACAACGCGCTCGTCTGCGCCGGCTGCAGCGCGGCTTTCAGCGCGGCCTCGCCGACAAAGGCGATCGGCGTAGGCGTCAACCCGCTGCGGGTATAGGTATTCCAGGGCGTATCGTTTTCCAGATCGGCGCGGCGCAGGTTGCCGTCAAAGCGCTCGCCCAGGCCATAGATCACGCTGGGATCGGTCTGCAGGCGCATTCCCAGCCTGAGGCGATTGATGAATACGCCGGCAATCATCGGTCGGTCGGATGGCTGACCGGTTTCTTTCTCCACCAAGGAAGCCAACGTCAACGCCTCCTGCGGGTCCTTCAACGGCAGTCCGGAAAGGCGCAGTGCCCACGCCGTTTCCAGCTTCTTGGTCATCAACCGGTGCGCGCGCTTGAGCAGCTGCAACTCGGAACTTCCCTTGCTGATGTAATAAGTATCCGGAAAAAATTGCCCTTCCACGCTAGAGACCGGCAACTGCAATGCGGCGACCAGATCGGCATCGGACAAGGCCACGGCATCGTGCTTTAGATCGGGGTTGCCGGCGAGCGAAGCCTTGAGCTGGCGCCAGCTCCAGCCTTCGATGATCTTGACCGACACCATGCTGGTGTCACCCGCAGTCAGTTTTTCCAGCAGTTGCCACGGCGAAGTCGGTTCGCTGATTTCGTAGCTGCCGGCCTTGATGCGCCGCTCGGCGCGCAGCAGGCGCCCCAGCAGCATGAACTGCTGCGGATCATCGATGATGCCCTGTTTCTGCAGTTGCTCGACTGCCTTGTTGAAGCTGCCCGGTTCCAGCACGAAATCGGCCGGCACCGCCGTCGCCAAAGGCCGGTTGGCGTAACCGTAAAACCAGGCACCAACCGCACCCACGGCCAACACCGCGAGCAGGATCAGGATACCCAGCACGCGCCCGAAGGTGCTGCCAGTCGATTTATTCGTCTTTCTTCTTGCCACGTTTAACCTCGAAAAAACGCTGCACGTTTTCCAGTTCGCGCGTGCGGTACATCGGCGGCAGGCTGTTCCAGACCAGCTTGCCATAGTGTTTTTCCACCAACCGGTTGTCGGCGATCATCAGGATGCCGGTATCGGTTTCGTCGCGGATCAGCCGCCCGGCGCCCTGCTTGAGCGTGATTGCCGCGTAGGGCAGCTGGTAATCGATGAACGCATTGCGCCCGGCCTTTTTCATCTGCTCGATCCGCGCCGACAGCACCGGATCATCGGGCGGCGCGAACGGCAGTTTGTCGATCACGACCAGCGAGAGCTGCTGGCCTTTCACGTCGATGCCTTCCCAGAACGTCTGGCTGGCGACCAGCACCGCATTCGGCGCGCGGCGGTAGTTGTCCAGAATCTCGGTGCGGCTGCCCTGCCCTTGCAAGAATACTGGCCAATCGAGCTTGGCGTCTTTCAAGCGCGCGACGATAAGGTCGTGTGCCTCGCGCATCGCGCGCAAGGACGTGAACAGCATGAAGGCATGGCCCTGCGTCAGTTGCAGCAGCGGCCAGGCGGCATCGACCACGGCGCGGGTATAGTCGGGCGAGTTGGGATCGGGCATGGCCGGCGGCACATACAGCGCCGCCTGCTGCTTGTAATCGAACGGACTGTCCCACAGCGCGGTCTTGGCATCCCACAGGCCGAGTTCATGCTTGAAGTGCTCGAACTTGCCGTTCACCGCCAGCGTGGCCGAAGCGAATATCCACGCGCGCGGATTGAAATTGAGCTGCTTGCGGAAGATATCGGCAATATTGAGCGGCGTGGCGTGCAGCATGAAGCCATAGCTCGAGACATCGACCCAATGCACCGCGTCTTCGTGGTCGATCGACTGCCAGCGCGTCAACGCGGCGATCAGGGCTTCGGCGCGCTGTTGGCATTTTTCCAACGCTTCGGCACGTTCGGCCTGCTTGGCAAGCAGGGCGTGCACGGTCTTAAGGCGTTCGACCACCTCGGCAAGCGCCACTGCGAAATCGGGATAAGTATCGAGCTGATGCTGCGGCAAGCGCACGCTATCCGATTGAAAGACCAGGCGCAGGTCCTTGATCGATTTTTCCAGCGCCTCGGCCGCCTGCGGCAACTGGATGAATTCCTTGGCGACCACGATCGCCTCGGCCCGCGCATCGCGCGCCAGCTCGACCAGCTGGGCAGAAGTGACCGTCTCGCCGAAGAACAGGCTCGCCACCTCGGGCAACTGGTGCGCTTCATCGAAGATCACCGTGTTGCATGCCGGCAGCAGCTCGCCCGCGCCCTCGTCGCGCAGCCAGACATCGGCAAAGAACAGGTGATGGTTGACCACGACCACATCGGCTTCCTGCGCTTCTTTGCGCGCCTTCAGCACAAAACAGTCCTGATGATTCGGGCAATCCTGGCCGAGGCAGTTGTCGCGCGTCGAGGTCACGTGACCCCAGATCGGCGCGTTTTCCGGCACGCCAGGGCAAGCCGCCTTGTCGCCCGACTGCGTGGTCTTGGCATAACGCTCGACCTTGGTGAGGTGAACGACGTCTTCCTTGTTCAGGAAACGCCCCTCGTGCTTGGCACGCTCCAGGTGGTAATGGCAGACGTAATTGCTGCGCCCTTTCAGCAGGGCGATGGTGACCGGCACCTTGAGCACATCGCGCACGGTGGGAATATCGCGCTGGAACAGCTGATCCTGCAGCGTCTTGGTGCCGGTGGAAACGATCACCTTGCCGCCGGACAAGAGCGCCGGCACCAGATAGGCAAAGGTCTTGCCGGTGCCGGTGCCGGCCTCGGCCACGAGCTGGCCCTGCTCGGCGATCGCGTCGGCCACGGCCTGCGCCATTTCCAACTGCTGCACGCGCAGCTTGTAGCCGGGAAAGGCAGCGGCGAACAAGCCATCGTCGGCAAAGACTTCTTCAAGGGTCATGAACGTGAGGCCGGGACGGGAAAGGTGTGATTTTACCGCATCGCCCACAGCTTAAGCGGCTTCACGTCTCCGGTTCTTTTTCCGACGGCCCTCGTGAAAAAACCCGACCGTTTGCGCGGCCGGGCTTTGATTCAGTATTGCGCGTTCTACTTGAGCAACGCTGCGAAGCCGGAAAGTGTCGAATCGGCCTTGATGCCTTCCACGATCATGCTGCTGACCTTGACCGCGCCATTTTCCTGGAAGTGGGTGCGGTCGGCATTCAGGTAGTGGCCCATCGTCGCTTTCAGTGCGTAGTAGGGATACTTCGTGAAATCCGACACGGCCAAGTGGTAGTCGCGCCAGCCTCCAGTGGCATCGGCACCGCCCGTTCCCACGCCGATCGAATTCATGAAGGCGATGCTCTTGCCATCCAAGTCGACCACGGCCACGTTGTTGGCCTTGCCGGTATCGCTCACGGTCTGTGAGTAATTGCCGTAAAAATCACCGGACGTGGTGATATGGGTCGACTTGCTGATCGGGAATGCACCCTCCGTGTAGGTGGCTACCGTCTTGTTCTGGTTGATCCGCGTGACCGGGGTCAGCAGAACCAGCGTTGCGCCTTTGGCTTTGGCCAGCGCCGCATACTTTTCCAACGATTTCTGGAACGAGAGATCATTCACCGTCACCCCGGCCGGCAGACTGAAGGTGGTGGTCCCGGACGTGGCGGAAGTGGTCTTGGCCACTTGCGGATTGCCGCTCGCATCATTCGGATAGGTGCAGCGGTTTACCCAGTCGAGCGAAGCCGTGGTGCCGCACTTCTCGTCGTTGTGGCCCCACTGCATCAGCACGTAATCGCCAGTCTGCAGGTTGTCGGACAGCATCTTGAACCAGCCCTCGGAGATGAAACTGCGCGAACTGCGGCCGGATTGCGCCAGGTTCACCACCTTGGTCGTCGCCGTATCCTTCACGAAGCGGTCGAAGGTCTGGCCCCAGCCCATGCGCGGTGCGACATCCAGCCCGTAGTTGCTGGCGGTTGAATCGCCCACCACGAAGATGCGCGTCTTGAAGCTGGACCAGGCCTGCAGCGCCGGATCGACACTGACGTTCTTGGTCGAGATTTCCTGCATGTTGAGATCGTACAGTTTGCTGCCGCGCAACTGGTCGTCGCTGCCACTCCCCCAGCCGTCGCGATTGTGGCGCACGGCATCCAGCACGGCATCGACCCCACGGTGATTGGCCAGCATCGGCACGCTCACCGGATCGAACGTCGCCGCGCTCAGCACGCCGTTCGCGGTCAATGCCTGAGACAGCAGACCGCGCAATTCGCTGTTCTTGCTGGCGAGCGTGGCAATTGTCACAGCACTGGGTTTGCAGGCATTGAACAGCTGGACCGAGCCCTTCAGTCCGGCATCCGTGATCGCCACATCCGAAGCGATCTTGTCAGTCAACTGGTTGACGTTGGCAACATTGATGCCCAGGCTCGTGGACGGCAGCAGCGCGGTGTAGAGAATCGTTCCGTTGATCGGCTGCGGGACGCCGTTGACCGTCGTCAGCGCACCATTCTGCGCACCAACCAGCAACGGAGCCGTCATGCCGGAGACATCCAGGCTGTAGGCGCCCGAGGCATCCGCCTTGGCGGTTGTTTTGGCGCCGGTCGCATCGCAAACCGTGATATCGGCACCGGCCAGTGGTGCACCGCTGGCTGCGACACCCGAGAGTTTGCTTGCGAGCTTGCCGGCCAGATCCGCCAGCGCCGGCGTTTCCGCGATGCCCTTCGCCACTAGATTAGCCACGGCAATTGCGCCATTTTTCTGGAAGTGGGTCGTGTCCGGCTTGGTCAGAATGCCGCTGGTCTGGGTGGCGTACCACGGATAGACCACCGGATCGGCGGCCAGCCAGTAGTCTTTCCAGTCAGCCTGATGGCTGTTGGCAAAGGCCATGGTCTTGGCTTCCAGATCGATCAACGGCACATTGTTGTCGCTGGCCGTTTTCTTGATGGTCGCAATATAGTCGCCCACGAAGGCATAGCCATTCTTGGCATTTTGCGTGGTGAAATGGCGGGTCACGACCGGGAATGCACCATCAGTCCCGCTGGCATCCTTCACGCGGGTGGTCGGGGTCATCAGGATCGGAATCGCGCCCTTGGCCTTTGCAAGCTTGATGTAGTTTTCCAGCGAATTCTGGAAAGACATTTCCGGCTTGCCGACAGGGTACTGCTTGTTGCCGCTGGCATCGTTCGGGTAAGTGCAGGTATTGGCGACATCGGCCGCGCCGCGGTCGGCCCGGGTACTGTCGCAGTTCTGGTCATTGTGGCCATGGTTGATGATCACATAGTCGCCCGCGCGCAGGTACTGGGCCATCTGGTCGTAGTAACCCTGGTTGTAGAAGTTGCGCGAACTGCGACCGGATTTGGCGCCATTGATCACTTTCACCTTGGCGCTGGACTTGAACAGCGTCTCGAATTCCTGCCCCCAGCCTTCGCGCGGCGCACGCGCGGCTTCATAGGTGCTGGCCGTGGAATCGCCCACGATCAGCACACGCGTATAGCCGGTGTCGCTGATCGTCGCCAGCGCGGCCTTGGCCTGCTTGTAATTGAGCGGCTCAACGGTACTCTTGGCATCCATCTTGCCGATGTAGTTGCTGTTGGCATCCAGTAGCATCGTGCCGCCGGGCTTGCCGCTGTTGTTGTCATAGCCGCGGTTGTGCAGGAGCACATCCAGCACGGCATCGACACCGGTGTGATCCGCCTTCATCAGTGTGGTCACCGGATCGAAGGAATCCGCCACGGCTTGCGCGACATTGGCGTCAACGAGGGCCTGCAGCACCACAGGACGAAATTCGTCGGTCGCGGTCTTGATGTTGGCCGCAAGAATGCCCGCCGTAGTGCCCTTGTCGACCAGCGACTGCGGGCCTACCAGCGTCGAATCGTTCGCTTTCAGGTAAGTGGCGACCACATCGCTGACCACCTTGTCGGACAAGGGATTCACGTTCGCAATATTGCTGCCGGAGCTGACCGTGCCCAGCAACGCGGCCAGGCATTTCCCCCACGGCTTCGTGCTGTCGCTGCAGTTGGCGTTATCGGCCTGCACGGCCGAAATCAGCAAAGGCGCCGTCATTCCGCCCACATCCAGCGTGTATTCGCCCGCGGCATTGGCCGTCGTTTTTTTCTTGGCGCCGTTGACATCCACCACGGTGATGGCGGCATTGGCCAGCGGCGCGCCCGTCGCGGCCACCCCCGTCAGCGTGGTTCCGGCAGACGCCGGCGCATCATCGCCCCCGCCGCACGCAGCCAGCATGAGCGCTGTTGCGGTGGCGAGCGCGGTCAAGCGAAAAGCCATCAAATTCATTTTTTCTTCTCCCCTCAAGCATGCATAGACTTTCAGGTTGCCGCGATCGATTGCCACGGCAACTCAACTGGTTTGAAGCCGGCCCGCCCCACATCGGCGACATGGGCGCAATGCATGAGGCACGGGTGGACGGAACAAACCTGTCACGGATTCTAGGGAGAGGGCGGGGGCGGGTCTTACCCGAAATTGCTATTCTTTACGACTCTGAACACAAAACAGCCTGCCAGGCGCAAGGTCCGGATCGAGCCGGGCGCTTGTATTCAAACAGCGGTTTCCTTGACCGGCATCGCCAGAAAATCGTAGCCGTCAGGTATCGAGACCGGAACATACAGTTTGCAGCGCTTTTCGCTATGCGCCGGCAGATAGGTCGGATTGTCAAAACAGCGCAGGATGGGCGCCTGCAGCATGCAGCACCCGGTTTCCACTGCGATGCGGCCAGCCAGTTCGGCGCATGACGGCGCAGCATAGCCGCCGCTAAGGGAAAACACCGCGTAATACCCGGCGGGCAGCGTTCCCAGGTCAAGACCGGGAACGCGCACGCCCAGGCGGTCGGAAAGCAGCGCCGCCCGCAACGCAACCGTGCCTTGCCAGCCTTGCATGTCGCCGCCGAGATGAACGGCCCATCCCTTGCGCCTCTCCTTGGGTATGCCTTGCGCCATCGCGCGGGCACGCAATTCGTCAAAGGGGCGCAGCGATTCGTCGATCTGCCCCTCGAAAGGCACGTACTGGATGCGGCGCGCGGGCAAATATTCCAGCGTAACCGGCGCCGGCCTTCCCGGCACGGCCACGCCCTGCTCGGAAGGCGGCAGGCCGAACGCCCTGCGGTAAGCTCGACTGAATGCGGCCGGCGTTGCATACCCCGTCTCGAAGGCAAGATCCAGCAGCGAGCCCACGGAACCGGATTCGATTCTCCTGCGGGCTTGGACCAAGCGCAGACGCCGCACCCGAGCCAGCGGCGATTCACCCGCGTAGCCGGCAAACACACGCTCGAAATGAAAGCGCGACAGGCAGGCAATATCGGCCAGGTCATCCAGGCACACGGGCTGATCCAGGTGATTATCGATATGGCAGGCAGCCAGACGCAAACGGTTCAGCTTGCGGGAGAGAAGTTCAATGTTGACCATCATGCTGCCCCAAAAAACCAGCCGGGTTTCCCGGGCAGGCCGGGGACCGCTCATGATGTTACCGGTAACAAATTTCGTCAAGGAGCACGACGAATAATGCTTTCATCGCGACTCCGGGTTTGCGCTGCCGGGAATGGAGAACAAGCACCAAAGAGACAGCTACGCGCTGGCGCGGGCTGGCAAATCGGGCGAGTTGCTGGCGATTCGACCGACGGACAGACGCGTCAGGGCGCGATCAAGGTGGCGACGCATCGCGGCATGCGCGGCCTGGGCATCACGCTGGCTGACCGCGATCAGGATCTCGCGATGCTCGAGAACGGCGCTTTGCCAGACCGGCGGTGAATAGGGCAGGTCTTCAAGCTCCATATACGGCTTGTCGGTCCGGAAATGCCAGAGGGCTTCCATCGCCCGGTAGAGTGAGCTGTTGCCGCAGGACTCGGCCAGCAGCATATGAAACATGCGATCAAACTCGATATAGCGCGGATCATCGGGAGAGCTGCAGAACATGTCCCCCAGCGCCCGGTGCAGACCGGCAATTTGCCCGTCCTGGGCATTGATTGCGGCCAGCGCAGCCACTGCGGGTTCGATCAGGCTTCGTGCGTGGAAGACATCCAGCGCGCCGGGCGCTTCAGCAAGCTCGTCAAGCTCCGGCAAGGCCGACGGCATCTCGGGCATCGACACGAACACCCCGGCACCGCCGCGCACTTCGATGCGGTGCTCCGTTTCCAGCACGATCAGGGCCTCGCGGATGGAAGAACGGCTCACGTTGAACATCTTGGCCAGCGTACGCTCCGCCGGCAGCCGGGCACCAGGCGGATAGGTCCCTGAATTGATCCCCCGGACAATCTGTTCGGCAACTTGCCGGTATACCTGCGGTGCGGGAATAGACTCAAGTGTCATGGCGATCATTCACGGTTGACTGGACAAAGGACGTTCGCATTATCCGACAAAGCACACTTGAGGTGCACGCCCTATGCAGGTGAAACCCCAAATATCCAGCAGAGGGGCAAGCTTGCGCGGCCACTCGGTATCGTGGCCGCGCGAGCAAGGCACTACACGAAAAGGCCTAACGCTTGCCCAGCGCACAGGCCAGGCGCACCAGCATTTCGTCCACTTCGGCCAGCGTGACATTGAGTGCCGGCATCAGCCGCAGCCAGTCAGCGCGGGGCGCGTCGACCAGCAAGCCCTCCTCCAGCGCGGCCTGGGCCAGCAACCTGGCGCTGCCATCCGGGATCTTCACCGCCTGCAACAATCCTTTGCCGCGCACCTGCCCCAGCAAGTGGTAACGCGCCAGCCGGTTTAGCCCCTTGTTCAGATATTGGCCCGTCGCGGCCACATCCTCGAGAAAGCTCGGCACGCAGATCGTATCGAGCACGGCCAGCGCGGCGCTCATGGTCAGGCTGTGGCCACTGCCCAGTTGCCCGCCTTCCAGCATGGAGCTGAATTCCTGCTGTACCAGCGTGGCCGCCAGCGGCAGCCCGCCGCCCAGACCGCGCGCCAGGGTGAGGATATCCGGCGTAATCCCTTCATCCTGAAAGGCAAAGAGCTGCCCGGTACGGCCGATGCCGCTGCGGGTTTCGTCCACGATCAACAGCACGCCGTACTCCTGCGTCAACCGGCGCAGGCCGCGCAGGAAGAACGGCGACGGCAGCGACAGGCCGCTTTCGCTGTCGATCGGCTCGACCAATACGGCGGCGGTCTGCCGGCTGATCGCGTTTTCCACGGCGGCGAGATCGTTGTAGGGCGTCTTGACGATGCCGTTGCCCACCGCATTGCGGCCGGGAAAATCCAGCCGGGTGCTGATGATCTGGCTGGCTCCGCGCGCAGCGCCCCAGCGGCGCGCCAGGATGACGGCATTTTCATTGGCCTCATGATCACTGCCGCAGAAAGAGATGCGCGCGAGCCCTGCCAGCTCGGTCAAGCGCTGCGCCAGCGCCAGCATCGGCTCGTCGCAGATGCGTGGCGCGCAGTAGAGCAGGCGTTTGGCCAGGTTATTGAGCGAGGCATGGATTTCATCCGGCGCATGACCCAGGGTGTTCACTGCATTGCCTTGCACGAAGTCAAGGTAATCTCGCCCGGCGTGATCGGTAAGCCAGGAGCCGCGGGCAGATGCCACGCGGATGGTTTGGCGCAACGATTGGGGCAAAACGCAGTAACACGATTCCTGGTCCATGATTTTTCTCCGGGAGCGGGTTGAAAACAAAAAGGCCACGGAACTTGTCCGTGGCCTTTGGGGTAAATCCTGAATCGGGTGAACTCACTACCTGATTCCCCTCCGGCACGGACGCGCAGGCATCCACACGGCGTGTGCTCGCGGTGCGGTGGTATTTGCTGCGGTGTGTTTGAGGAGATTGGCGTTCATGACGACATTATGTGCAGCGCACAAAAACAATGTCAATACTTTTGCTGTCACACAGCTTGCCTGAAACCAGCCACGACCGGCCCGTCCAGGCGGTTGCGCTGCTACTTCGGCGACCAGGAACTGGCCTGCGCCATGGCCTGATTGATCTGCCTGGCCGTCATTTTCTTTTCGGCATTGTCGCGATTGCGCTCGGCATAAGGCTCACCTCCCAGCGCGGCAAGATGAAACCACTTGTAGGCCTGAACGATATCGGGCTTTACGCCCAGGCCACGTGCGTACATCAAGCCCAGATTGAACTGTGCCCGCGGGTAATCTTGCTCTGCGGCCTTGCGGTACCAGTTGACCGCGACCGCCTCATCGCGCGGCACACCGAAGGCCTCCTCGTAGGCCTGCCCCAGATTGAACTGCGCCAACGCCAGCCCCTGCTCCGCAGCCTTGCGATACCAGACAACGGCGGTTTCCTCATCCTTGTGCACACCCTGCCCTAGGGCATACATCACCCCGATATTGAACTGGGCGTAACGGTCGCCCGAATCGGCGACCGTCTTGAACTCTTTGAGCGCAGCGGGGAAATCGCCGTGGCTGTAGGCATCCATGCCTTCATTGAAGTCGGCATGGGTCAAGGCACTAAAAAACAATGCGGCTGCGCCGAGCGCGATGCGGAAAGATGGGTTCATCAGGTCATCTCGAAAACTTGGTTGAGTCGGGCAAGTATACGGCGCCAGAGCGCACCTGCGCAGTCGACCCTACCAGCGGACAGGTTCGGTGATCAACTGCACGCCGAACCGGGCTTGCACATCGGCCTGAACGGCGGCGGCCAGTCTCGCCACATCCTGCCCGCTGGCGCCGCCATGATTCACCAGCACCAGCGCCTGCTTCTCGTACATGCCGACCGGCCCAAGATTGCGCCCCTTCCAGCCGGCCTGCTCGACCAGCCAGCCGGCCGCCAGCTTGTAACGGCCATCGGCTTGCGGATAGGAAACCAGTGCCGGGTACTCGGCCAGCAGTCGCTCGCGCGTGGCGGCATCGACCAGCGGGTTATGGAAGAAACTGCCGGCATTGCCCAAGACCGCCGGATCGGGCAACTTGCGATTTCGCACATTGATGACCGCCTGTGCCACCGCTTGCGGCGTGGCGGGCAAACCGAGCGCGGCCAGTTCCTTGTTGATCTCGCCGTAGGCGGTGCTGGGTTGATGGGCCTTGGGCAGGCGGAATACCACCTGCGCGATCAGCCAGCGCCCGGCTTCTTCGTGCTTGAAGATGCTGTCGCGGTAGGCAAAGCGGCAATCGGCATTGCGGAACACGCGATGCTCGCCGGTTTGCAGGTGGATGGCCGTCAACTCGCACAAACGGTCCATCACCTCGACGCCATAAGCACCGATATTCTGCACCGGCGCGGCGCCAACCGTGCCTGGAATCAGCACCAGGTTTTCCAGTCCGCCCCAGCCCTGCGCCAGCGTCCACAACACGAAATCGTGCCAGTTCTCGCCCCCGCCGGCGGCCACGTAGACGGCATCGGCATCCTCGCGCAGCAGGGTGCGGCCGGGAATTTCCACCTTGAGCACCAGCGCATCCAGATCGTCCTGCAGCCACAGATTGCTGCCGCCGCCGAGCACGCGCCAGGGCAAGGCCGCCAGCGCCGGATCGGCGCGCAAGGCAACCAGCTCGCTGGCCGACTGCAGCCGAACAAAATGACTGGCGCACGCAGGCAAGCCCAGGGTATTGAAGGGAGTGAGGTCAACGGCGGTTTGAATGGCAGGCATGGGCGGAATCAACTTGAAGGTGCGCCATTATCCCTCAATCCAGCGCCTTGCCGCTGATTCCAGCGCTGCATCGCCTGCGCGCCGGCCTTGCCCGGCAGGTGGATGCGGATGGGGGTGCTTCCGAGACAGAGGGTGGTCACCCCGCCAAACCAGTGCTGTTTCCGCTCCACCCGCTCGATCTCGTGCCAGGGAATGAAGATCGGATCGTGCCGGAAGCGGAAGAAGAAACTCATCACCAGGCCGATTCCCTCGGCGCCGATGCTGATGTGCACGCAATTGCTGTAATTGGTCGGCACACGCCATTTGCGAATGCCGATAGTGCGAAAGTGCCAGGTCTCGCCCTGCGGCTTGCCCGAGGCAGGGAAGCGCCGCGCCAGATCGCGCCAGCCGCCGATCCAGGCCAGCAGTGCTGCCACACCCAGGAACAGCACCAGAAGATACAGCGGCAACCACGCCGGATTGATGCCGAGGGCTTGCAGGAAAGCGTTCATACTCATGGCCGGTTACCCAGATTCCAGCGGGCACAATACCACTTGGTCTGCGGTTTCTGCGGATCGGCCACGCCGACCAGTACGCTGCCGGATTTGGACAGGTAGCGCGGATACGGGCCCGCGAGTTCGACAAACGCCATGCCGAGCTTTTCTTCGATCTTCTTGCGCACATCGGCCACCGGCGCTTCGATCAGCACGCCGACCATCAGCGCAGGGGATTCGGGCAGATTGACGAAGGCTTCCTTGACCTGATTGCCGGCCAGCTCCGCGCCTTCGGCCTTGTACCACTCGGCATCGCCCCAGCGGCGCAGCGGCTGGCCCAGGAATTCAGCGAAATAACTGCGCCAGTATGAAGGCGACCACTCGCTGCGACAGGTCAGCGCGGCTTCCATTTTTTCGGAGAAGTGGCTGGGGACGCTGGCGGCGTGGGATACGCCGGAAATCAGTGGCAGGAGTAAAAGCAGACGGCGCATAACCCTTTCACCGCGGCGGTAGTGCGGGTTAGGCGCAGCCGTAACCCGCAAAATCATTGAAACAATCAAACGACATCGGCCTTTGATACGTCATCCGCGCGGGTCAAATGACCCGCCCTGCGCAAACCCGAGCTACTTGGCTATCACCATTTTTCTGATCGGGTGAAGTGCACGACTATTATATTAGCATCGCCTTAACCAGAGGTCCCTCAATCATCTCAACTCCGTCTCCGCACACAGCCCACTCGCCTGGGTTATATGGAAAGTTAATGAATAGAGTGCTGGGAGGCCTCAAACTTACCTGAGACCAATCGAAATTACGTTGGCAGTCTGTGCGGTCAGAACTTATTTGTTCTGCAAGAGCTTCATTTAGGTCATCCAAGGCGCCCGGTCTGAACAATGTATCAACTCCAATTTTCCTCTTTCGAACCCAATCGAAAGTCAGCATTGTAATTCCGTGCTGTGGTCTGGAGAGCCCAGCCCACTCGATGTATCGCTGAAATGAGATAAAGCTAGCGAAAGCTTCCATAGGTTGCACTTCTGATTGATCGATATTGCAGTCGGCAAACTGCTTGCTACGTCCAAGTGCGCGTTGCACTTGGACGTCTCTCATCTTACGAAGCTCTGATAGAGGTATTTCAGCGCATGCAGCGAGCGGCTCAAGTGATTGATCACGAATCCACACGTTCAATGCACTTGTACCATCGGGAATCCCACTGAGAAAGACCGGGTAGCTCCAGCGCACCTGTGTCTTCTGTTTGCTGGAAGCCACCTCAAATGTATATTCGGCAAGCTTGTATGCGAGCGCATTTTCTGCACGAGCGTTGCTGAAGCAGAAGGCATATATTGCCAATGCGCCAAATTGTAAAAAATGTCTCGTCATGGGATGAATAAATCTTTATGCCTGGTATGCAGCGAGCAGCAAGCCCGGATGCAGCGCAATCCGGGGCCATGCTTGATCATGCGCGAGTCCTGGATCCCGGCCTGTGCCGGGATGACCTGCATTTAACCGCTATTCCTGAGTCCAGCAGCAACCCCATTGATGGTCAAATGCACCGCATGCTGCACTTCCTCGCTCGCATCGCCGGCGCGCAGGCGTTTGAGCAAATCGACCTGCAGGTGGTTGAGCGGGTCGAGGTAAGGCAGGCGGTTGGCCAGCGAGCGTTGCAACACCGGGTTGTCGGCCAGCAGCGCGTCATTGCCGGTGATGGCCAGCACGGCGTCCAGCGTGCGTTGCCATTCCTGGCGGATACGGCCGAAGATGCGGTTGGCCACGGCCTGGTCCTGCACCAGATCGGCGTAGCGGCGGGCGATTTCGATGTCCGACTTGGCCAGCACCATTTCCATGTTGGAGATGGTTGAGCGGAAGAACGGCCATTCGCGGTAGAAGCCGCGCAGCGTCGCCAGGCCATCGTTGCCCGTTTCGGCCAGGTATTCGCTGATCGCGGTGCCGAAGCCGAACCAGCCCGGCAGCATCAGGCGGCATTGCGACCACGAGAACACCCAAGGAATCGCACGCAGATCGGCAATCGAATTGGTGCTCTTGCGCGCCGACGGGCGCGAGCCGATGTTGAGGTTGGGAATCTCGTTGATCGGCGTGGCTTCGCGGAAATAGGTGATGAAATCCGGCGTGGCATAGACCAGATCGCGGTAAGCCTGGTAGGCGCGCAAGCTCAGGCGCTCCATCAGCGCATGGCGTTCGGGCGTATCGAGCGAGCGCGCTTCGTCGGAGGGGAAGCTCGCTTCCAGCGTGGCGGCGACCAGAATTTCCAGGTTGCGCCGGCCCACTTCGCGGTCGGCATACTTGGAGGCGATCACTTCGCCCTGCTCGGTAATGCGGATCTGGCCGTTCACGGTACCGGCCGGCTGCGCCAGGATCGCGTCGTAGGCCGGGCCGCCGCCGCGGCCCACCGTACCGCCGCGGCCGTGGAACAGGCGCATCTTGATGCCGGCCTGCTCGAAGATCTGCACCAGCGTCATCTCGGCCTTGTAGAGCTCCCAGTTAGAGGTGAGGTAGCCGCCGTCCTTGTTGGAATCGGAATAGCCGAGCATCACTTCCTGCACCTTGTCGCGGCAGACCAGCATCTGGCGCCATTGCGGCAGCGACAGCAGATCGGCCATGATCTGGCCGCAACCGCGCAAGTCGCCGATCGTTTCGAACAGCGGAATGATGTTGATGCGGCAGCGCGGCACGGGCGAGATCTGCACCAGGCCGACTTCGTTCATCAGCACGGCGACTTCCAGCAGATCGGATACCGAGTTGCAATTGGAAATGATGTAGTTGGGCAGCACCGCATCGCCGTAGCGATCCTTGATCTCGCGCGCGGCGCGGAAGATATCGAGTTCCTTGCAGGCATCCTCGCTGTAGTCCAGGTCCGGGCAGAACAGCGGGCGCGGGCTGACCAGTTCGCGCAGCAGCACCACCCGGCGCGAGGCTTCGTCCAGCGCCAGGTAGTCTTCCAATCCGGCTTTTTCGAACAGTTCGGCGATGACTTTCTCATGCATGCCGGAATACTGGCGCATGTCGACCGGCGCCATATGGAAGCCGAAAATACCCACCGCGCGCTGCAGTTGGCGCAAGCGCCCGTCGGCCATCTTGGCCGCGCCATGCACCTTGAGCGAACCGGCGATCACCGCCAGATCGGCGCTCAATTCGCGCGCGCAGGCATACGGCTCGACCACGAATTCCTGATGCAGGTCGTGGTGATAGGTGCCGATTTTTACGGCAGTGGCAAAGATGCGCACCCGCACCGCGCTCATCGCCAGGCGATAGGGTTCTTCGATGCGCCGGTCCAGATCGGCATCGCGCGGCGCCTGCTCCGCCAATGTCATCAGCGCCTGATCCACCTGCACCAGCCGCACCGACATCGACAATTCGTTTTCCAGCTTCAGGCACTGCTGGTAGTAATAATCGAGCGCCACCCCGGCCTGGCGGGAAACCGCATGGCGCAGCACATCGGCGGTCACGAACGGGTTGCCGTCGCGATCGCCGCCGATCCAGCTGCCGATCTGGATGAAATCGGGCAGTTTGACCGGCGAGTTCAGCATCTTGGCAATGCGGTCTTCCAGGTCGATACACAGGCGCGGCAACTCCGGCAGGAAGCTCTTGCGAAAGTACGCCACGCCATTTTCGATTTCGTCGCGCACCGTCAACTTGGTGACGCGGATCTCGCGCGTCTGCCACAGCGCCTGCAACGCCCGCTCGAGTGCGGCCAGGTTTTCGGCCTTTTCCTCCGGCGTCATGCGCGTGCGGTCGCGTTCGATCAAGAGTTCGGACAGGTCGCGGTGCCAGTCGAGCATGGTCTTGCGCTTGACTTCGGTCGGATGCGCGGTCAGCACCGGGGCGATCAGGGTTTCGCCCAGCAGATCGAGAATTTCACGGGCCGACACGCCGCGCGCAGTCAGATCGTTCAGCACGGCATGGATGCTGCCGGGCTGCGGCGCCGAGCCCTGCATGCGGTAGATGCGGCGGCGGCGGTTGTGGTGCATGTCCTCGGCGATATTGGAAAGGTGCGAAAAATAGCTGAACGCACGCACCACGGCGATGGCGGTCGGCACATCGAGCGCGGACAGCGAGTGGGCCAGCGCGGCGCCGGCGTTCGGCTCGCCCCGCACATAGCTGAACGCCAGCGCACGGATATCCTCGATCTGCGCCGCAGTGGCATTGCCGGCCTGCTCGCGGATGGTATTGGCCAGCAGTTGCGCCAGGAGGTCGAGATCCTGCTTCAGCGGCAGGTCTTTTTCAGCGAAGAAATCAATATCGGCCATCGTGGTTCCCGTCTCGTTCTATTGTGCAAGTTCAGCATCGGTTAGTTCTTTGGGGATTCTAACCAAGAACCGCTCTCGTTTGGTGCTGGCAGAAAAGGTATTTATCTGGCCTGTGCGATTGTTCAGAACGGCAGCCAGATCGTCAGCAGGATTCCCGCCAGCAGCAGGGCAATCACGCCCAGCCAGCCGTTGCGCTTTTTCTGCTCGCGCAACAGCCCTTCATAGCCCTTGAGCAGCACCGGCATCGGGTCGCGGTTGACCAGATCATTCAGCCGGCGCGGCAGGCTGGGCAGCAAGGCGGCCCAGAGCGGCACTTCGCGCTTCAGGTTGTTGACCACGCCACGCCAGCCGACCTGCTCGTTCATCCAGCGCTCCAGGAACGGCTTGGCGGTCTGCCAGAGATCCAGCTCCGGATCGAGCTGTCGCCCCAGTCCTTCGATATTGAGCAGGGTTTTTTGCAGCAATACGAGCTGCGGCTGGATTTCGACATTGAAGCGGCGCGAGACTTCGAACAGGCGCATCAGCACCATGCCGAAGGAAATCTGCGATAGCGGCTTATTGAAGAATGGCTCGCACACCGTGCGCACCGCCGAGGCCAGTGCCTCGGGACGGGTATCGGCCGGCACCCAGCCGCACTCGATGTGGGCCGTGGCCACACGCAGGTAATCGCGGTTGAAAAAGGCGAGGAAATTGATCGCCAGATACTGCTTGTCGAAATCCGACAGCGTGCCGACGATGCCGAAATCCAGCGCAATGTATTGCCCCTGCGGGGTAACAAAGATATTGCCCGGATGCATGTCGGCATGAAAGAAACCGTGGCTGAATACCTGGGTAAAAAAGATCTCGACCCCGTTCCTGGCCAGCTGCTTGAGATCGACCCCGGCCGCACGCAGCTTATCGACCTGGCTGACCGGCACGCCTTCCATCCACTCCAGCACCAGCACATCGCGCGCGCAGTAGTCGTAGAACACTTCCGGCACCAGCAGCAGCGGCGAGGCGGTAAAGTTGCGCCGCAACTGCGATGCATTGGCTGCTTCGAACATCAGATCGAGCTCATCGTGCAGGTAGCGGTCGAACTCGGCGACCACTTCGCGCGGGCGCAGGCGGCGGCCGTCGGCAAAGAGTTTTTCCACCCAGATCGCGAGCAGGTTCAGCAAGGCCAGATCGCTTTCGATCACCGGCATGATACCCGGGCGCAGCACCTTCACCGCCACGTGCCGGCCATCGTGCAATTCGGCGTAATGCACCTGCGCCACCGAAGCAGAGGCCATCGGTTCGCGCTCGAAGCGCGCAAACAGCTCGGCCAGCGGGCGCTGCAGGCTTTTTTCGATCACCGCCACGGCGGTCTCGGCCGGGAAAGGCGGTACCTGGTCCTGCAGCTTGGCCAGTTCGTCGGCGATATCGGGCGGCAGCAAATCGCGCCGGGTGGAAAGCACCTGACCGAATTTGACAAAGATCGGCCCCAGCGCTTCCAGCGCACAGCGCAAGCGCTCGGCCCGCGGTGCCGACAAGCGCCGCCAGAACAGCAGCGCCGCAACGAGCGCACGCAGCCCGCGCACACGCTCATGGCCGAGCAGGAATTCATCCAGCCCGAAGGTGATGGCCACCCGGACTATTTTCAGCAAACGGAGAAAGTGCATGACAGAGGCGTAACCGCGACTTGAGAGGACCTGCGAATTATCGCAACTTTCCGCCGCCAGCGGGCGAAAGCACGTACAAATCGCCCAACATAAGATCGTGGTCAGTCCTGAACCCGGCTAAAACAGTTGCGTCCCTTGGCTTTGGCCGCATACATGGCCCGATCCGCCTGCTTGAGCAAGGCCAGATCGGTTACGCCATCCTGCGGATAGAACGCAATGCCGATGCTCGCTGACACGATCGACTCCTGATCGTCGATCACAAACGGCTGGGCCAACGCCTGGGTAATCGCCAGCGCCGCATCCTCGACCCGTCCCAGATCGGTCATATTGGGCAAGATCGCGGTAAACTCATCGCCGCCCAGCCGCGCCACCGTATCGGAATCGCGCAGGCAGCCGCGGATGCGCTCGCCGGCCTCCACCAGCAAGCGATCGCCACAATCGTGCCCGAAGCAATCGTTCACATCCTTGAAGTGATCCAGATCGATAAAAAACAGGGCCAGACTGTTGCCATAGCGTGCTGCTTTCTTCATTTCCTGCTGCAGCCGGTCACGGAACAGGCGCCGGTTCGGCAGGCCGGTCAAGGCATCGTAATTGGCCTGGCGCCAGATCAGCGCCTCGGTGCGCTTTTTGTCGGTGATGTCGGAGAACAGGGCAAAACGCCATTGCACTACCCCCTCACTGTTGCAGAGGGTATTGATCGTCATCCACAGCGCCACTTCCTGGCCATCTTTGCAAATATTCCAGATTTCACCTTGCCAACGACCTGTTTTTTCCACAGCTTGCCACATCGTTTTGTACAGTGACGGCGCGTTGCGGGGTGAACCCAGCTCCCCGGGGTCGCGCCCCAGTACTTCTTCTGACGCATAACCCAGCAAGGCCGTAAAGGCCGGATTGACCGAGACAATACGATTCCGGGCATCCACGACCAAAATACCCTCGCTGCTGGTTTCATACATGGACGCTGCCAGGCGCAGGCGGATTTCCAGCTCCTTGCGCTCCGTGATGTCGATCAGGGTGACGATCATCCCGGAAACCACGCCGGTACACGTTTTCATCGGTGCGGTCTGGCCCATCACCCAGATCACCCGGCCATCGGGGAGAACATAACGGTACTCCAGGCTGCCAGTCACGGCGTGGGTATACGCCCCGGTTTTCGCCTGCAGCAAGGCGTCCAGATCGTCCGGATGGATGGCGCGCATCCAGCCTTCGCCCAAGGCCTCTGCCGAAGTCAGCCCGGTGATTTCGCTGTATTTCTGGTTAACGTAAATGCAATGACCGGCGGCATCCATTTCCATCACGCCGACCGGGGACGCATTGAGCAGCGCCTGATAATGTGCCTGACTGGCCCGCAGCGCCCATTCGGCGCGGCGTCGTTCGGTGACATCGCGCCCTTCTGGCAGCAGATAACGCACGGCACCGCTTTCGTCGCAAATCGGCCGCATGGTGAAATCGATATTGACCGGTTCGCCATCCGCGGATAGATGGGTGGCCTCAAAACCGCTGACCAGCCCTTGCTGGGTCCGGATGACCGCATCGCGCACCTGATGCTGCAAGTTGACATCATGCCCCCACCAGGGCGCCAGCCAGAAAGGAATGCCCGCAACATCTTCCAGCTTTGCCCCGATCGCCTGCAGCGCAGCACGGTTGATATTGATCAGGCGGCCATCGGGCTCCAGCAGACCCAGGAAAACCTGGGTGCCATCGAAAACCGCCTTGAGCTTCAATTCGGATTCCCGCAAGGCATCCAGCACCGCATGCGCCCCGGAAAGATGGCGCATGCCCAGCCGGTGACAAAAGTCTTCCTCAGTCAGCAAGCCGAGCATTGCCCCGTCCGCATCGGTCACCAGCAGCATGGCCTGCGAATCCGCCTCCGTCAGATAACGCATGGCTTCCTGCCAATCGGTATCGGCAGGCAGAACCGGAACGACCATGAAAGGAAGCAGATCAAGACGGGTGGAGCCTTCCCTGCCACGGCTCCAGGCATCGAGCACATCGATGAAGGTGAGCACGCCCACCGGCTTGCCGGCACGCAGCAGCACCAGCCGGTCGGCGTGTTCCCGAGCCAGCAGATCACTGGCCCGGGCCAGCGAGTCATCAACGGAAAGTGTCGGGATATGCCGTGTGATCAGCTCCGGCAGTGTCGGGAATTGCAGCAAGAGATGCCTCCCACCAGGTTGGATCGCGAGCCGAAGAACGGATGGCGATCTGCAAATTCCAGCTTACAACACACGACCCGGGCTATCCATGCCCCGAGCCGCTCATCACCATAAAACCTTCCAGACGGAGCTCTTTGTTCGGAACCGAGGACATCACAGCGGGGGAGAGATCGAAACACAGTCAGTGCAAACTACGGCGGAAGGCGCCTTAGGGCGGTCCCCGTTTTGCGCGGATTATGGATCATCTGAATTGAAGCATTGAGGCTGAGGCGCAGCGCGGCAACAGGCTGGGAGGGAACCTGCCACCGCGTGCACTGCAACGCACTTTAGAAGCGCCCGATACAGGCAGTCAAGAAAAAACGCAGAATTGTTGTCAGCGCAATACAACTACAAAATATTTTCTGGTCCCGTCACCGGGAATGACGGACAAAAGGAAAGAGTCAATCACATTCACTGAATCACCCACCGGGCATTGATTTCGCACCGGGGCGAACCCGGTCGCACATCATTCAAGGCGCTGGATGCGCTTTTCCAGTCGAGCCAGATCATCCCGCAGTGCATCCACCTCGTTTTGCCAGTGCTCCACCTCGGCGGCATCGGGCAATACGCGCGCCTCATCGCGCCAGTGTTCGGCATAAACCGCCAGCAGGCGCCCACCCAACGCGCCCGGGAGTCCACCCACCAAACCGGCAAACTTGACCATCCGGTGCGCAACCACATCGCCCACCAGCGCGGACAAATCCTCGGCGGCATCCCAGCGCAGCATGGCCAGGGCATGGCCGACATGGCCACCCAGCTCGACATCGCCGGAGAGTTCGATCTGCCGCGCGGCAGCGGCAGGATTGTGGGTGCGCACGATGAAGAACGACAGCGGCAGAATCAGCGTGGCTTCCGGTTCGGCTCCGGTTTTGCCCAGCCGGCCATCGTCGGTCAGCACCAGGGTCGAGCTGAGCAAGGGGGTTTCGATACGTACATTACGCCCGGACCAGCGCGCCAATTCCATCGCAGCTTCGGGCGAGTGATTGAGCAAACGGTTGAGCGTAGCGGCCAGTATCACAGTTTCACCCCCTTGTGCAGCGCAACGATGCCCGCACTGAGATTGAAATAATCCACCTTGCCAAAGCCAGCGTCCAGCATCATGCGCTTGAGCGTATCCTGGTCAGGATGCATGCGGATCGATTCGGCCAGGTACTGGTAGGAATCGGCATCACCCGCCACCAGCTTGCCCATGAACGGCAACAGCTTGAAGGAATAAAAATCATAGGCAGGCTGCATCGGCTGCCAGACCTTGGAGAACTCCAGCACCAGCAGGCGTCCGCCCGGCTTGAGTACCCGGCACATTTCCTTGAGTGCGGCATCCTTGTGCGTCATGTTGCGCAAGCCAAAAGCCACCGAGACAATATCGAAATAGTTATCGGGGAAAGGCAGCTTTTCGGCATCGCACTGCGCCACCGGCAGCACCAGCCCTTCATCGAGCAGCCGGTCACGCCCGACGCCGAGCATCGAACTGTTGATATCGGTCAGCCAGACTGCACCGGTCGGTCCGACCTTTTTGGCAAAAGCGCGGGAAAGATCACCCGTGCCACCGGCGATATCGAGCACCCGGTTGCCCGGCCGGGCACCACTGGTTTCGATGGTGAAAAACTTCCAGGCGCGATGCAGCCCGGCCGACATCAAATCGTTCATCACATCGTATTTTTGCGCAACCGAGTGGAACACATCGGCCACCTTCTGCGCCTTTTCCGATTCTTGGACGGTTTTGAAGCCAAAATGGGTGGTTGAATCTGTCATGCTGTAGTCCTTCAATCGCGAGAAGCGCCGGCAGCCTGCAGCCGGGCCAGATAATCCAGCCAGTTGTCGTCTTTTCTGCGGCCCAGTTCATACAGGTAATCCCAGGAATACAGCCCGGAATCATGGCCGTCGCTGAAAACCAGACGCACCGCATAGTGCCCGACCGGCTCGATGCTTACAATATTCACGCCGCGCTTGCCGACTTGCAAAACTTCCTGCCCCGGCCCGTGGCCGCGCACCGCTGCCGAGGGGCTAAAAACACGCAAGTATTCACACGAAAGGGTAAAACTTTCGCCGCCGGAATAAACCAGCCTCAGTTCGCGCGCGGATTGATCCAGCACGATTTCCAAGGGTGGCGATAATGAAGAAGGCATGCCGGACATGACCACGATCAAGTAATTTACGATGTCCCCATCATAGCGCGCCCGGCCAGCAGGGGGAACGTTTGTATTTTTGCGCTGAAACAACCGTGTCCAGTTTTTTACCCCAACCTCGACAAAATAACTTGACGCTGTGCGAGAATGCGCGCTCGTAAAGTTCGGTGGTCAGGCCACTTCGGCCACGGTTTTACGTATTTTCGTAAATGGGAGGAATAAGTAATGGATATGGAATTCTGGGTTGCACTGATGCAGATCATGATGGTCAATATCGTGCTCAGCGGCGACAACGCCGTGGTGATCGCCCTGGCTGCACGCGGTTTGCCGGCGCACCAGCAAAAAATCGCCGTCATGTGGGGTAGCGGTGGTGCTGTTGTTCTGCGGGTTATCCTGACCGTCGTTGCCGTTGCGCTGCTGAAGATTCCCTTCCTGCAATTTGTTGGCGGCCTGCTGCTGGTGTGGATTGCCTACCAACTGTTGACCGAGGAAGAAGAAGCGGAAGGCACCGAGCATCATGGCCATGGCAACCTGATGGGCGCGGTCAAGACCATCCTGATCGCCGACGTGGTGATGAGTCTGGACAACACGCTGGCCATCGCCGGGGTGGCCAAGGGCAACTACACCCTGCTGGGTCTGGGCCTGGCCCTGTCGATTCCGCTGGTGGTATTCGGCAGCACGATCATCATGAAGCTGATGGATCGTTTCCCGGTCATCGTTTACATCGGTGCGGGCCTGATTGCCTACACCGCCGGTGAAATGATCGAAGGCGACAAGGCCGTTCAGCCTTACCTTCCGCATTTCCTGCACGGCACCCCGTATCTTGCGATCCTGCTTACCGTCGCCGTGGTGGGTTATGGCTGGTGGTACAACAAGAATAAGGGTCGTTCCGCGCACGATGTGCTGGTTGCGGACGAGGAAGCTGCGGAGCTGCTGGAAGATAAGATCGACTAATTGCGATCCTGTGTCTTCCCTAATGCCGTTTACTTAAGCAAATACATCCGGCAAATCGATGTCATCCCGGCGAAGGCCGGGATCCAGAGCCTTGGTAAATACTGGATTCCGGCCTTCGCCGGAATGACGGTATGTTGTTATGGGAATGGCATTGGGGCTTTGGCCCCCGTTTTTACTTCAATCGATCGCTATCCCGAAACGCGACATCACTCCCGCACCGGATTCGGATGAACCAGCAGATAAACCGCCAGCAGCAGCATCCAGACCACCCAGGCCGACCAGAGCGTGTGCGACAGGAAATGCGCTCCGCGCATCGTTTGTGCCCAGCCCATTGCAAAACCCAATCCAAGCGCACCCGCCAGCGCGGCCCGCGCGGTACGCGGATGATCGTCGCGTAGCGCGAAATACAGCGCCATCAGCACAAAGCCGCCTGACGCATGCCCGCCCGGGAAACAACGCCCCGGGCTCATGCCTGCTGGCAGTACGTCAAAAAGCGCCAGGTGCGGCGCATAGCCGCCGTAATCGGCAATATCCCACGGGCAATGGTGGATGCTGAAACGCTTGAGCGTCGAGACCTCGATGCTGCCGAGCGCCATGGCGATCCAGATCCAGGCCAGGCGCCGGCGCTCCACTCGCAGTCCTGTATCGAAGAACGAGCCGAGCCAGCCGCCAAATACCGCAACACCCACGGCAATGACCAGCATCTTGAGTCCGGTATGCATGCCGGCTGTCAGCCACAGTTCGTCGCGCAGGGGAAAGATGTGCGCGGCCGAGTCGTAGTACAGATGCTGTACCAGATCGTCGATGCCTGTCGTGGGGTAAACCCGCCACAGCAGCAGGCCGAGCAGCAATGGCAATCCCAGATGCCAGATCCAGAAACTCCATGAATGCTGATTCACCGTAGGCAGGGTCAGGGTCGGCATCCGGAGCGCTCTCAGCTTCTGCGGCATGTTTTGAACAGATCCTGTTTGGCATCGTACTGGGTTGTCGCAACATCAAGCAGTCCCAGGGTTGAATGGAACAGGTTGTCATGCGAAACCGGCTTGGTCTGGTTTTGGGCCAGGCATGCGGTGTCCACGCCGAAATCACGCTGGTAGCCCTCGGAGAACCACATCAGCATCGGTACATGTTTTTGCGTATCCGGCGCAATCATATAGGGCGTGCCGTGCAGATACAGGTTGTGCTCGCCCAGCGATTCGCCATGATCGGACATGTAGATCATCGCGCTATCCACCGTATCGGCATGCTCGCGCAGGATGCCGACCAGCTTGGCCAGCACAAAATCGGTGTAGCGCAGGGTGTTGTCGAAAGAATTGACGATTTCCTGTTGCGAGCAGCGATCGAGCTGGCTGGTCTTGCAGGTGGGCAAAAACACTTCGAAGCGATCAGGATGGCGCTTGTAATAGGCCGGGCCGTGGCTGCCCATCATGTGCAGAACCAGCACGGTGTCGCGATCAAGCTTGTCGAGCTTCTCGGGCAGGCCGGAGAGCAACACTTCGTCGAAACATTCCTCCCCACTGCACAGATCCGCCGCCTTGGAATCCTTCAAGTTCTCGTTGGGTACCCGGTCACACACGCCCTTGCAGCCGGACTGGTTGTCGCGCCATTGCACGGCAAGACCGGCCCGCTGGAGCACGTCGAGCAGGCTTTCTCTGTATTGTGTTTTTTCCCGGCTGAAATTGTCGCGCCCCAGCCCGGAAAACATGCAAGGCACCGAGACTGCGGTTTCTGTACCGCAGGACCAGGCATTGCTCATGTTGATCAAGCCCGGTTGCTTGGCCAGGGCCGGATTGGTTTCACGCGCATAGCCATTCAATGAAAAATGATCGGCACGCGCGGTTTCGCCGACCACGATCACCGTCAGCGACTTGCGCGTGCGTTGTGCCCAGGCGGCGCCCAGCCTGGCATCGGTCCCGATTTTTTCCAGCGTGGCCGGTTTGGTGTTCAGGCGCTTGAAATAGCTCGAGGTGGCCTGGAGATAATTGACCGGTGTCAGCAGAAAGCGCAGTTCGCGATGGTTGCGGGCCACCGAGGCAAAGGTCTGGAAATAGGCAAACGCCACCATGGCCAGCACGGCCAGCGAAACGGCGATCACGGCCGATTTTCTCAGTACTTCCCGCCGGGCAGGACGCCAGCGAATCGGCACGCGCCAGAGCAGCCAAACTGGCAAGGCCCCCAGCAGCAGCACATAGCCGGCCATTTTCAGCGTCAGCAGATCCCGGGTTTCGGCGACATCGGTTTCCAGCGCATTGCGTAGCATGCCCACATCGATCATGACGCCGTACTGGTTCATGAAGTAGGCCACGAACGAGGTGGCGATGAGCAGCACCGTCAGTACCGGACGCAGCACGAATGGCCAGGCCAGCAGTGTCAGCAGCAGGTTCAGTGCGGCCAGCAGGAACGTGAAAACGGCGACGAGCCCCAGCATGTTTGACGCATTCGGCGGTTGTACGGCCAGCAAGCGTCCCCAGAACGGCACGTTGCAGAAAACCAGTAAAAACAGGACGGCTCCCAATGTGATCCATTCCGGACGAAGCGCGGGTAAACCAAATTGGCTGGAGCGGGGGAGGGCAGCGTGCGACAGCATGATGTTCACAAAAGGAATCGATCAGGCTGACAAGACTAACTATCCCAGGGTGAGGAATTTGCGGGGGATTTGTGAGGGTTTTGTGAGAACCCGTTCATTGCAGGCCGACACTTGTGTCGGATCAAGAACTGGTTCCAAGGAGTTCAGGATGGCAGCTGGATGCGAACCTCGGTCCCCACGCCCAGTTCGCTGTGCAGCTCGCACGGCCAGCCGCAGCGCTGGGTGATTTCGCGGGCAATCGACAAACCCAGCCCCATGCCGTCGGGCAAGTTGCTGATGCGAAAATGCCGATCGAATACTTGCGCCAGTTTGTCGCGCGGGATGCCGACGCCGGTATCGCACACTGTCAGCCAGCCGTCCTCGAAACGCACGCTGATCCGGCCTGCCGTGGTATAGCTCACCGCATTGCGCAGCAGGTTATCCAGCAACAGCGAGAGCAGGGCCGGATCGGCTTGTACAAGGGCATCCGGCGGCACCTGGTTTTCCAGTGCCACGCCCCGGGCGCTGCAGCCTTCGCGGTAATGCTCCGCCAGTCTTTCTGCCAGGGCATGCAGCGCCACGGCTTTGATATCGGCTTCGGTATTGCCGCGGGCGAGGAACAGCAGACCCTTGAGCCGACGTTCCAGTTCATCGACGGCCAATACAATGCGTTGCGCGCGGTTGCCATCCGTGATGCCCCCGGCCAGCAGTTCGGCGCTGGTGCGGATGCCGGTCAGCGGGGTACGCAACTCATGGCTGACATTGGCCGTGAATTCGCGTTCGCGCGCAATCAGGGCCGCATTGCGTATCCGGTAGTCATCCAGTGCCGTGGCCAGCAAGGCTACTTCCCGGTCCTGATGCGGCGCGGTCAGCAAATGCTGGTCATCGCCCGCGAGGCCTGCGGCCAGTTGTTCGAGCTGGCGGATCAGTGCCCCCGAAATCCAGTACCCCAACCATAGCGAGAACAGGGAAACAATCACCGCGCCGATCACCAGCGCCCAGAGCAGGTAGGCCAGCCGTTCTTCATGTTCCCTGGAATCGTAGAGCAGGTAAAAACGCTCGCCGCCATGGTCGCGGATGCCCACATGGTATTCGGTGTCGCCGGTGATCCATTCATGATTTCCTGCCGGGAGCTTGAGCAAGGGGGCCGGCATGCCGGCTGGGGGCGTGCCGATCGGCGCGTGGTACAACGAAAGGTGTCGGGCCAGTGCTTGCTCCGGCTGATTTGCATGCTGGGTGGTCACGCCATCGAGCGCGGTGTTGACCACCTCGTCGATCAAGTCTTCTTCCTGCTCTTCGTTTGCCGCGAACAAGGCGACTGCCTGAGCAATGACGGCAAAGGTGGTCAGCATGGTAAACGCCCACATCAAGCGCTTGCGCAGGCTGCGGCGGCGTGGCGGATTGGTATCAGTCATCGGGATCAACCAGTTTGTAGCCCCGGCCATGCACGGTCACCAGCGGGCAACGTCCATCGTCCAGGGTGAGCGCTCGGCGCAGTTGGGAAAGCTGGGTACGCAGCGCGTCGCTGGTTTCCTGTGCCTCGCCCCACACTGCCGCTTCCAGCTCGTTGCGGCTGAACAGGTGGCCCGGCTGGCGCAGCATGGTCACTAGCAACTGCATGGCTTTCGGTGGCAGCAGCAACGGGATTTTGCGCCAGCGTAATTCTCCGCAGGCTGGGTCGTATTCCAGCTCGCCCAGGCGCAGGCAGGCATCGACCACGCGTCCCTGCGCCCGTTTGACCAAGGCCAGCAAGCGGGCTTCGACTTCCTTCAAGGCAAACGGCTTGACCAGATAGTCGTCGGCGCCGGCATCGAATCCGGCCAGCTTGTCGTCCAGCGTATCGCGTGCCGTCAGCATCAAGATCGGCACGGACAGGCGTGCATCGCGGCGCAGCCGCTGCGCCAGCGTCAAGCCATCAATTCCGGGTAGTCCGAGATCCAGCACGATGGCATCGAAGCTCTGGCTGGTGGCCAGATGCAGTGCAACCAGCCCATTGGGCGCGGCATCCACACTGTGGCCACGTGCGGCCAGATAATCGTAAAGATTGGCGGAAATATCGGCGTCGTCTTCGACGATCAGGATTCGCATGGTGACTTCATCTCGGCGCAAGGCGCAAACGGGGTCCGGGCCAGAAAGGTGTTGCGGGTCAACGCTGCCAGATCATCGCTCATGAGCGCTCTGGCGGCAATGCGTTCTGGCGAAAGGGGGTACGCCTGAAATCCGACCGGGACTGGGGTGATTTTGCCTATGCAGGCATATGTGCCAGTCTGTACGGCCACGTGGCTTTGGGCCAAGCCCCACTGAAAAAGCGCAGAACATTCCGCGCTTTTTCAATGAGTGTACTACGAGGTGTACTGGCTGCCGGGCATCTCAGGCCTCCTCATGCCAGCACAGCCCGTCGCGCGAGAGCAGCGCGGACGAGGCGGCCGGGCCCCAGGTGCCGGCGGTGTAGGGCTTGGGGCCTTCCGCGCTGTTTTCCCAGGCTTCCA
>Ga0316613_10000537_pt1 | contig 30261 bp, 26 predicted proteins | sample OWC_soil_day10_C_2_FD_207647 | JGI IMG/M metagenome (GOLD analysis project Ga0316613, IMG submission 207647) | Wetland soil microbial communities from Old Woman Creek delta, Ohio, United States - OWC_soil_day10_CT_b | ecosystem: Environmental > Terrestrial > Soil > Wetlands | place: USA: Ohio...
CGCCGCTGCCGAGCAGCAATATGATAATACAATTTTCCAAGAATCTTACCTACCCATAAAACCCAGTTATAGGGTAGTAAGCAGACTATAAAACTAATACCCTTTAATAAATAATATTGCCAAACGTTAGACATCGGCGACCTCCTTTCTGTAGGGGATGAACACACCTCACCCTACGGACAACCCTCTCACAGAGGGGTATTTTTTAACCCATATCTATCTTTTCTCTGTGTTCTGTGCCCCTGTGGTTACACATTCTTTCCTCGCTCTCTTCTACAAGAGCATTTATTGTTTGGTGTCTATTCTTGCGCCTTGAATATAGGCATTCACTATATCGTCCCATTTACCTTGGGATTTTAAAATAAACTCAACCACTTCACGCACTGCCCCCCGGCCCCCGTGGTGGACAGTTACAAAATGAGCATGCTTTTTGACTTCCGCTACCGCATTAGCTACCGCGCAGGACAAGCCAACTTGCACCATGACAGGCAAGTCAATCAAGTCATCCCCCACATAGGCTACCTCTTCTAACTTTAGATTGTATTTAGCCATCAATGCTCCAAGAGCTTCGACTTTATTCCTAGAACCTTGGTATACGTCCCCTATTTTCAGTTCAGAACTGCGTAAATGGACCATTTGACTTTCTCGCCCCGTAATAATGGCAGTCTTCAATCCTGCCCTATGAGCTGCATTAATACCTAATCCATCTTGGGAATGGAAATTCTTCATTAATTCACCATCACGCCCAAAGATAATATAGCCATCTGTCAGTACACCATCTACATCTAATATCAATAATTTAATGTTTTTAGCATGGGCTTCTATCCCCATTATACCACTCCTTGACGTAATAAGTCAGTAAGGTGAATAATACCAATTGCCCGGTTCTGTTCATCCACTACTGGCAGTACGGTAATCGGCCGTGGATGATTCTTTTCCATAATTGAAAGAGCCTGAGCAGCTAACTTATTCGCGGTAATGGTACGAGGCTTTTTCGTCATAAGACTATCTACCTTTTTATCTAAGAATTCATGACCATGTTCTAAGCCGCGGCGAATATCACCATCTGTAATAATGCCTACCAAGAATCCTTTATTATCCACCACATTGGTAACACCAAGCCCCTTGCCCGTAATCACAAACAAAGCCTCTTTTACAGTTCTATCTAAAGTAACTACAGGATTTTCCTCACCTGCATGCATGATATTTTCCACAGTTAGAAGTAACTTACGACCTAATGCGCCCCCTGGATGAAAAACAGCAAAGTCCTCAGGTGTGAATTTTCGTTCGGAGAGTAAGGCAACCGCCAGAGCATCCCCCATCGCCAGAGTCGCAACCGCACTCGCTGTAGGTGCCAGTCCCAGAGGGCAGGCTTCCCTTTCCACTGCTGCATCCAAAAAGATTTCCGCATTTTTAGCCATTGTAGATTCGGCGCTGCCGCACATTGCAATAATACTGGCCCCAATTCTTTTAATAGCGGGAAAAATACTTACGACTTCAGCAGTTTCTCCACTATTTGACAAGGCCAATACTACATCTTCTGCTGTGACCATTCCCAAATCTCCGTGAATCCCCTCTGCCGGATGTAAGAATAAGGAAGGTGTTCCAGTACTGGCAAGGGTCGCGGCAATCTTCCTGCCAATATGACCAGATTTTCCCATACCAGTAACAACAACTCGTCCCTTACATGCCAAAATCATCGTAACTGCTGCCGTAAATTCACCATTTATGCGCGGAATCAAACTTGAAATAGCTGCCGCCTCAATTGCCAGCACTTCTTTTGCCTGTTCAATAATCATTATAAAGCCCCCCTAATAAATTAATGAACCACAAAGGCACAAAGGACACTAAGGATCAATTTCCTTTTGTGTGCTGCGGTAGCGGCATTGTGTCTTTGTGGTTCATTTCTTTTGTCAAATTAACACACATATTACGATTCAGCTGATTTTAAAACTCTAGCTGAATCAAGTTTTATTTATGTTTTCTGACCACATGATCAATAGCTTGTACATCTTTAAGCAAATCTTCCAGTTGTTCAATATATAACATATTAGGTCCATCAGATAATGCTTCAGCAGGATTATCATGAACTTCCATAAATAAAGCATCAATCCCAGCTGCCACAGCGGCCCGAGTGAGATACGGTACAAATTCTCGCTGTCCACTGGATGTCGCACCTGCTCCTCCTGGCAATTGTACACTATGTGTCCCATCAAATACGATTGGGTACCCAAAGGATCGCATAATGGGTAAAGATCGCATATCTGTGACTAGATTATTATAACCAAAGCTGGCTCCCCGTTCAGTAAGGAGAATATTTTCATTACCAGCTTCACGAATTTTATCAATGACATTTTTCATGTCATTAGGAGCCAGAAATTGTCCTTTCTTTACATTGACAACTTTCCCAGTCTGAGCTGCTTGGTATACCAAATCTGTCTGGCGGCATAAAAAAGCGGGAATTTGTAAAATATCTAGTACCTCAGCTGCTGGCTCAATCTGCGTACTGCAATGTATGTCGCTCACTACGGGAACACCTAACTCTTTTTTTATATGGGCTAGTATTTTTAGCCCTTCTGTAAGACCTGGCCCGCGGAAAGAACTATAAGAAGAACGATTGGCTTTATCAAAAGATGCTTTAAAAATATAGGGAATACCCAAACGAGCCGTAATTTCCTTAATGGCTTTACCAATCTTCAAAGTGCGTTCTACCCCTTCAATAACACAAGGTCCAGCAATCAAAGCAATAGGATTCTTGTCCCCTACTGTTATCGAACCAATATTGACTGTATTCATAGAAATGACCTCCTATATTTTTTAACCCTTCAATAGCAAATTTACTTTTTCTAGATCTTCTATAGTATCTACACCGATGAATTTAAAATCCGTTTTGAGGACCTTGATGCGGTATCCATGCTCTAGGGCCCGCAACTGTTCTAATGATTCCGTCTTTTCCAGGGGAGTAGGCTCTAACTGAGCATATTTCAGCAGAAAATCACGACGGTAAGCATAGATACCAATATGTTTGTATACAGGTAAGTTTATATCAACACGAGGAAAAGGAATCAGGGAACGAGAAAAATACAAGGCATAGCCTTGTAAATCAGTAATCACTTTTACAACACTAGGAACATGATACTCGCTCTTATCCATCTCTGTCATCAAAGTAGCCATCTGTAAATCAGGGTTATGTTCAAAGGCTTCAGCCAATTGATCAATCACATCTGGCTGAATCAGAGGTTCATCGCCCTGTACATTGATTATCAAATCCACATCAGAACATTGCTGAGCCACTTCCGCCAGCCGATCTGTGCCTGTAGGATGATCAGGTGACGTCAATATAGCCTCACCGCCGAATTTTTCAACCGTTTCATATACTAAGGGATGATCGGTTGCTACAATAACTCGTTGTGGACGTTTCGCAAGAGCTGCCCGTTCATATACATGCTGAATCATCGGTTTGCCAGCAATATCAGCTAATGGCTTTCCAGGAAGCCTTGTCGAAGAATAGCGAGCTGGAATTACACATACTATATTCACGGTAAAACCTCCTGCTTTACAGCTACCTTATTAATCAAATCCATCAAATCTTCATAACCTTCCGTAAAATGTACGGCAATGCTCAATACATATAGTGGCAGCGGGCGATCGGAATGGATAAATTCTGCGGGAATTTTTACAGCATCTTTTTCTGTCGTAACTAAGGCATAGGCTTTTCCATCCACCGCCTGCTGCATGATATACTGCATTTCCGCCATCGTGTAGTCATGATGGTCTGCATATCTAATACCGCACACCTCAGCTACGCCAATGTCCAAAATGGTCTGTTCAAAGGAAGAAGGATTACCAATGGCGGAAAAAGCTAGAACCTTTTGATTACAGACTGTTTTCAGCGGTACATCAGTAATACCTATACCTTTATACCATTCCTCTATTTCCACAAAGCACCTAGGTTTATGAATACTTTCTACCACTAATGCTTTGCCATTATATCGCTCTAAGGTACCATGAATTACATCTCTGGCATCATGAGTTGATTGATCTACCTTCGTCAGCAAAAAAACTTGAGCCCGAGCTAAATTACCTAGAGGTTCCCTTAATGTTCCCCTGGGCAGCATAAAGTTATTGCCAAACATATTCAAAGAATCAATTAACACAATATCTAAGTCTCGAGCCAGCTGCCAATGTTGATAACCATCATCAAGGATAATTACATCTGCTTTCAGCTGATTCACAGCATATTCGCCCGTTATAATTCGATTGCGTCCAATGACCACAGAAACACCTGGTAAACTTTTAGCTAACAAATAGGCTTCATCTCCCGCCTCTGCTCCTGTCATATAGATCCTTTTCCCATCTGATACTAAACCTACCTGGCCGTTCCATGCTGCCCGATACCCGCGATTTAGGATAACGACTCGATATCCCATATCCCTGATAATAGTAGCCAGTCGTTGGGCAGTAGGCGTTTTACCAGTACCACCTACGGTAATATTGCCTAGACTAATAACATGACAAGACAGCTTGTGCTGTTTTAAAATGCCATATTTATATAAGCCTAATTTAAAGAGAACAGCCCAGCCATAAAGTATCGAAAAAACCTGCAATACTCCTAGCAGGAAATTTGCCAAAATGCCTGGTTCTTCCCCATGCACTAATCTGTATAAATAAAGTTGTAATTCTTCACGTTGGCGCATACATGTTCCGCCTTTGTTTAATTTATTCGTCCCAATAACTCCTTTAGGTACATCACACTTTTGTATGAAGCCCCACGGTTTTCTTTAATAATTGTTAGTGTTTCTTGGGACATTTTTAACCGCAGCTGTTCATTGTTTAAAATTTCTAGAAAACTAACTGCTAAGCTGGTCGCATCATACACTGTCACACATGCTTCTCTTCGCGAGAATAGTGCATATGTGTCTTTAAAATTAAACATATGAGGACCCACAAGAATGGGTTTTCCATGTGCCGCTGGTTCCAAAATGTTATGACCGCCGCGGGGCACAAGACTGCCACCCACATAAATGATAGTACCAATACTATATATTTTGCCTAATTCACCAATGGTATCTAACACTACCACATCATGATTATCACTAGGCTTCGCTAATAACGTTGTTCGCAAGATTCCTTTAAAACCATAATTAGCAGCCAGATTAACAATCTCTTCACCCCGTATAATATCCCGGGGAGCGATTACTAGTTTGACTGTGGGGAAAAATTTCCTTACCTTTTGCAAGGCAGTAAATAACATTTCTTCTTCCCCCGTATGGGTACTGCCTGCCAGCAGTACAGGAACAGCATCTTCAATCCCCATTTCCTGACGCAGAGTTTGTTGTTCCTCCAATGTAATGCTGGTGTAGGTCTGGTCAAATTTAGTATTGCCCGTAACGACTACACGCTGAACATCAGCCCCCAAACGGATGATATATTGAGCATCTATCGTAGACTGCATACAAAATTTATCCACAGTATTCAACATATCCTTGAGTACACTGCGCATATAATGATAACGTTCCACGCTTTTATCGCTTATCCTGCCATTTACCATCATCACGGGTATAGAAAAATGCCGGGCTGCCTTCAAAAAATTCGGCCATAATTCCGTTTCCACTAGCAAGAATACGCTGGGCCTAATTCGTTTGACTACACTATAGCTAAGATAAGGTAAGTCGAGAGGGAAAAAAATAATACTATCAGCATCTTTTATAATCCTTTTGGCCATGGCATATCCACTGGCAGTTACTACGGATACTAACACAGGCTTACCAGGAAATTCGTGACTTATTTCTTTGATAATAGGACTAGCCGCAACGATTTCACCTACGGAAGCTGCATGCAGCCATATACAATCTTTATGAGCTACAGACACTAAATCTTCCTCAGGCAAAAAGCCAAAGCTTTGCTGTAGTCGCAGGCCAAAGCCTTTTTCACGAATATAACGCATGAGAAACACAGGGGCCGCTAGCACAATAAACAAGATTGTTAATATATTATAGAGAAAATGCATGATAGATACCTCTTTTTACATCTTTCCTTTTACCTGTTTTCAAACTGAACCTGATACAATTTACTATATAAACCACCTACTGCTAAAAGTTCTGCATGGGTGCCCTTTTCTGCTATTCTCCCCTTTTCCATCACCACAATCAGATCGGCACGTTGCACCGTAGACAGGCGATGAGCAATGACAAAAGAAGTACGCCCTATCATTAATTTATCCACTGCCTCTTGGACTAGTTTTTCACTTTCTGTATCTAATGCGGAAGTGGCCTCATCCAAAATCAAGACACGAGGATTTTTTAATATAGCTCTGGCAATGGAAATACGCTGTCGTTGCCCGCCTGATAGCTTTGAACCTCGCTCACCAATTTGAGTATCATAACCATCTGGCATATCCGTAATAAAGCTATGTGCGTTAGCGGCCTTAGCGGCATCTACTACTTCATCATGACTGGCATCCAATTTTCCATATAAAATGTTGTCATACACACTGCCATTAAACAAGATTGTTTCCTGCGGCACAATCCCAATTTGTTCCCGTAGAGATCTCAAGGTAACTGTTTTTATATCAATACCATCAATGGTAATGTTTCCATCCGTTGGATCATAAAACCGTGGAATCATATTGGCAATAGTTGTCTTTCCTGCACCGCTTGGTCCAACAATGGCCACTACCTGTCCTGGATTCACTTTTAAATCCACTTGTCGTAATGCAGGTTCTCCTTTTTTATATTCAAATGTCAAATGATTTAATGCAACATAACCATTGATCGTTGGCAGAGTTGCAGCACCGGGCAGATCTTCTATTTCCGGCTTAGTGTCCAGCACATCAAAAACTCTAGCTGCAGCTGCCAATGCTTTTTGAATATTACCGTATACACGGCTCAAACGCTTAATAGGATTAGATAAATTGACTGCATAGACCAAAAAGGCAATGAGAGAACCCGCAGTTAATGAATTATTGATGACTTCCCGTCCTCCGTACCAAATAATCATTGTCACACCAATGGCAGCCAAAAATTCAATTACGGGAGTTAACGTTGCCATGATTTGTGAATTCTTCATTTGTGCCCGAAAATTTTTGTTGTTTTCTTTGGTAAAACGCTCTATTTCATAATCTTCTCTGGCAAAGGATTTAATAATTCTGACTGAGGAAATAGTCTCCTGCAGTACAGAAGTAATATCGGCAGCACGTTCCTGAACCGCCGTGCTGGATGTGCGCAATTTTTTGCCAAAGACATTAATAGCCTGCCCCACCAAAGGCAGGGTGACTAAGGTTAAGAGGGACAATTTCCAATGAAGGTAAAACATGGCTCCCAGCGAACCAATTAAGGTTGCGCCTTCTGTAACCATCTCAATCATGCTTTCCACTAAAGCGCTCTGTACCGCTGCCACATCATTAGTAATATAGCTCATGATTTTCCCTGTCTGGCGTTTTTCATAATAAGACAACGAAAGATGCTGTAAATGTCTATATACCGATTCTCGGATATCAATAATGACTTTCTGTCCGATATAGGACATTAAGTAGGTTTGTCCATAAAAAAAGATACCCCGCAGAAGAAATACTATCACAATGCCAATGGCTATAGTATTTAAGAGTGACATATTTTTGGTTGTCAGTACTTCATCAATTACATCGCGTAATATCCAAGGTACATATAGATTGGCACTTGCCGCCAAGATAATACAAAAGATGGCTACTATCATTCGCGGTATATAAGGTTTTATATATTGTAATAGACGTACGTATATTGTCATCGTTGTCCTCCACTTGGTCCTTTGGCAATGGTCAGAATCTCCCTTGCCACCCGCTCTACTGCACCTACTGCCCCCAATTTTTGCTGCACCTCGGCTAAATCTTGTACGATAGCCTTGTGCCGATGGGAATCCAATAAAATAGGTACAATTTCATTAGCAATATTATCTGCCGTCACAGCATACTGCAAGAGTTCAGTCACTACCTTACGTCCGGCAATAATATTGGGCAAACTGATATAAGGAATTTTCACTAAAAGTTTGCCTAAAAAATAAGTAAGGGCTGCCATCTTATAAATAATAACAGTTGGCAAACCTAATAATGATGCTTCTAATGTTACTGTGCCAGATGCTGCAATGGCTACATTAGCAATATTCATCAGATCATACGTATTCTTGTCTGTCAAAACAACTGTTATTTTATATTGCTCTATTATATTTTGCAGCATTTCCCGGGAAATTGTCGAAGCTACTGGCAAAAAAAACTGACATTCTGGTACTTTTTCTACGATTTTCTCAGCAGCAGCCAACATAACAGGCAACAAATTTAAAATTTCTTGCTGACGGCTGCCTGGTAATAAAAGTACGACGGGCTTCTCAGCATCAGCGCCAAAGCACTGATAGGCTTCTGCTTTTGACATGGTTGTTTTTACAATATCTAATAAAGGATGGCCCACAAAGGTGACATTAGCCCCTGCTTCACGATATGCATCTGCTTCAAAGGGAAAAATAGCCGCCACTTTTTCTACAATTTTGGCGACTTCCTTTGCTCTGCCTTTCCTCCATGCCCATACGGAAGGGCTAATATAAGATATTACGGGAATACCTTTTTCTTTAGCGATTTTGGCCAACCGCATATTAAAATCAGGATAATCAATAATGACAAGAGCATCTGGGCGTTCTTGGTCCATAAGCTCGACCAAATTATCGCGCAGTTTAAATAACCTAGGCAGGTTTTTAATCACTTCTACAAACCCGATAATACCTAGGTCGGCGATATCATACACAATATCCACACCTGCTTCTTGCATGGCCTGTCCACCCATACCAAACATTTTGACATTAGGTTGTATGCTTTTTAGTGCATGCGCTACACTAGCGCCATGCAAATCACCTGATGCTTCTCCTACTGAAATCATGATTTTACACATACAAAGCCTCCAACAATATTGAATAAAAAATAAGATTCTTAACAAAAGAATTGGAACGCGAAGGACACGAAGCCACTTACGCGGACATGAAGAACACAAAGAGTATTTGGCTCTGCCAAATCGTCTGAAGAAGTGGAGTTTATTGAACCACAGAGGCACAGAGGACACGGAAGATTTATAATGCTTAATTGCAATCCCCTCTGTGCTCTCTGTGACTCTCTGTGTTCAAACCGTCTTTCTATTTCTTCTTATTTTATCACATTACTAAAATTGTTATGCCATGGCTGTTGGCCATTCTTAGGACGGTTTCACGATCTACAAGCAGGGTTTTTCCCGCTTCCATCACGAGGGCTGTTGCTCCTGCCGTATGCATAGATTCTATGGTATTAGGCCCCACGGCTGGCACATCAAAGCGCATATCCTGACTGGGTTTGGCAACTTTGGCCACCGTTATTCCCCCACGTCCCAGTTCACCACCGCGACGAATGCATGCATCGGTACCTTCTATGGCTTCTACCGCCATAACTGCACAATTCTTTACTACCACAGTTTGTCCAATATCCAGTCTGCCAATTTCTTTAGCCATAGTAAAGCCGAATTCCATATCGGCCTGTTCTGCCACTGTAGGTTTGCGACTTGTCAGTACACCAGGTCCAGGCATAAGAGTTCGCAGCAAAGCGGTCTGATCCAGAACACCTAATCCTTCTGCTGCAAATTCCCGGACAAAGGCCAGCATAATGGTATCATCGCTGTTATCAGTGAGACTTGCCAATACTTTTTGTATCCTATTATCAAGTTGAACGGCACCTGTAAACATTAATTCTTTCGTCACTTTACCTAACATAGTTACGTCCGTAACGCCCTCCGTTTGCAGTGTGCTAATAATGGATTGCAGCTGCCCCACACTAATGTGATATGTTTTATCAGCTACTTTATCCAGTTCAATATCGGTACCAGGCACCACTCCAACAGCAATTACGGTAAAGCCCATGCCGCGAGCGGCACGGGCAAATTCTACTGGCAATCTTCCAACACCAGCTAATAAACCTATCGTCTTCATCGTTTCAAACTCCTATTCTCCGTCCCGACGACCGCGGCAGACACCTCGTTCTACATTACGCAGGAAACGCAGGAAATGTTCCACTTCAGGATAAGATTCTAATTCTTGTTCCATTACTTCAATGGCTTGCGCCAAAGGTAGTCCCGAACGATACAATATTTTATATGCTTTTTTGATATTGCTGCGCGCTTCTCTACTAATACCAGAACGAGCCATACCCACATTATTAAGCCCTGACACTCTAGATGGATGACCATCTGCGATAACAAAAGGCGGAATATCCTGTACCACTTTCGATGCGCCGCCCACCATTGCATTCATGCCAATCTTCACAAACTGATGAACACCAGTTAAACCGCCAATAACAGCTCGATCTTCGACAACCACATGGCCAGCTAAAGTGGCGGCATTAGACATAATTACATGATTACCAACAATACAATTATGAGCCACATGGGTATAGGCCATTAGCAAGCAATTAGAGCCTACACGTGTTTCTTCACCTTCGCCAGTAGCTCGATTTACAGTAGCGAACTCTCTAATTTTGGTATCGTCACCAATGAAAACATAACTTTTCTCACCATTAAATTTTAAATCCTGAGGCTCTGAACCAATAGATGCACTCGGAAATATAATACAATTTTTACCAATGCTAGTCCAGCCATCTATGATAACATGAGCACTAATCTTAGTACCCTCACCAATTACTACATTTTCACCAATGACTGCATAGGCTCCAATTTCAACATCTTTGCCAATACGAGCATTTGGATGAACCACTGCGGTTTCATGTATCTTACGAAGAGGTACGACAACCTTTTCTGGCTTCATCTGCACTTCAACTCCTTACTAACTAAATACATTCCGTAACACCTATACTCTACACAGTTATAATCCGACTGATCAGTCGAAACATGGCAGACGATATCCAGGCGAAATCAATCATTATAGCTTAATTTAACGCATTTGCTTAATTTTAATACTCATTAGCACTGTTTTTCTTTATTTTTTATTATTTTGCAGATAAAACGAATAAAAATTCCCCTTCAGCAACTAATTGTTCATCCACAAAAGCCTGCGCCCATATTTTCCCCATACTACTGCGTACTTTTATAATTTCAGCCACCATACGTACTTGATCACCAGGAACTACAGGCTTTCTGAATTTCGCTCGTTCTATACCGGCAAAAAAAGCTAATTTACCACGATTTTCATCAGTGTATAGCATCGCTACCCCGCCGACTTGTGCCATAGCTTCCAAAAGCAATACCCCAGGCATAACAGGATGACCAGGAAAATGTCCTTGGAAGAATTGCTCATTCATAGTTACATTTTTAATACCAACTGCTCTTTTTAATGGTTCCAATTCTAGTATACGATCTACCAATAAAAATGGATACCGGTGAGGAATAATTTCTTGTATTTCAGTTGCAGACAACATGTACTTCAGCTCCTTAACGAATATGTTCCACTATTTTTTTAGCCAATGCCGTATTTAATGCATGACTTGATTTTACTGCAATAACATGACCCCTAATACGACCTGCTAATGCTAGATCACCAATGATATCTAAAATTTTATGACGAACTAATTCATCCTCAAATCTAAGAGGTGTAAGGGCCTTTACATCATCATATACAACTGCATTTTCCAAACTGCCACCTAAAGCGAGCCCTTGTGACTGGAGCAATTCTACCTCATGCATAAAGCCAATGGTACGTGCTGATGCAATTTCAGCAATGAAAACATCAGTAGTAATTTCATAATCACCAAATTGCACACCTAACATGGGGTGAGAATTCACAGAAGTAAAGGTAATTCTAAATCCATCATAGGGTAAAACAGTGATAAATTTTTCATTTACCCGTATCGTCTGTTCTTGCGTGATATATACCAATTTGCGAAGAGCATCCTGTTTTATCACACCGGCCTCTTGGATAAGCTGGACAAACGGCAGGGAGCTACCATCAGCCACGGGAGGTTCTGGTGCATTAATTTCAACTATACAGTTGTCTACATCTAAAGCATATAACGCCGCTAAGAGATGCTCTACTGTAAAAACTTTAGCCAAACCACTTTCTAATGTGGTAGCCCGCAAGGCATTGGTAACATTGCCAGCTACCGCTGCTACCTGGGGCGCTCCCGGTAAATCTGTCCTAACAAACACGATTCCGATATCAGGAGATGCTGGTTTTATGACAATGGTCACATCCTGACCTGAGTGTAACCCGATACCCGTGTACGATAGAGCTTTTGCTATTGTATTCTGATGCATAATATCCTCCTGATATAATAACCTTTATACATTCTATAAAATATTTCAGCTCCCTGCAAGAAAAATTTTACAAAATAACTTTATATTTTGTAAAATGACCATGAATTATCGAAAAAATAAAAGAATTACTAATCACAGAGGACCAGGTGTAAAAACTGGGGTTGGATTGCCAAAATACCTCTCAGTGTCCTCTGTGGTTAAATGCTGATACTGTAAGATAAATACTTTGCCTTTCAGAGTTCCCCATTCTAAGCAATGTTTTTGCCACTTAGGGTGCGGGCATTGGTAATTTGCTGATATTCTATTAATTCTTTATATTGCTGACCAATAGAGGAGGTAGGGCAGCCAAATACTTCCTGAGGTATACCTTCTTCTACGATACTTCCTTTATCCATCAGTACAATACGATCGGCCACATGTATGGCAAAAGATATTTCATGAGTAACAACTAACATGGAACTAGCTCGGTACTTCGCCAACTCTTCCATAATGACTAAGACCTCCCGAACTAAAATGGGATCAAGAGAAGCCGTTGGTTCATCCCAAAGCATCAGTTCAGGCTCGAAGGCCAATGCTCTGGCAATACCAACTCGCTGCTGCTGGCCCCCTGACATTTCAGCTGATTTGTGTTCTGCCCGACTTTCCAATCCTACCTTACCTAAGGCCTCCATTGCTTTATCATATGCTAATTCTCGAGGTATGCCATCCATTACTAACCCTAGCATAACATTTTCCACTGCAGTCAAACGGCCAATTAGATTAAATTGTTGAAATACAAAACCGATGCGCTTACGAATTCTACGCAGCTGTTCACTCGTTAGCCCAGTTATTTCTGTACCGGAAACACGTATTGTTCCACTATCAGGTTCAACCAGTCGGTTAATGGTACGAATGGTAGTCGACTTGCCGCAGCCAGATGGTCCCATTAGAACTACTGTTTCACCTTGCTCAACGTGCAGATTAACATCATTCACCGCTACCAAGTCTCCAAATTTCTTATACAGGTTTTCAATCACAAGCATAGGATCACCTCCCTTCCTCTGTGTTCTCTGCGGTTCAATCATTTGTTCCCCGTCATATTCCTTTGTGTACCAAGATAGTGTGGTATTGTGTCTTTGTGTTTCATTTTTCCTTACTTAAACTTCATTTTGCGTTGGTTTAGTTTTTGTAATAAACCTGGGCGTCCGCTGGGAATAACAATTTCCCGCATAATTTCATCAATGGATAATCCCAATGACTGACCTGCCATCATTTCATCACTTGACATAGGACTGATTTTTTCCGTATAGCAGGCTACTATCAAACCTATTATTGCACCTACTAAAGGTACAGCCGCCCATGGTAAATAAGGAATACCCCCTCGGCCAAGAATAAACATCGCTGTTAATAATACAGCTCCCACTGCCATGCCATATACTCTTTCAGCGGCTGTAAAGACGGCTGCCATGCGAGCCGGTAGTCCACGCCAGCCGGCAGTTTTCTTTTTCTTATTAATCTTACTACGGCGCATAACTGTCATAATAGCCGTATGATCCAGAGCCAAGAATAATATTGTCACAACAATCGCTGTCATGCCAGATAAGACCTCTCTCACTTGATTTAATACGCTATACAGCTCTCCACGGGCATTGGGTTCAATGATTCCCAAATCTGTCGAGTATAAAGATACGTTGTTATGTCCCACTTGGCTATATACAATAGGTGCTACTGCATCAGTGCTTATATTGCTAGTAGTAAGAATCTGAATGCGCTCACCAGGTATAACCTGTCCAGCAATAAATTTATCCAGCAATGCTACCGAATGGCTAATTTCTTCATCCTTAAGATTCGGTATAGCGGCCGCCATATATTGCAGTTGTCCACTAACAAGAGGTGTATTTAGCTGCCCTAGCTGGGTCAAATGATCATTGATGCTATTTATATTTTTCTTGGTGGTATCGACATCAAATGCACGTAAAGCCCCGATGGCATTGTTACCATTTGTCAAGATAGTACTAACGGCGCCTTTGGCTTGCCGCGCATTAGCAGCCACATCATTCAAAGCTCCTAAGTCAGATTTGAGGTTGTTTAAATTTTTCTGCGAAGTGACGAGATCGTCAACCGTCCCGCCAATATCACTATTTACCAGTTTTAAAACCTGTAAGGTATTAATCAAACCTCCCATAGACCTAGAGGAACTATCTACTTGATTCTGTAAAGATGTTGTCTCAATCCTGGCCAAGCCGTCGGTAACAGTCTCAATAGTACCTCCTGCTGCCTGCAAACTTTTCAAAGTTTGATCCATAGCATTGACACTATTATCATAATTGTTTAAGGTAAGAGTAGCAATATTATTTAAGCTTTGAGCATCCTTTGCGAAACCTGGAATCTGATCGACAATTTTGGTTGTTTCTGATAAGGCATTTCCTAGTTGTTGTCTTGGATTACGATACGTTGCTGTGCCAATATAGGCACCCACTACATTGTTACTTACACTATACCCCTGATTATGAGTAAGAGCAGCAGCGTCACCTTGGGTGATCGTACCTTCTGCGCTGCCGTCAGAATGTATAGCTGTAATTTGTACTACTACATTACCTTTGTCCACTGGATTACCTGCTGCTAATGGTGATGCTGTACCTGCAAATACAACCATATCACCCTTCAGCAATTTCTGACTTCCAGTTGGTGTAATAGTAATTTGTGAAGCATAAGCTTGCAAAAACCGCTTCAATTCCATCATAGTACTTACCGTATAGGTCATATCATCATTTTTACCATCAACAGATACGTTTTTAGCATATTCCAGCTTCAATTGATTTTCCATAGCGCTCCCAATAGACTCTCCCATACGAATAGGATTTTGAGGTTCACTGCCTACGGGAAAACTGATTTCAATGACCTGATATTGTTTTAAAACTGCTTTAATTTGTTCCGTTACCACTGTAGCTTTATCAATAGATGATAATACTACCCCGATGGATGCACCATCATGGAACGCAAATCGTACACCATCAATTTGCATAATACGATCCATCAGCATCGTTTTGGCTCCTTCTGGCACCCCTCGAATGGTTAACCTTGGTTCGGTCAACACACCAACTCCAGCACCCCCAGGAATACTGCCGAAGGTCTTTCCTAAATCTTCATAGGTTTGTTTTGTTCTATATTCTTCAGGTATAGCAATAAAAAAAGAAGTCTTGCCTGTAATCGTTGGCCCTTCTTTCATTCTTGCCCCCGGAAAAACTTCTTCAATAATTTTTTGGATGTGTGTTGCCGTATCGTCTTTCATTTCTTCCCGGGATTGAATGAGTATATCGTATTCACCATAATCACCAACTAAATTGGCCAAGGTTTTGGAGAAATAAGAATTAGCTGCTAAAGATATAGAAGTTGCCAGTAGTGAACCAATCACTATACTAACCACCATGAGAGTTATTACATCACGATAAAAAGAATCTTTTCTTACATTGATAAAATTTATATTTTTTATTTTTGTCACGATAGCAGACATGATTTATTCACCCCTTCCTTCAAGGGTATATTATACCACGTATATCACAAAACAGAAATAAGTATATACTATTTTGTGTAAATGTATATACTGGAAATGAGAAAAATATGATATTCTTCACGCATGATAAAAAAACTTTGTTATGTTTCTGGTGACATTTATTATGTCTATTACCAGGAACACAGCAAAGTTTATATTGTATCTTTATTTACTTATTATCCGGAAAATGTTTCCAACGATTATGTAACCAAAACCATTCATGGGGGACCTTGCGAATATGCTGTTCAATGATACTCGTCAACTGCTCTGTAGTAACAAGAATGTCCTCTTCCCGACTACTGGTCTTTTGTACCCATACAGGAGGATGTAAAATCCCCGTATGGCTTCCATCAGCATTCTCAGTGATAAATGCTGGAACAATAGGAGCCTCTTTCATTCTGGCTAAAGCTGCCGCCCCTGGAGGTGTAGATGCCAAACGATCAAAGAATTTAACGAATACACCATCATGAGCATCCTGATCCATCAATAAACCAATAATCCGACCTTCACCCAGCATCCTAATCATATCACGCACGCCTGTTTTATAGGTTATATGCATACCCGCTTTGGTACGATTCTCATTAATAAATTGGTCCATATCTGCATTCGTCTGTTTTTGTACTACAGCTACTAGGGGAAAACCATACATAGCCAGGGCAGCCCCCAACAGTTCCCAGTTTCCGCTATGAGCTGTTGCTAATACTGCACCTTTTCCATGGGCCAAAGCCTCCGTCAGATACTCAGGATTTTCAATATGTACATATTGTTTTATGTTATCCTTATTGAGCTTAGGCATATACAATACTTCCATAAACATCTTACCAAAACGTGTTGTACTTTTCTTGGCGATTCTAAGGGCCTCCATTTTATCAAGAGATAAACTGCGCATAATATTTTCAAGTGCCATAGTTTTTCGTTTAGATGGTACCAGCAGCCAGCATACTTCTCCTAGAATTTTCCCTATCGTTTGCCACACAGCCCGAGGCAGCATACTAACAATACTACTCATTATTTTTACAATTTTATATAGCATGCATGCTCCTCCTTACGTTTTCCTTGCATTAATAGGTATAACTCAACCCTACATATCCGTCATGATTCCGCCAGCCCGCATCGAGTTTCAGACCAGGTATAATTGACATGCGAGCACCAAAGTTCATATGTTTACCATCATATTCAGCAATTAAGGTCGTCGCCGGGAATGCGTTATTACCTGTTATAACACTAATAGGATTAAGGGTTTTCTCAAGACTAGCAAATACACCGTTAAAACGTCCATTTCCTGCACCGGCATGTATTCTAAAACCAAAGGGCAAAGCCTTACTTGCCACAGCATATGCCGAACGCTTATCTGTATTAGCGATATCTTCTACCCCCACTGCCAAACCTGGAGTAAATACAGTTTCCGGTGCTAAGCCAAACTTAGCATTCACATAATTCTTATTATCCTGCCCATCATAACGAAATCCTGCCACACCCAGTTCTACATTTGGTGCCAAATTGGTATTAAATATACCTACGCCTCCATTCTTGAGGTGATAATAACCTAACGAAAATTCGCCTTCACGCAGTACGTCTGCTGATGGGGTATTAATCAAACCTGTTGAACCATTTATGGATGGCGCTGCCAAAACAGGAGCAGCTGTCAATAATAATGCACAACTTACTCCAAATAATATTTTCTTCACAATAATCCTCCTAAGAACAATAAGATTGAACATAACAGTATATATTCCTCATATTTAGACACAATCCTGCCAAACTTGTCTAGGTAATATTTGTGTGAAGAACGGCCTATTAACCTAAAGCATATACTTTCTGCTATAGTAAGAAAAACGCTATCGCGTCCTTTAAAACATGATCGAACCACAAAGACACTAAGGGTACTCCCCTTAGTGTGCCGCATCAGCAGCATTGTGTCTTTGTAGTTCATAAAATCTTATTCTCACACTTGAAAAGAATATATTCTAGTACAAGAACAAATAGAGGCAATGCATTGCCTCTATTTGTTTTCTTCTATGGCAGCTAGGCGTTTTTCTAGATCTCGAACTTTTTTAATTAAATCGGGGACTTTATTAATACCAGCTTCCCCACGCAGCCATTCTTTGTGAGGCCTAGCTGGAAATCCAGCATAAAAGGAACCTGCCGGTACATCGCTAATAGCTCCAGACTTTGCTGCAAAGACACAATTATCACCAATGGTGATATGTCCATTGCAGCCTGATTGCCCAGCAAAAGTTACATTATTGCCGATTTTAGTACTGCCAGCAATTCCTGTTAACGCTACCAGAAAGCAATTTTCGCCAACGACAACATTATGAGCCAAATGCACTAAATTATCGATCTTAGTGCCTCGCTTAACAATTGTACTTCCAGTGGTAGCTCGATCAATTGTCGTATTAGCTCCTATTTCCACATCATCTTCAATAATTACATTGCCAACTTGAGGAACTTTTTGATGACGTCCCCCTACAGTGATAAAACCAAAGCCATCGCTGCCGATTACCGCCCCGCAATGAAGAATGGCTCGATTGCCAATATGACAATGTTCCCGCACAGTTACGCTTGGATATATAATGCTGTCACTACCAATCGTAACCTCCGAACCAATATAAGTATGGGGATAAATAATGGTATTATCGCCAATCTCTACATGATCAGCAATCACAGCATGGGCCATAATAGCTACATTTTCACCAAGGATAACATCCTTGCCTACCGCTGCCGCAGCATGAATGCCAGGCTCGATAATAATCTTCGGGGTATATATTTTTAATAGTTCAGTAAATGCTACTCGTGGGTTCTCTACCCTAATGGCTGGCTTGCCAAAGGCTGTGACTGTATTAGGTATAATAACAGCAGCGGCGCTGGACAGCGCCGCTTTATCCAGATGAGGTGGTACAGCAAAAGCAATATCCGCTGCACCAGCATCTTCAATATTCGTCACACCCGTTATTTCAACATCACCATCGCCCAAGAGTATGCCGTTTACCAAATCAGCAATTTCCCTTAGCTTCTTTTTCAATGAGAGATCCTCCTGAATTACTTTAGATTCTTACTGCAATTGTTTAATGACATCATCTGTAACATCTGTACCGCCCTGGGCTACACCGTTTTTATATAAAATCACACTTAATTTTTTATCTTTAGCAATACCATCTAAGGTTGCTTTAATACTACTATCAATTTGACTTTCCATGTCTTGCTTCTGTTTCATGAATTCTGCATACAGTGTTTCTTGCTCTTTTTGAAAATCAGCTGCACTTAAGGTTGGTTTATCTTTCTCCAGTTTATCGCTAAGTTCTTTTCCTTTAGCGTTCAATTGGTCTTGAAATTGTTTTACTTTAGGACTATCTGTCATTACCTTATTCACATCAATCACACCAATATTATTACCACTTGTATTGCAGCCGCCTAAAAGAGCTGCAGTAAACACTAATAAGAACAATAATGCTAGTTTTTTTCCGTGTTTCATTGTAAGTCCTCCATTCTTCTACTTCATTTTTTGATTCCATTAGGATTTGCTTCACAAATCCCTCTGCATTGGTCGAAATACCTTCTATTATTATATACAATTTTGCTATTTATTACACTCTGCAATGACAGCATCTGTTATATCCACACCGCTTACATTCACAGCAACATTAGTCAGTATGGCTTCAAAACCTCGTTCAATTGCTACTTTACTTGATTTATCTCTAATATTTTCAACGATAGAATCTTGTAACGCTTGAATTTCCTGTTTTTTCATCATCAATTGCTGCTCCATGTCGCCAGCTGCGGCTTGTCCTTGCAGAGTAGTGTTAGGCGTAGGTATTTGCTGAGTATTACGCGCTGCTATTTCAGCTTGTTTAGCAGCTGCCTGCTTAGAAATCTCTTCATTGACCTGCTTGCTGTAAACATCCATCTCCTGCTCTGCAGCAGCCTTTTCCGGCGCTAACATTTCATTCATCTTTGCCGATAACTCTTTTTGTTTGTCAGCCATTCTATCAGCCTGCTGTTTTTGAAGTGCCTCTAACTCTGCTTGTAGTGAAGCAGTTTCCTCTTTGGTCAACTGCACTGTTTTCAATTTAAGTTGCAAATTAAATATTTGCGGTTGATATTCCTTATCCACTTGATCAGTATAGGCCTTGAATTCATCAGATAGCTTCTGATGAATAGTATTTTCTTTTGCCGCAATTCTGGTATTCACTTCTTTTTCTTTTACGGTCATTTTTTCGGTAAATTGTTGTTGAAAAGCTTTATTTAATTCTGTCATATCACCTTGAGAACTCTCTGGCAACTGCAAAGATGCCTGTCCCCTTTGTGTTATGACTGCCTGCTGGGCTTCCGCCTGGGCTGCTATCGTATTTGCTTCTTGCTGTAAAGACAGTAATTGGTTATATTTGGGATGAGATTTAACTGCTTTATTCATATCAATCACACCCACTAAAGGCTGTTGGGTAGTTTTTGTGTCCTGCACTTGTTTGGTACTACATCCGGCGACAAGCATCATTAAAGCTATCATCATGATAAAAAACTTACTTTTAGACACTACATCACCCACTTTCTAATAAAGGACCGAGCTGGTCAAACCTGCTCGGCCAAATTACAATTTTATTTACTTACCATTCAGTTTCTTGCCTACTTCATCGGTAATATCCTGACCACCATAAACCACATTGCCTTTGTCCATGATAACAGTTAAACCTTTGGCATCCGCTACGGCTTTAATAGCAGCATCTACTTTGCTATATACAGGAGCAACCAGTTCCTGATTTTTCAATGACAATCGCTGTTGTACCTGCGCATAATAGTCTTGCTTTTCTTTATCATTCATCGTAGCTGATTTTTCATCAAAGTCTTTTTTCGCTGAGTCTACTTCAGCCTGCATAGCTTCTTGTGCTTTAGCTGCATCAGGGCTCTGTGAAATTAACAATTGGTAATTAACAACACCAATCTTAGAGGAGCTGCTGGCGTCTGCCGCATAAGATTTGCTAGTTTGGGATAGAGCCAATCCAACTATACCTAACATGAACATGACCGCTATTGCTAGGGACACAATTTTTACTTGTTTTTTCTGTAATTTCAGCATAAAAACCCTTCTCTCTGCCTAATGGCATCTAATTTTACTTTTCCATTATAACAGGGTATATCCACATATTCAAGGTATTGCTTGCAAAATATTCTCCTACGATTTTACAGATTGCCAATCAGTCGCAGCCAGTGGTCTTCTTTCGTAAAGATATATTCGGCACTCAAAAAATCATGAAGTTTATACCGAATACCAAGTTCATTATCCCCTATCTTTGGATTTCTTTCTAGCCTCATTGTCCAATTACGATTTACCTCTTGCTGCAGCCATAATATTTCTTGACTATTAGAAGTATTATACTTTATCCCAGCCATGGTGCTAGCACCAATTTTATGTCCCCACCCAGGCATAAATTCCCAAGAGACGGTACTAGGAACAAAATTCACTTCCACAAACGCTTCATCCCGCTTACCAATGAACTTTCCAGCATGCAGTCTGGCAGAAGTATTATCTTCACTATGCCCCATATCTAAATAGGTTTCTAATGATATTTTATACTTATCAGTTTCCACATTTAGAGCAATTTCGGTATCTGCTGCCACATTGAGCAGCGGAGTCGTCATGATTCCATACTTTTTTGTCAGAGGCTGTTCCGCTATAAGTTTAGCTGTGAAATAATCACGGTGCCTTTCAACAAAAGCAACTGGCAAGCCAATCAGAATTTTACTACTCTCATCCATCGTCGGCCGCACGGCAGCCAATATAATATTAGGAATGGTATGAGAGCGAAGAGATACGTGTACCTCCTGTACAATCGTTCCTAAAGGCGATAAGGAGAATTTTACTATTGTACGACTTCCTGGAATCACGTCGATATTGGCGCGAAATTCAGGTAATTGCGTAGCCAACTGTTCACGTATAGCTACTTTCGCAAGCCCCCCTGCCCAGTCTACAGCGTCAATGGGCAATCCGATTAACACATCATTTAGTTTTTCTTTTATATTTCCCATGTCTTTTTTAATAAGATCCACTAGCTCTGGAGGAAGATTACCAAAATCATATTCTAAGGCTACTTCATGCACCACATCTCCCCAGGGAACTACTTCTACTGTTAAGGCTGTATTAACGTCCGGCGCAAGAGTAACTGACTGTACTGAATAGCCTACTAATACGCGATCGAAGATTTCTTTGATTAGTTGCTCATAAGAATCTTGGTTTGCTACTACCTCACTCACCTTACGTCCGACGACCATCTGTTCACCTACAGTTCCTACACTGGCAGTCATGCGTTTCACAATCTTGGAGGTTGGCATTTGACTGGAAACAATAGTAACGTTTATTTTTTCTACTATTTCATCGGAAGCGTGAACGACTTCTGTCAGTAATAGAAAGCAAATAAATAGACTGGTGAAAATAAGGCGAAAACGTTTTAGAGGAATGATAATGCACCTCCTAAGAAAAATGATAATGCAGACATCAATGCTGAAAAATAAGAAAGACGCTGATACATTCTTTAACCCCAGAGACGCAGAGGACATGGAGAAAGATAGATAGGGTTAGAAGAAATAAGGCATTATATCTTTTGATTTACAAATGGTAAGTAAATCTTACCATATTATAATTATCAGAGTCAGGTCAATGACCTGACTCTGATAAGTCTTACACTAGAATTGTCCGCCAAAACTAAAGTGGGTTCTGCCACCTTGGCTGCCTTGTGCATAATCAAGACGAATTGGACCAATTGGTGTAGAAACACGGATCCCCACACCTACGCTAGCCTCTAAATCGTTAAGGTTATACCCTTCACCAGTCCAAGCTTTACCAACATCAGTAAAAGCTACACCCTCTACTTTACTGGCAATTGGGAAACGATATTCTGCTGTGGCTGCCAGCATTTTGTTACCTTTGAATTGATCATCACGGTAACCACGCAGAGTATCAGAACCACCTACGGCAAAACGTCCACTGTCTGGCATTTTACCATCAGCATAACCTACAGTTCCCCGTAGAGCTACGACTTGTGCATGACCGACTTTCAGATAATTACGAGACTCAGCAGTATATTTATTGTAGCTGAAATCACCGCCTAAAGATTTGCCGGCAAATTCTGCCGTCAAGGCAACACGATTGCCTTCTGTAGGACTAAATACGTTATCCCGAGAATCATATACACGCATTAAGCTGATACTGTTGGTTTTACCAAAATTATCTTTTAAATAATTTGGATGTTCTTGCATAAAGGTATCGGTTGTACCACTATAATCAACACCAGATACCCATTCTTTATACGTATCGGTACGCTGTTTCAGCGAAATATAGTTTTGTACATATTCCCCTTGAGGACGACCTAGAGTGATATCCCAGCCCCGACGATTTTTGTCATAGGTGGACCTAGTATCACCGTTATCATCATAATCACTATATTGATTGGTCATATTGTAAACACTCAATCCAAGAGACGTTTGTTTACTATCCAACCATGGACGAGTATAGCTCACTTCATAGTTTTTATTGCTGGCATTACCGCCAAATTCCCAATGAAGTTTCACTTTGTCTCCTGTACCTCGGAAGTTGTCATCACCAAGTTCAATAATACCCACCATGCCGTCATCCTTACTGTAACCGCCCCCAATGGAGAATCTACCAGTCTTTTGTTCCACTACATCTGTTTCAAGAATAATGGCATTGGGTTCTTTACCAGGATTCAATTTCATATTTACATCTTCGAAATAGCCAAGGTTGTACACCTTTTGCATACTACGCTTAGCATCCTTAACATTAAACGGCTGATTTGGTTTTAATTTCATTTCACGAGTAATAACATTGGTCTTGGTTTTTTCATTACCTTTTACTTCGATACCTTCTAAAATACCTTCATTGATGGTAATAGACAGCACGCCACCAGTCCCCATTGACACATCACTTACCTTGGTCAAAATATAGCCTTGATCATGGTAGTATTGTTCAATGGCTCTCACATTTTCATTGAGGGTTTTAGAATCTAAAATACTGCCTTTTTTAACTGTCAGCATGCTATTTATCTTGTCTGTCGATACCTTAGTATTGCCTTTAATAGTAATATCCTGCAATGCTGGATTTTCCATTACCGTATAGACTACCTGAACCCCTTCAGGAACTTCATTAAAGTTGGATACTACATCAAAAAAGGTTCCCAATTCATAAATAGCCTGCATATCTTGTTTTACTTTATCAGCTGTCAGTGCTTCACCTGGTTTCATTTTCACTACACCCAGGATTGTAGCTTCCGGTACTGTAGTGTTGCCAGTAACAGTTATGGAAGTTACTATTTTACCGATAGGATCGGCAGCATAAGCAGGGACTAAAATAGAAAAAACAAGACTAAGGCTAAAGATAGCAGCAAGCAGCATATGCCTATAGTTTTTATGAGTTTTCATGCATTACCTCCTTTTTGACTTACTGGCCGCGTAGAGATTTTCCGGCGGCCCGCACTAATTTTTGCATCTCATCAGGGGATATCGCTACCGCTGTCTCCGCCTGCTGGAAAGATTCAGCCTGTTTTTTCTGGCTAATTACATTGGAATCAGTAACAGCTTGTACTGGTGGAGCAACTTCCTTGCGGACTACGCTGCTCTTCTCCTGAACGATCTGAACAGGAGGCGCTTGTCTATCATTGCTGTTACTTTGTATCTTAGATTCCACCGGCAGGCTAACCTTTTCTGCCAGTGGAACAGGTACAACAATCTGTGGCTTAGATGTCCACCAATACACTCCGCCCAAACCAACCGCCATTACTACAGCACAAACCAACGCCAATCCATGACGAACAGCTGTATATTTATGACGCCAATGTTTGGAACGGCTGACTTCCTTCACATGTTGAAGTTCAGCTTGGGCCAACATCAAATCAAGTTCACCGCGAATGTCCCTTTCTTTATCAAAAGCTTCTTCTGCTTTTGTCAGCCATCCTTTTGCTGAAGACAAATGCTGAACAATATTTTTTTTAAAATGAGCCACATGCAACACCCCTATTATAAAACAATATATATACTCCTGAAAAGAGGCCAGATTATGGTCATTAAATTCCTTTGAAAAACGTTTGTTTTCGGCAATTAGCTGTGTTTTATATAGTAATCCACCCTATATGTGCCTTTTTACTCTTTATTTTGACTTTACCAGTGCTGCATAAATTTGGATAGCATACCACGGACACGTCTAATGCCTTGCTTTTGCAGGCGATAGATATGGGAAATACTCATATTCAAACTTTCAGCCAGCTGCTTGGGTTCACAATCTTCCAGAAACACACCGCTCAATACGGCTTGTTCTTTGACAGGTAAACGCTCCATGGCATTTCTAACCTGCTCTATCAAATAATTATGCTCCGCTTGGCTGGAAACACCAGCCCCTGCATCCACCAGCAAATCTCCCAAGGTCATATCCTGTTCACCAGACAACGGACTGTCAATATATGCTACCCCATATTTACCTTCCCGCTCCATATAATTGAGTATACGTCCGCGAATTCGCTGGGAGGCATATAAGCTAAAAGCTACGCCTCGCTGATGATCATATTTTTCTACCGCCTCAATCAGCCCCACCGTACCTTCTTGAATCATGTCCATGATTGTGGATTCATCAAGACGCCAATTAGTGGCTATCTTAAATACTAAAGGCTGATAATGTTCAATAATCTTACTCCGGCAATTCAAATCATCATGTTCCTTATAGTCAAACCATAAGGTTTCTTCTTCCTCGCGAGATAACATGCGTATTTTTCTAAGTTCTTTCACATATTGATGCAGCATCATGTCAATCATCCTTCTTCCTAAAACCTAAACCTAGCCTCTGCTCCAAGCCATGTCTCGTTTTCTTCGTCAATAGACCCTGTTAAAGCAATACGTCTGCCTAAACCATAACGGAAAGATAGTTCACTTTTATCGTGATCAACCCCCATGGTATAGCTAACCTGCAATTTATCGGTGACATATTTACTCATTACCAAATTATATACTTCCTGATTTATGGTGGAGTTTTCACTTTTATTGTTATAAGTTTTTTTGACAATTGTAGAACTAGTATCCCTTACAAAGCTAAATTCATCTAAACCTAATGCATTACGGAGATTCCCCTCTACGTCACTAATAAAACGCATTTGCAAACCAGCATCTAGAGCACCAACTAGTTCCTCCCGCCCCAAACCACTATTTCCATTATTTTGTTTGTCAAAATAACGGCTGCGCAGCGTCAAGAGGGATAATATTTCTTGTTGGCTCATAGCTGGTTCCGATGTTAATTTAAACTCCATCTCCCCTATGGGACCATTGATATTTAGATTAACTACGGTTTGCTGCAGACTAGTCTGTGCCTTTAGTTTAATAATAGGCTCCACAGAGGAAGCGAATTGTCTGAAATCAATACTCGCCTCTTCTACCTTAAATTGTGTTCTAAGATAGCTTACGGTTCCTCGTATAGCGCCAATATTTCCTGAGACATTAGGCTCCATTGTACTTCCGCCCAGCTTCACCCTGCCAGCAGCTAAAATATCATATAGATAGGGATTATAAAATCGTACTTTCTTACCGATTCGAAAATCAACATCTAAGTCTAAATTCATATTGGATGGCTGCATATCAGGAATTGCCGGGATGTCAATGGTGTCATTCTCAAATAATAAGTTTCCTGCTAATTTAGGTCTTTCAGGTCCTTGGGTAAGCATCAATTTACCATCAACAGTTCCAGTAAAGTATTTGCTGTGAATCATTGGTTTGTCTAATAGTAGAGATATATTATAATCAGTCAAACCTATCCCTTTTAGCTTTGCAGTCCCCGTTGCACGATATGAACCCGCTCCCATATGACCTTCAAATTGCTTTATATTCATTGTATCACCTTCAAAGGCAATATCAACCCCCACTTTTTGGATGGGATCCTTAAGCGCTGCTAACTTTAAAATACCGTTACTAACAGTAATATTCCCCTTTAGTATTGGCTTATCCAAGGTTCCAGTTATCGTAATTTCACCTTGTGTTGCCCCTTCAGCCGCTGTTACTGCCTTCGTTAACGACGGCAAAATACTTAAATTCGCTTGATCTAATTTTACATTGAGATTCATTTCTTCACTACTATTTGCCTGTTGACGGCCTTCTGAACTAAGGGCCGCCACAGGAATAACACCGTAAGCACTTGCCTGGTAAGGACCCTTTTTTAATAAGATTTGATTAACATGTATAACGTCATTGTCCAGAATTAGTAATCCATATAAAGAGTCAAAGGTTGTATCCCCGATTCCGCCATTGATAAGTTCTAAAGACAAAGCGGTATGAGGATTATTCGACACCCCTGAAACTTGAGCAGCAAAATTAAGTTTACCTGTAGGCGTAATCGAAGTATTAAAGAAGGCTGCTACTAAGCCTGCATCAATATCTCTGCCGCCGACTTCCAACTCAAGGGGTCCGTTGGTATTTAAATTCGCTCTCCCTCGAGCCAGTACTACACCTGTACCTTGCTTGACAGAAAAATCATAAATCGAAATAATATTATTTGCCAATTCAGCATCTACCGTCATGGATTCTACTGGATATTTCTTAATACTGCCGTTCAGATTCCCAGTCAAATGAATGGTTGGGTTATCAAGGGTCCCGCTTATTTTTACTTGTCCATTCAGAACACCTAAAATATCTTTATTTTCCAATTTACTAATTGCCAACAGAGGCTGTAATTCGCCATTTTGTACATCAAGAACACCATACATTTCTGAAGTATCGCTATTAAAACCACCTGAAAAATCAATTTTTCCCTTCCCTTGCAGAAAAGAAATCGTGGGGATCTCAATTTCATTGCCGGCAACAGCAATTGTACCCGTTACATTTGTAATTTCCTGCTGATTGAAACGTAACTTATCCGCTGAAAGTTCACCTTTAAAGATAGGGACTGTTGGCGTTCCTGTCAGCTTACCTTTAAAATTCGCCTTGCCGGAAGCTGCATAAGCGCTGTTATTCATAATTAACTTTTCCAGATCAATATCTTGCGCCACGACGTCAAAGTTCAAATCATTATTAGGCGAAATAACGCCTGATAAGTGAATCTGGGTATTTAGTGATTGAATGACAACATCATTAATGGTGGTTATCCCTTGCTCTCGTTTGTAAGAACCTGCCGCTTTAGCAAGTAACTGCCCGCGAAAGCTGCCATCGGTCAATGTAATTCGACCAGTCACATTAGGATTTTCTAAAGAACCAGTAATGATCATTTCATTATCCACATTACCTGTTAACTTTTCACCAGGCACTAATAATGCTGCAAGAGTTTCTGCTCTAGCCCGCTGTGTGCTAATCGTCATATTTAGTGCTTTCTGTCCTGATAAGGCAATCGTTCCTTGTATGTTATGTTTAGTTACCCCGTTAACCATTTCAACACCTTGCAATGTTACTTGCTGGGGATTTATCTGCATACTGCCTGCAACTTGGGTAAAAGGCTGGGATAAGATCTCTCCATTAACAGCCATAAAATCAGCTGACATTGTAGGGGCTGAAAGGGTACCACGGATTTCACCATTAAATTGTCCTACGCCCTTAACGGTTCCTCCCATGGCGCTGCTAAAAAGCTGCAGGGGTATGCCTTGACCATATATTCGTAAAGCAATGGCTTGCTGCTCAATCGTTCCCCGCGCCGTTACCATACCTTGCTGCTCTAGACCAATATTTAAATAATCCACCGTGGTATTTCCACCATGATAGTAAAATCCGCTGGTTAAAGAAGTAAAGGGTATACCAGAAAATTCACCTTGTCCCATGGCCACTGTCCCTTGAATCTCAGCGCCCGCTAAATCGCCGGTTCCTTTTACTGCCACGGCTCCATCTGCATACCCGCTCAAGTCCGGTACCATATCGGCAAAATTCTTCACATCAATATGCTGTGCCTTCACATCAAGATCATAACTGCCTATTTCTGGCTGAACTTGTCCTGTAGCAGCAACCTGCCCGCCAAACATATCAGCCTTACATTCATGAATTGTTATATTCTTATCTACTATATCCATTTTAGCCTGCACATTATTTGCCTGATAGCCAGCTAATTCTCCAGTTTTCATTGCAACATCGCCTATAATTGTAGGATTGGAGGTTATACCTGCAATATCCGCCTTAAAGGCCAGCTTACCTTTAACCGGAATATTATAACCTGTTGCACTAGGATCAAACTCAGCAGAAGATACTGTAAGCTTCAGTATCGGTTCACTGGCATCTGTAACAACACTGCCGCGTACTTCTATTGACTGTTCAAATATCTTAGCTGCAGCAAATACATATAGCTTTTTATTTGTAAAAGCTATGCCGCCGTCTATTTGGCGCATAGGTATATCATCAAGATCCACATCAGCCTTAACCAGACGTGCCTCACCTGCCCACTCTACATTCCCTTTATCGCAGGCTATTGTTGCTTCAATATTTTCCCCGCTGCCCCCCACTAATTTGATAGCACCTTCGGAAGGAACCAGCGCCTGCAAATCAGCTAACAGCAACTGCTTGGCATTCAGGGTCACCGTACTGCGACCTTGCCTATTGATGCTCCCTTGCGCTTTCAGTGCTCCTCCCTTATACATTCCCTGGAGCTCCAGCTTCACACTAGGGTTATTGATAAAATCTAAATTACCATTTATCTCTTCCACCATCCACTGCGTATGATAAGCATTAACAATTGCCTTCCCGTCTACCAGCTTCACTTTACTGGTTAAGGAGGGCTGAGATGTATTATCTTTTATTACTATATCTTCAATATTCCACTGTCCATTCTCTCTCTGGGTAAGCCAAAGTGTAGGTTTCTCTACCTTTAGTTCTGAAATAGATTTTATCACATTCCACCCAGTCAAAAAACTCCACGGACTATAGGAAACTATAACCTTTTCACTAGCCGCCAACATTGCTGACTGTTTATCATAAATAGCAACATCATGTATAGCGACTGTATTGTAAGAGGTAATCTCAATATCCCCAACGGTTACCAAGCTTCCTAATGCATTAGCTAATTCTAGGCTTAAGGCATTCTGAACCCCGGTCATAACCTCCTGACTCCTGCTAAGCCAATAAGCACCGCCAGCAACAATGAGCATACATACTAACAGTACTGCAATGACTCTTTCTTTCATTTTTAGCCCCCTAACTCAACACATAAGGCATTGATTACTCAGCTTATTAATTCTACATGGTGCTGCTAGCTTCCTCTATTCACTTCGTCATTTTTTTCCGTGCACATACAATATCTTTCTACTATGCCAAAATAACAGTATGAAAAAAGAGTCGGGATTTTCCCGACTCTCACCTAATTTTCGTTTTTTATTTTTTATAATTTACCGTCAACAGCTACCCCCATAGCTTTAATCAAGGTAGCTTTATAGGTATTAAAATCATACATCGCTTGAATATAATTGGTCTTAGCCGTTGTTAATGACACTTGGGCATCAATAACTTCTGTATTGGTGCCGACTCCAG
>Ga0316613_10000538_pt1 | contig 30212 bp, 25 predicted proteins | sample OWC_soil_day10_C_2_FD_207647 | JGI IMG/M metagenome (GOLD analysis project Ga0316613, IMG submission 207647) | Wetland soil microbial communities from Old Woman Creek delta, Ohio, United States - OWC_soil_day10_CT_b | ecosystem: Environmental > Terrestrial > Soil > Wetlands | place: USA: Ohio...
CCGGCGCCGCCGCCATTGCTCAGGATCGCCAGCTGCTCGCTGCGGTTGGTACGAAAGCGCGTCAGCGTCTCCGCCGCCAGGAACATCTGCTGCAGCGTGCCCACGCGCAGCATGCCGGCACGGGCGAAGGCCGCGTCGTACACACGGTCGGCATCGGCCGGCCGACCCGGCGCGGCGCGGCCGGAGCGCACCACGATCACCGGCTTGTTGCGCGCGGCGGCCCGCGCTGCCGACATGAACTTGCGCGGCGACTCCACCGCCTCCATGTACAGCAGGATGGAGCGCGTGCGCGAATCGCTGGCCAGTTGGTCGAGCAGGTCGCCGACATCGATGTCGGCATGCTGGCCCAACGACACCACCTGCGAGAAGCCGATGCCGCGGGCCCGCGCCCAGTCGAGCATCGCACTGACCAGCGAACCCGACTGCGACACGAAGGCCAGTTCGCCGGCGGTCGCGTCGCTGTGGGCGATGCTGGCATTCAGCCCGATGTGTGGCGACAGCATGCCGACGCAGGCAGGGCCCAGCACGCGCAGCAGGTGCGGCCTCGCCGCGCCGAGCATGGCCTGGCGCTGGGCCGCGTCCAGCCCGGCGCTGAGCACGATGGCCGCGCGCGTGCCGCAGCGGCCGAGTTCGGCCACGATGCCCGGCACGGTGGCCGCGGGCGTGCACACCACTGCCAAATCGGCCGGCGCGGGCAGCTCGTCGAGGCGCACGTACACACTTTGCCCATCCAGCCGCCGGTACTTGGGGTTGACTGCATACACCGGCCCCTTGAACGGGCCGGCGCGCAGGTTGCGCCAGGCCGTGGCGCCCACGCTGTCCGGCCGCGCCGAGGCACCCACGACCACCACCGAGCCCGGGTTTAGCAGCGCGTCCAGGTTGCGCGTGCTCAAGCGCGGCTCCGTCGAGGGCCGGCATCATGCCGGGCATCGGGCGCGTCGGCGGGTCGTGTGTGTGGCAAGTTGACGGGCCTGATGGGGGTTGGCAACGCGCGGCGCGCGTGACGGTCGATGCTAAGACCTTCGCGGGCTGGCGCGCGAACTGTCACACTCGGGCCGAGCGCAACCGGAGATGACCACGATGAAGATCCTTCTGCCCGTCGACGGGTCCGCCGCCTCGCTGCAGGCCGTGCGCCAGGCGCTGCACCTGATTCAGGGCGGCCTTCGCGCCAGTCTGGTGCTGGCCAATGTGCAGGAGCCGGCCACCTTGTACGAGATGCTGCTGGCGCATGACCCCGAGGTGATCGACCAGGTCAGCGCCAAGGCCGGGTTGCACCTGCTGGAGCCGGCCCAGGCGTTGGTGCGCGCGGCCGGGGTCGAGCACGAGATCGAGGTCGCCTCGGGCGACCCGGCGCACACGCTGATCGACATCCTCGAGAACTTCGGCTGCGACATGGTGGTGATGGGCGCGCGCGGCATGGGCATGCTGCGCAGCGCGATGCTCGGCTCGGTGTCGCACGAGGTGTTGCATGCCGCCCAGGTGCCGGTGCTGATCGTCAAGCAGACGCCAGTGCCCGACGTGGATAGCGAGGCTGACACCGCCGTCGACTCGACCGAGTAGCGCGCGCCCGACCGGGTGAGATGAAGCGTTTCGCGGCGTTGTACGCCGCACTCGACGCCAGCGCCGCCACGCTCGACAAGGTGGCGGCGCTGCGCCAGTACTTCCAGGCTGCCGACCCCGCCGATGCCGCCTGGGCGGTGTACTTCCTGGCCGGCGGCAAGCCGCGCCAGACGGTGCCGACGGCGCTGCTTCGCGCCACCGCCTGCCGCGAGGCCGGCCTGCCCGACTGGCTGTTCGAGGAGAGCTACCAGGCCGTGGGCGACCTGGCCGAAACCATCGCCCATGTGCTGCCCGCGGCCGACAACCCGCGCGACCTGGGCCTGGCGCAGTGGCTCGAGCAGCGGCTGCTGCCGCTGCGCGGCCAGCCGAGCGACGCGCAGGCCAACGCGCTGGCCGCATGGTGGCGCGAGCTCGACACAGCGGGCCGCTTCCTGCTGACCAAGTTGATCGGCGGTGGCTTTCGTGTCGGCGTCAGCAAGCTGCTGGTGCAGCGCGCACTGGCCGAGGCCTTCGATATCGATGCCAAGGTGGTGGCGCAGCGGCTGATGGGCTACACCGACGCCAAGGCGCTGCCCACGGCCGCACGCTTCAACGCGCTGCATGCGGCGCAGGCCGAGGCCGACGCGGGTCAGCCGTACCCCTTCTTCCTGGCGCACGCCTGGACCGAGGATGCCGCGGCGCTGGCGCAGCGGCTGGGCGATCTGTGCGGCTGGCTGGTCGAATGGAAGTACGACGGCATCCGTGCCCAGGTGTTGCGGCGCGAGGGCCGCTGCTGGATCTGGTCGCGCGGCGAGGAACTGATGACCGACCGCTTTCCGGAAGTGGTGGGGCTGGCCGAGCGCCTGCCCGAAGGCACGGTGCTCGACGGCGAGATCCTCGTCTGGCAGGGCAGCGCGCCGGCGCCGTTCCAGAAGTTGCAGCAGCGCATCGGCCGCAAGAACCTGACGAAGAAGCTGCTGGCCGAGGCGCCGGTCGGCTTCATCGCCTACGACCTGCTGGAGTGGCAGGGTGCAGACCAGCGCACGCAGCCGCTGCGCTCGCGGCGCGCGCTGCTGCAGGCGCTGTGTGCCGACACCGGCCTGCCGCTGTCGCCGCGCGTGCAGGCCGGGAACTGGGCGGCATTGGCCACCTTGCGCGAGCAATCGCGCGAGCGCGGTGTTGAAGGCTTCATGCTCAAGGCGCTGGGCTCGGCCTACGGCAGCGGCCGAACCAAGGCAGATGGCACCTGGTGGAAGTGGAAGGTCGACCCGTTCAGCCTGGACTGCGTGCTCATCTACGCGCAGGCCGGCCACGGCCGCCGCGCCAGCCTCTACACCGACTACACCTTCGCGGTGTGGAACCGGCCGCCAGCCGACGCTGCCGAGGCCGCCGCCGTGGCCGAGGCCATTGCCCGGCGCGAGCCGGCCCGGCCCGGGGCGCTGCAGCTGGTGCCCTTTGCCAAGGCCTACACGGGCCTGAGCGATGCCGAGTTCGCCCAGGTCGACCGGGTGATCCGCGCGCACACGCTGGAAAAGTTCGGCCCGGTGCGCAGCGTGCGGCCGACGCTGGTCTTCGAGCTGGGCTTCGAAGGCGTCAATCGCAGCCCGCGCCACAAGAGCGGCATCGCGGTGCGTTTCCCGCGCATGCTGCGCATCCGCCACGACAAGCCGCTGCACGAGGCCGATACCCTGGCGCAACTGCAGGCCATGCTGGATGGTCCGACGCAGGTGCCCGTTGCGGGCAATCGATCAACCGCATAGGAGCCGCGGCTGCTGCCGGCGCTTTGCTGAAGTTCGTTGTCCGCTGTACGTGCGTGACTTTCGTGGTGGCGAAGCCGGTGCGGGGCAGGCCGCGACGCTTCGGTGGAGCGGTCGGCAGCGCCGACTGCCCTGCGATGCTCGCGACCCTGGCCTGGCGCATAACTCGCTACGCGCTGCGCGCTTCGCTCGGACAGACGCGCCAAGTTTGATGTTGAAGCGCGCTGCGCGCGCGGCCAGGGTCGCTGTGCTTCTCGGCGCCCCACAGGCGCATCGCGTCCTGCCCCGCACCGTCTTCGCGGCAGCGCTCGTGGTGTTCGGTCCCAAACAGCCCCGACGCGACGCACCGAACGCAGAAGGAAAACAGCCTCGCGCGAACCGCAGCAAAGCGCCGCGAACTGCCACCGACGCCCCATGCTCGAATTCGAGTCGGTATCGGCAACCGCAGGGGGCTGCCACGCGCACCGCTCGCGTAGCATCTCGCCGATGCCAGTCCACCGTCGTCCAGCCCACGCCACTGCGGCAGGCCCAGCATGGCATTGACGGCCGTCACCGTCTTCCTCAGCGCCTTCCTGCTGTTCCTGGTGCAGCCGATCATCGCCAAACTGATCCTGCCGCGCTTTGGCGGCAGCGTGGCGGTGTGGGCCACCTGCCTGGTCTTCTTTCAGGCCGCGCTGCTGCTGGGTTATGCCTTCGCGCACCACCTGGTGCGCCATGACCGCAGCCGCGCACTGAAGTACACGCATGTCGCACTGCTGCTGGGCAGCCTGGCGCTGCTGCCGATCGTGCCGGTGACCGCCTGGCCGGGCCTGGAGTCGACCGGTCCCGGCCTGCAGATCCTGGGGCTGCTGCTGCTGACCATCGGCATGCCCTTCACGCTGCTGGCCATGACCAGCCCGCTGCTGCAGGCCTGGCGCGCCGGTGCCAGCAGCCAGGGTAACCCGTACCGGCTGTTCGCGGTGTCCAACGCCGCCTCGCTGGCAGCGCTGCTGGCCTACCCGTGGCTGATCGAGCCGTGGCTGCCCACGGCTACGCAGGGCGGGGTCTGGTCGGCGGCCTATGCGGCCTATGTGCTGGCGCTGTGTGCCATCAGCCTGCGCCGACGCAGCCCCCTGGCGGCATCGGCCGTGGCCGACGACGCGCCCGTGCCGGGCTGGCCACGCACGCTGAGCTGGTTCGCGCTGGCGGCGCTGGGCAGCTATGCGCTGGTCGCGCTGACCAACCACCTGACGCAGAACATCCCGTCGTTCCCGATGATGTGGGTGCTGCCGCTGGTGATCTACCTGCTCAGCTTCACGCTGTGCTTCGACGCCGAGCGCTGGTACCCGCCGCGCGCCTTCCGCGGGGCTACGCTGCTGGCGCTGGCCGTGATGTGCGGCGTGCTGCTGCAGGAACGGCAACTGGACGGCATTGGTTGGCACATCCTGACCTTCCTGCTGGGGCTGTTCATCGTCTGCATGTTCTGCCACGGCGAGCTGGCGCGCATCCGCCCGGCGCCGACGCGGCTGACGCACTTCTACCTGGCGGTGTCGGCGGGCGGGGTGGTCGGCGGTGCGGTCGTGGCGCTGGGCGCGCCGGCGCTGCTCAAGGGCTACTTCGAGGTGGAGTTGGGCTTGGTGCTGATGGCGGCGGCCGTGCTGTGGCGCTCGTGGGGTCAGGGCCGGTGGTGGGCCGCCGCCGCGGGCCTGGTGCTGCTCGGCAGCCTGGGCACGGCCACGCTGCGCGTAAAGGAGGCGTTGAACGAAGTCAGCTTCATCAGCCGCAACTTCTACGGCGTGGTGCGGGTGCGCGAATACGGCCGCGACAACCCCGAGGCGCACGAGCGCGTGCTCATCCACGGCAGCATCATGCATGGTCAGCAGTTCCTGGCGCCCCATTTCAGGAAGCGGCCGACCAGCTACTACAGCCCCAACTCCGGCGTCGGCCGCCTGTTCCGTGCACTGGCCGACCGGCCGCTCGAGGTCGGTGCCGTGGGTCTGGGCGCCGGCACCATCGTGGCCTACGGCAAGCAGGGCGACCACTACCGCTTCTACGAAATCGACGAGGCCATCGTCAGCGCGGCGCACCAGCATTTCAGCTTCATCGCCGATTCCCCCGCCACGGTGGATGTGGCCGTGGGCGACGGCCGCCTGCTGCTGCAGGCGGAAGGCCAGCGCCGCTTCGACGTGCTGGTGGTCGATGCCTTCTCGGGCGATTCGATCCCGGTGCACCTGCTCACGCGCGAGGCGGTGGAGCTGTACCGCCAGCGCCTGAAGCCCGGCGGCGTGATCGCGCTGCATGTCAGCAACACCCACCTGGCGCTGGCGCCGGTGGTCGGGCGCATCGCTGCCGAGCTGGGCCTGCAGGCGGCCTTCATTGCCGATCCCGGTGTCGAAGGCGACCCCAGCACCTCGGTGTCCGACTGGGTGCTGCTGGCCGACGAGCGCAGCGTGCTGGACCTGCCGCTGATCCGCGAGGCGACGACGCCATTGCCGCAGGGCGAGGGCACGCGCACCTGGACCGACGACTACAGCAACATCCTGCAGGTGCTGTCCTTCAGCCGCGGCGGCTGACTTCAGCTGCCCAGGACCGCCTTGAAGTACTCGTGTGCGCGGGCTTGCGCAAAGTGGTCCAGTGCGAGCATGAAGCCCGACTGCAGCACCAGCCCCAGGCCGAAGGCGAACCCGAATTCGCGGTTGCGCAGCAGCACGACGATGGCCATGCCGAGCGCGAGCAGGCCGATCTCGATGCGCCGGTAGAGATCGAAGTTGGCGATGACGCTGCGCATGCGCGCGGCCTCTTCGTTCTTGAACTGCGCCGGCGCTTCCTGTGCCTGCCGCTGCAGCCGCGCGATCTGCGCGTCGCTGCGCAGGTAGACCGTTGCGCCCACCACCCCCTGGATCAGCGCCACGGCGACCAATGGAATGGCCATGCCGCGCAGCCGGCTGCGCCGGCGCAGCAGCACCAGCGCCAGCGCGATCGCCAGCGCGCCGACGACGATGAACAGCAACGCCTCCAGCTTCTCCGCGCCGAAGTAGCGGTCGATGAAGGGCAGGCGGTTCATGCCGCGTCCCACAGCGCATGCATTGCGCTGGCGAAGCGCTCGGTGGTGTCGGTGCCACCGGTGGGCCGGTGATCGCGCAGCGCCCAGCGGCCGGCCACCAGCACGTCGCGAAAGGGCCGGCCTGGGCTGGTGAAGACCAGCGCGTCCAGCAGCCGCTCGGCCGGGATGCCCAGCAGGCTGGTGTCGCGCGTGTCCAGCACCAGCAGGTCGGCACGCGCACCCACGCGCAGCCCCCAGGATCCGAAGCCCGCGGCCGTGCCGCCGGCGCGTAGGGCGCGGCCGAACAGCCGCGCCGCGGTGGCCGGTTCGCCCTCGGCCGGCCCCGCACCGACGTTGCGCTGGCGGTGCAGCAGCCGCTGGCCATATTCCAGCCAGCGCAGCTCTTCCGGCCAGGCGCGCGTGACATGGCTGTCCGAGCCCAGGGACATCGGCACGCCCGCTTGCAGCCAACCCGGCAGGTCGGCAAACCCGTCGCCGAGGTTGCCTTCGGTGGACGGGCAGATGACGACACCGGCCCCGCTTTGCGCCACCGCGTCGATCTCCGCCGGCGTGCTGTGGGTGGCATGCACCAGTTGCCAGCGCGCGTCCAGACCCGCATGGCGCGTCAGCCATTCGATGGGCCGCTGGCCGGTGGCCTGCAGGCAGTCGTCGACCTCCGCCGTCTGCTCGGCCACGTGGATGTGGATCGGCACATCGCCCAGGCCGTCCACCAGTGGCCGGATCGACGCCGGCGCCGCGGCGCGCAACGAGTGGATCGCTACGCCGGCGTTCAGCAGCGGCCGGCCGCTGCGCTGCAGGCCGCGATGCAGCGCCAGCACCGTCTCGGCGTCGGTGGCAAAGCGGCGCTGGTCCTCGCGCAGCTTCGGCGCCGCGAAGCCAGCGCGCTGGTACAGCACCGGCAGCATCGTCAGGCCGATGCCGACGTCGGCCGCGGCATCGGCCAACGCCCAGCTCAGGCACAGCGGATCGGCATAGGGCCGTCCGGCCGGATCGTGCTGCAGGTAGTGGAACTCGCAGACCTGCGTGTAGCCGCCTTGCAGCAGTTCGGCATAGAGCATTGCCGCCACCGCGCGCAACTGCTCGGGCGTGATGCGCAGCGCCACGCGGTACATGCGGTCACGCCAGGACCAGAAGTCATCGGCGTCGGACTCGCGCCGCTCCGACAGCCCGGCAAAGGCACGCTGGAAGGCATGGCTGTGCGCGTCCACCAGCCCCGGCAGCACCGGGCCGGCCAGCACGTCGGCCTGCGGCGGCGCGGCCATGCCGGCGCGAAGTTCGGCCCAGTGGCCGTCGTTGCCGGCACGCAGCAGCACGGATTCCGCCCAGCGCCCGTCGATCCACGCGCGTGGCGCCCAGTACAGGCTGCCGATCATCGTGGCGTCCAGTCGAGCATCGTGCGCACCATCTGCTGCAGCAGCGGCTGCACGCGCGCCGCGTGGGTGGCGTCCCACTCGAAGGGCGAAGTTTCGTGCATGTAGGTGCTCCAGCACTTTTCCAGCTGCACCGCGTGCACGCCCATCGCGGGCTGGCCGTAGTGGCGAGTGATGTGGCCACCCTTGAAACGTCCGTCCACGGCGACCGTGAACTGCGTTTGCGACTGCAGCAGCGTGGCCAGCGCCTCGCGCAACGACTGCGCGCAGGCCGCGCCGCTGGCCGTGCCCAGGTTCAGGTCGGGCAGCTTGCCGTCGAACAGCCAGGGCAGCTCGGACTTGATGCTGTGGCCGTCGAAGAGGATGGCGTGGCCATGCTCGTTCTTCAGCCTTGCCAACTCGTCGCGCAGCGCGTCGTGGTAGGGCTGCCAGTAGGTGGCTACGCGCTGCTGCACCTGGGCCGGTGACGGCGCCTGGCCGTCGCGATAGAGCGCTTCGCCGGTGAAGAAACGTGTCGGGCACAGCTCGGTGTTGTTGGCGCCGGCATACATCGGCCGGTTGTCGCTGGGGCGGTTCAGGTCCACCACGTAGCGGCTGTGGCGCGGCACGATCAGGCTCGCGCCCAGGTCGGTGACGAAGGCATAGAGCCGGTCGAGGTACCAGTCGGTGTCTTCCACCTGCAGCGCGCGCGGCATCAAGCGCTCGGCGATGGTGGGCGGGATATGCCTGCCGGCATGCGGCAGGCTCACTAGCAGCGGCGTCGTGCCGCGCTGCAGGCTGTAGAGGGTGTCGTTCATCAGTGGCGCTCCTCGCCGCCGGCGACGACGCGCCGGCAAGGGTTGCGGCCGAACCAGTAGGCCAGCTCGTTCGGGTGGTCCAGGTCCCACGCGACGAAGTCGGCGCGCTGGCCGGCGGCCAGCGTGCCGCGGTCGTGCAGGCCCAGCGCACGCGCGCCATGCGCCGTGACGCCGCGCAGCGCTTCTTCGGGCGTCATGCGGAAGAAGGTGCAGGCCATGTTCAGCATCAGCAGCAGCGACAGCCCCGGCGACGAACCCGGGTTGTGGTCGCTGGCCAGCGCGATGGGCACGTCGGCGTCGCGCAGCGCCTGCAGCGGCGGCAGCTTGGTTTCGCGCAGGAAATAGAAGGCGCCGGGCAACAGCACGGCCACGCTGCCGGAGGCCGCCATGGCACCCACGCCCTTGGCCGACAACCATTCCAGATGGTCGCAGGACAGCGCGCCGTAGGACGCGGCCAGCGCTGCGCCGCCGCAGTCGCTCAACTGCTCGGCATGCAGCTTGACCGGCAAGCCGAGATGCCTGGCGGCGTCGAACACGCGCCGCGTCTGCGCCGGGCTGAAGGCGATGCTCTCGCAGAAGGCATCGACCGCATCGATCAGGCCTTCGGCGTGCAGCTGCGGCAGCCAGGTGCACACCGCGGAGATGTAGTCGTCGGCACGGCCCTCGAACTCCGGCGGCAGCGCATGCGCCGACAGGCAGGTGGTGCGCACGGTCAGCGGCAGTTCGCGGCCCAGCCGGCGCGCGATGCGCAGGCAGCGCGCCTCGTGCTCGGCGCTGAGGCCGTAGCCGGACTTGATCTCGAGCGTGGTCACGCCCTCGCGCATCAGCGCCAGCGCACGCTCGCGGGCCGAGGCGAAGAGCTGTGCGTCGCTGGCGGCGCGCGTGGCCGCCACGGTGGAGCGGATGCCGCCTCCGGCGCGCGCAATCTGCTCGTAGCTGGCGCCTTGCAGCCGCAGCTCGAATTCGCGCGCGCGCTGGCCACCGTAGACCAGGTGGGTGTGGCAATCGACCAGGCCCGGCGTCACCAGCGCGCCACCCAGGTCGATCTCTTCATCGGCCTGCAGGCCTGCCGGCAGGGCGGCATCGTCGCCGACCCATTGCAGCTGCCGGCCGTCCGCCAGCAAGGCGCCACGTTCGACCCAGCCCCAGGGCTCGGGGCCGGCCAGCGTGGCCAGGCGGGCGTTGCGCCACAGCGTTGCCGTCATGCGGGCCTCGGCTCGAAGTGGATCCACAAGGCGCGCACCGGCGTTTCGGCCGCAACGCGCCAGCGGCCGTGGGCCGTGCTCGCGTCCCAGGCCAGCGCGAAGGCGGGTAGGCGCAATGCATCGCTGCCATCGATCTGCAGCATCAGCGCGTCGGCGGTGAACAGCGCGCGAAAGCGCGCGCGCGTCGTGAAGTCCTCGCCGGCTTGCGCACGCTGCATCGCAGCGCGGCCGGCATCGCGCCGGATCATCAGGTTCAGGTCGCGGGTCGGGCCGTCCAGCAGCTCGCATTGCGGCGCGGCCTCGCCGCGGAAGGGCAGCGGTGCATCCTCGATCTCCACGCTGCGCCGGCCCTCGGGCAGGCCGAGCAGCACGCCGTGGCCTTCGATCACCGCGAACCAGCGGTCCACGCCAGGGAAGGCCGAGAACGGCCCATCGGCGCGGATGTCGGCCACGCTCAGACGCAGCGCCCAATCGTCGCGAGCCGGCCAGGCCAGCAGCTCGCGCGTCAGCCCGCCGCCATTGCGCCAGGGTTGCGGCTCCACGGCATCGCAGCGCACCAGGTTCATGCAGCCGTCCACAAGACCGGGAACAACGGGTCGTCCATGGGTGCGCCGGCCGGCAACCGCTCGGCCAGGCCCGGGAACTCGGGCGAGGTGACCCAGGCGCGTGGTGCGTGGCGCATGTCCTCGCCGAGAAAGCGCACCGAGAACACACGCCGCCGCCGGTCGCCGTCGACGCCGGCCGAGGCATGCAGCGCCAGCATGTGGAAGCACACCACGTCGCCGGGCTCCAGCTCCCAACCCAGGATCGGCTGCCGCGCACGCGTACCCTCGATGTCGGGCAGCTCGGCCAGACTGCCTTCGGGGAACCACTTCGCTTGGCTGTCCATGAAACTGCGCGGCATCAGCCACGGCCCGCGGTGCGAGCCGGCCACGAACTCCAGCGTCGAATGCCGGCGCACCGGGTCCACCGGGATCCACATGCTGCAGTTCATGTCACCTTCGACGTTGTAGTAGGGCTGGTCCTGGTGCCAGGGCGTGGGCGCGCGCGTGCCCGGCTCCTTGGTCAGCATGTGGTCGTGATAAAGGCGGATCTGCCGGCTGCCGGTCAGCAGCCCGGCGGCCGCCGGCAAGGCTGAGTCGAAGATCACGCGGCGGTAGGACTCGTTGTCCCGCCAGTTGCAGAAGTCCTCGATGAAGAAGCCCGGGTCACCGCTGCGGCTGGCCACCTTGGCGCGCGGGCTGGGCGCGGCCAGGTTGGCGTCGATGCCTTCGCGCAGCAGCACCACCTCGTCGGGCGCCAGCAATTGGCGCACACACACGGCGCCGTCGCGGCGGAAGGCCTCCACCAGCTCGGGCGTGATGCGCTCGCGCACACGCGCGTCGATGTTCATGGCTTGAATTCTCCCTGCAACAGGTAGCGCGTGCCCGGGTGCACCAGCCGTGCGGTGGTGATCGGCACCTCCTTGCCGACGGTGCGGCGTTGCACCACCAGGCAGGGCTCGTCGCGGCCGATGCCCAGCAACTTCGCTTCGCGTGCAGTGGGCAGCGCCGCCTCGATCGAATACTGCGCCTGCCAGAACGGCGCCACCTGCAGCAGGTACTGCGTCGGCGTGACCTGCGTGAAGTCGTTGTGCAGGTAGTCGGGCGCGCTGCCCGGGTTGACGTGGCGGTCCTCGCACTGCAGCGCCATGCCGTCCTCGAAGTGCACGATCAGCGTGTGGAATACCGGCGCGCCGGCGACCAGGCCCAGGCGCTGCGCCACCGCCTCGCCGGCAGCTTCCTGGCGCGCCACATGCACCTCGGCATGGTGGCGGTGGCCGCGTGCCGTGATCTCTTCGTGCAGATCGCGGATGCGCAAGGTGCTGGCCACGCGCACCAGGTGCGCGGCGAAGGTGCCCACGCCCTGCACGCGCTCGATCAGCCCTTCGGCGCGGAGTTCGTTCAGCGCGCGTGTCACCGTCATGCGGCTGACGCCGAATTGCGCCACCAGCTCCGCGTCAGACGGCATCGGCGCGCCGGGCGGCCAGCGCCCGCGCGACAGCTCGTCCTTCAGGTGCTGCTTGATGCGCGCGTAGGGCGCCACCGCTGCCGCGGTCGACCTAGGGTAAACGAGGGGGCTCATGGCAGAAAAGTCTACTTGCATAGACTTGTCTAGTCAAGTAAAGTGGGCCCATCGATTCAGTGTTCTGCGAGGCCTTCATGTCCGACCTGTCCAGCGTCCATCAGCTCGCCCAGCCCCATCCGGTACGCGCGCCGCGCGGCACCGCCCTCAGCTGCAAGAACTGGCTGATCGAAGCGGCCTACCGCATGCTGCAGAACAACCTCGATCCCGAGGTGGCCGAGAACCCCGACGCGCTGGTGGTGTACGGCGGCATCGGCAAGGCCGCGCGCAACTGGGACTGCTACGAAGCGATGCTCAAGGCTCTGCGCGGCTTGAACGAGGACGAGACGCTGCTGGTGCAGAGCGGCAAGCCGGTGGGTGTGTTCCGCACCCATGTCGACGCGCCGCGAGTGTTGATCGCCAACTCCAATCTCGTGCCCAAGTGGGCCACCTGGGAGCATTTCCACGAACTCGACCGCAAGGGCCTGATGATGTACGGGCAGATGACGGCCGGCAGCTGGATCTACATTGGCAGCCAGGGCATCGTGCAGGGCACCTACGAGACCTTCGTCGAGGCCGGCCGCCAGCACTATGGCGGCAGCCTGAAGGGCAAGTGGATCCTGACCGCCGGCCTGGGTGGCATGGGCGGGGCGCAACCGCTGGCCGCCACGTTCGCCGGCGCCTGCAGCTTGAACATCGAGTGCCAGCAGTCGCGCATCGACTTCCGCCTGCGTTCGAAGTACCTGGACGAGCAGGCCTCCGATCTGGACGACGCGCTGGCGCGCATCCGCAAGTACACGGCCGAAGGCAAAGCGGTGTCGATCGGCCTGCTCGGCAATGCCGCCCAGGTGCTGCCCGAGTTGGTGAAGCGCGGCGTCAAGCCCGACCTGGTGACCGACCAGACCAGCGCGCACGACCTGGTCAACGGCTACCTGCCCGCCGGCTGGAGCGTGGACAGCTGGAAGGCCGCGCAGGCCGACGCCGGCCAGCATGCCGCGCTGCGCGATGCGGCGGCGAAGAGCTGCGCGGTGCACGTGCAGGCGATGCTCGACTTCCAGGCCATGGGCATCCCGACCGTGGACTACGGCAACAACATTCGCCAGGTGGCTTTCGACGCGGGCGTCAAGAACTCCTTCGACTTCCCCGGCTTCGTGCCGGCCTACGTGCGACCGTTGTTCTGCCAAGGCAAGGGACCGTTCCGCTGGGTGGCGCTGTCCGGCGACCCGGAGGACATCCGCAAGACCGACGCCAAGATGAAAGAGCTGTTCCCCGAGGACGCGCACCTGCATCGCTGGCTGGACATGGCGGGCGAGCGCATTGCCTTCCAGGGCCTGCCGGCGCGCATCTGCTGGATTGGTCTCGGTGAGCGCCACCGCGCCGGCCTGGCCTTCAATGAGATGGTCAAGTCGGGTGAACTGAAGGCGCCGATCGTCATCGGCCGCGACCACCTGGATTCGGGTTCGGTCGCCAGCCCGAACCGCGAGACGGAATCGATGAAGGACGGCAGCGATGCTGTGTCCGACTGGCCCCTGCTGAACGCGCTGCTCAACACCGCTGGCGGCGCCACCTGGGTCAGCCTGCATCACGGCGGCGGCGTCGGCATGGGCTACAGCCAGCACAGCGGCGTGGTCATCGTCTGCGACGGCACCGATGCCGCAGCCAAGCGCATCGAGCGCGTGCTCTGGAACGACCCCGGCACGGGCGTGATGCGCCATGCCGATGCCGGCTACGACGTGGCCATCGCCTGCGCCAAGAAGCAGGGCCTGAACCTGCCCATGATCGGAGGTTGAGCGTGGAGATGATTCCGGGTCAGCTGTCCCTGGCCCAGCTGCGCAGCATCCACGCGGGGCCGCAGAAACTCAGCCTGCAGGCCGCCGCGCGCGAGCGCATCCGCGCCAGCGCGGCGGTGGTGCAGGCCGCGGCCGCCGGCGAGGCGCCTGTCTACGGCGTCAACACCGGCTTCGGCAAGCTCGCCAACCAGCGCATCAGCGCCGAGCAGCTCGACATGCTGCAGCTCAACCTGATCCGCTCGCACAGCGTCGGTGTCGGCGAGCCGCTGACGCCGGAAGTGGTGCGGCTGATGCTGGCGCTGAAGGCCGCCAGCCTGGCGCGCGGCCACTCCGGCGTGCGCGAAGAGGTGGTCGACACGCTGATCGCCGTGCACAACGCCGGCCTGGTGCCCTATGTGCCGGCGCAGGGTTCGGTGGGTGCGTCGGGCGACCTGGCGCCGCTGGCCCACATGACGCTGGCGCTGCTGGGCGAAGGCGAGATGCTGGTGGTCGGCCGGCGCCGCCCGGCGCTGGCGGCGCTGGAGTCGGCCGGCATCCAGCCGCTGAAGCTGCAGGCCAAGGAAGGGCTGGCGCTGATCAACGGCACGCAGACCTCCACCGCGCTGGCGCTGCATGCGCTGTTCGCCTTCGAGCCGGTGCTGCAGTCGGCGCTGGTGGTGGGCGCGCTGACGGTGGATGCGGCGCGCGGCAGCGACGGCCCCTTCGACCCGCGCATCCACGCGCTGCGTGGCCAGCCCGGGCAGATCGACGTGGCCATCGCCTACCGCGCGCTGCTGGCCGGCAGCCAGATCCGGCAATCCCACGCCAGCGGCGACGACCGTGTGCAGGACCCGTATTCGCTGCGCTGCCAGCCGCAGGTGGTGGGCGCCTGCGTCGACCAACTGCGCCACGCGGCCGGCGTGCTGCTGCGCGAAGCCAATGCCGTGACCGACAACCCGCTGGTCTTTGCGGCCGAAGGCGAGCTGCCGGCGATGATGATCTCCGGCGGCAACTTTCACGCCGAGCCGGTGGCGCTGGCCGCCGACGGCATGGCGCTGGCCATCGCCGAAGTCGGCGCGATCGCCGAACGGCGCATCGCCATGCTCATCGACACGGGCGTGTCGCGGCTGCCGCCCTTCCTGACGGCCGATGCCGGGCTGAACAGCGGCTTCATGATTGCCCACGTCACCGCCGCGGCGCTGGCCAGCGAGAACAAGTCGATGGCCCACCCGGCCAGCGTCGACAGCCTGCCCACCAGCGCCAACCAGGAGGACCATGTCAGCATGGCCACCTTTGCCGCGCGCCGGCTGCAGCCGATGATCCGCAACACCGCGCACATCCTCGGCATCGAATGGCTGGCCGCGGCCCAGGGCATCGAGTTTCTGCGCCCGCTGCGCAGTTCCGAGCCGCTGGAGCGCGCGCATGCGCTGCTGCGCAGTGCCGTGCCGGCGATGGCGCAGGACCGCTACCTGGCACCGGACATCGACACCGCCACGACCATGGTCGGCGACGGCTCGTTGGCGCGCATCTTGCAAACCCTGCCGCTACTGCCGGCATGGCTCGACACCCTCTGAAACCCGCAACCAAGGAAGACCCCATGAAGAAGACCGCATTCACCTCCCTGGCTCTGGCCGCGATCGTGGCCCTGACGGGCGGCAGCGCGCTGGCGCAGGACACCAAGGTCGTCATCGGCATGTCCGGCTGGACCGGCTTCGCGCCGCTGACGCTGGCCAAGGAGGCCGGCCTGTTCAAGAAGCATGGGCTGGACGTCAGCATCAAGATGATCCCGCAGAAGGACCGCCACCTGGCGCTGGCCAGCGGCGATATCCAGTGCGCGGCGACGACGGTCGAGACCTGGATCGTCTGGACGGCCAACGGCATCCCGACCACGCAGATCTTCCAGCTCGACAAGAGCTACGGGGCCGACGGCATGGTGGTCAAGCCCGGCATCGCCAAGATCGCCGACCTGAAGGGCAAGACCGTGGCCGCCAGCGCGCCCGGCACGGCGCCGTACTTCACGCTGGCCTGGATGCTGAAGAAGAACGGCCTGTCGACCAAGGACGTGAGCATCGTCAACCTCGAGCCGCAGGCCGCCGCCAACGCGATCATCGCCGGCACGGCCAACCTGGATGCGGCGATGACCTACGAGCCCTACCTGTCGGCGGTGCGCGAGAAGCCCGAGGCCGGCAAGATCATCGCCACCACGCTGGACTACCCGATGATCATGGACACCTTCGGCTGCACGCCGAAGTTCCTGGCCGAGAACCCGAAGGCGGCGCAGGCGCTGGCCAACGCCTACTTCGACGCCGTGGCGATGATCAAGGCCGAACCCGCCAGGAGCTTCGAGATCATGGGCGCCGCGGTCAAGCAGACGGCCGACAAGTTCGAGGCCAGCCAGAAGTACCTGCGCTGGCAGGACAAGGCAGCCAACCAGAAGTTCTTCGCCGGTGAGCATGCGGCGTTCAGCAAGGAAGCGGCCGAACTGCTGCTCGAGGCGGGCATCATCAAGCAGCTGCCCGACATGTCGAAGCTGGCGACCACCCAGTTCATCCAGTAGGCCCGCATGCGTCCGCTGACTCCGGTGGCGCCGGGCGCGCGCGTTGCGCTCGGCGTGGGCTTCTTCGTGCTGTTCGTGGCCGTGTGGTCGGCGGCCACCTTCAGCGGTTGGGTCAACCCGATCTTCCTGGCCGACCCGCTGAAGATGCTGCGCAGCGGCTGGGTGCTGCTCACCGAGATGGGCTTTGCCTACGACATCGGCATGACGGTGTTCCGCGTGCTCGGCGGCTTCCTCATCGCCGCCGTCATCGCCGTGCCGCTGGGCGTGGCGATGGGTGCCTACAAGCCGATCGAGGCCTTCTTCGAGCCCTTCGTCAGTTTCGCGCGCTACCTGCCGGCATCGGCCTTCATCCCGCTGCTGATCCTGTGGGCCGGCATCGGCGAGGCGCAGAAGCTGTCGGTGATCTTCATCGGCAGCTTCTTCAGCCTGGTGCTGATGATCAGCGTGACGGTGGGCAACACCCGGCGCGACCTGGTCGAGGCGGCCTACACGCTGGGCGTGGGCGATGCCTCGCTGATCCGCCGCGTGCTGATCCCCGGCGCCGCGCCGGAGATTGCCGAGCACCTGCGCATGGTGCTGGGCTGGGCCTGGACCTACGTGATCGTCGCCGAGCTGATCGGTGCGTCCAGCGGCATCGGCCACATGATCACCGACAGCCAGGCGCTGCTGGCCACCGACCAGATCATCTTCGGCATCATCGTCATCGGCCTGATCGGGCTGGCCAGCGACCTGTTCTTCAAGTGGGTCAACCGCCACATGTTCCCGTGGGCCCAACTCGGGCGCTGAGCAACATGGCCAACATCCTCTCGGTTCGCGGCGTCGAGCGCCGCTTCGACACTACGCTGGCGCTGCAGGCGACCCATCTGGAGGTGGCGGAGAACGACTTCGTCACCATTCTTGGCCCCAGCGGCTGCGGCAAGAGCACGCTGCTGCGCATCGTCGCCGGGCTGGACCGGCAGACCGCCGGCGAGGTGCTGCTCGATGGCCAGCGCATCGACGGCCCCGGCGCCGACCGCGGCATGGTGTTCCAGAGCTATACGCTGTTCCCCTGGCTGACGGTACTGGACAACGTCTGTTTCGGCCTGGCCGAGCGCGGCCTGCCGCGCGCGCAGCAGCTGGACATCGCCCATGGCTTCCTGGCCAAGGTGGGCTTGAAGGGCTTCGACAAGCACTACCCGAAGCAGCTGTCCGGCGGCATGCAGCAGCGCACCGCGATCGCGCGCGCGCTGGCCAACGACCCGCGCATGCTGCTGATGGACGAGCCCTTCGGCGCGCTGGACCACCAGACGCGCGAGCTGATGCAAGAGCTGCTGCTCGGCATCTGGGAGGAGCAGCGCAAGACGGTGCTGTTCGTCACCCATGACATCGACGAGGCCATCTTCATGGCCAGCCGCGTGGTCGTGATGAGCGCGCGCCCCGGGCGCATCAAGCTCGACCGCGAGGTGCCGATCGCTCACCCGCGGCACTACTCGATCAAGACCACGCCGCTGTTCAGCGAGCTGAAGGCCGAGCTGACCGAGCAGGTGCGGGTCGAGGTGCGCGCCGCACAGGCGGCGATGGCCTGAGTCCGGGTCGCGAACTAGCTTCGAACGACATCGATGCGCCTGGAAACGCGACGCTCCCCGCGTCGGTAGAAATCGAACGCGAGACACGTATCACGCGTTCCGCCGACCGCAAAGCTGCTGCCGCCAACGCGGCTCAGCCCAGCGCGTAGAACGACATCGCCGGGCTGCGGATCTCCAGCCGCTCGAAGCGGCCGAAACCGGCCTGCACAGCCAGCGCACGGGCCCGCGATTCGCCCCAGCAGGCGCCGAGACCGGGGCCGCCGAGCGCCAGCGACTGCGGCACGCAGTGCAGGCAACTGATGCCGTAGAGCATGCGCGCGAAGGGACTGCCCAGGTTGTCCTGCAAGCGGTCGGCGACCTTCGGCTCGACCATCAGGTAGGTGCCGCCCGGCGCCAGCGCGCGGCGGATGTGCTGCAGCGCCGCCAGCGGGTCGGGCAGGTCGTGAACGACATCGAAGGTGGTCACCAGGTCCCAGCCGGGCTCGGTCGGCAGCGCCTCGACCCCCAGCGCCTCGAGCTGCACATCGACGCCGGCGGCGCGGGCCGCAGCGCGCGCCAGATCGATCGAGTGGCTGTCGAGGTCGATGCCGGCGACGGTGGCCGCGGGGAAGGCCCGTGCGATCGCCACCGGCACGACACCGGCACCACAGCCGACATCGACGACGCGACCGCCGGCACGCAGCTTGTCGATGACCCCCGGCAGCGCAGGCAGCCAATGACTGGCGAGCCGGTTGTCGTAGACCGAGCGGTTCATCGCCGCCAGTGCCGCGGGCAGCTCGGTGCCGAAGTCGGCAAAGGCGATGCCGCCGCCGCTGCGGAACACGGCCTCGAGCTTCGGCACCATTGCCGCCATCGACGGCAGGCCGCTGAACAGGCCACCCAGGTAGTACTCCGACGCCGGATTGGCCAGGAACTGCGCATGTTCGTCGGGCAGCGTGAAGCGCAGGTCGTCGGCCGCTGCATCGACATAACCGGCGCCGGCCATCACCGCCAGCCACTCCTCGGCATAACGTTCGGCGATGCCGGTGCGGGCAGCCAGATCGGCCGCGCTCAGCGGCCCGGCGCCTGCCATCGCCTTGAACAGGCCGAGCCTGTCGCCGACCAGCAGCAGCGTCGCCGCCAGCGTGGTGGCCACGTCGCCGACCAGCCTGAGCATGAAGGCATTCGCACGTTGCTTGTCCATCGGGTGATTGTGAGCGGCGTGCGCGAACCGGGCAATCGCAGTGGCCGGCCCGGCGCAGCGCCGCCACGGACACCGGCCGCGGCGTCGAATCGGGAAGGGCGAGGCGCACTGCGGCGCCATCGCCACCAGCGAAGGACAGCTCGAACGCCGCCGGCTCGCCGGGCTGCAGCGGCTCGAACAACTGCCGGCTGTCGATCGACGTCGCGGTGCTGCCATTGCGGTGCATCAGGCGCAGCGCGGCGGCGCTGCGCGCCGGCAGCGGCTGCTCGCCCTGGTTCGTGTTCCACACCTTCAGGCGGGAGCCGCCGCATCCGCGCCAGGCGTCCTGCACCACGGGTGTCGATACGCCGGGGTTTTGCCGAAGGGCTTCCAAAAGCATTGCCCGAAGCAGCTGTCTGGCGGCATGCAGCAGCGCACCGCGATCGAGCGCGCGCTGGCCAACGAGCCGCGCATGCTGCGATGGACGAGCCCTTCGGCGCGCTGGACCACCAGACGCGCGAGCTGATGCAGGAGCTGCTGCTCGGCATCGGGGAAGAGCAGCGCAAGACGGTGATCTTCGTCACCCACGACATCATCAAGGCGGCATTCATGGGCAGCCGCGTGCTGGTGATGAGCGCGCGGCCCGTGCGCATCAAGCTCGACCGCGAGGTGTCGATTCCGCACCCGCGCCTCGATTCGATCAAGACCACAACGCTGTTCAGCGAGCTGAAGGCCGAGCCGACCGAGCAGGTGCGCGTCGAGGTGAGGGCGGCGCAGGCGGCGATGGCCTGACAGCGCGCGCCACGACGCGGCGCGCACTTGACCTCGCGCAAGACTGCGCGGCATGCGCGGCCCTACGATGCTCCGCAAGTGCATTCCGCGGCGTTGGACCGCGGGCCATCCAGGGTCCGCCATGAGCATCAGTTCCACCGAAGCCAGCCAATCGCCGATCGAAGATTTTTCGCAATGCCACGCCGGCATCCTCGGGCACCTGAAGGAGCTGGGCATGCTGCCTGAGCTGCTGGAGCCGGCGGCCCGGGCGCGGCAGATCGCCACGGACACGTTGAGTTTTTTCCGCGACGCGGTGTTCAAGCACCATGCCGAAGAGGAGAAGGAGTTGTTCCCTGCGGTACTGGCCAGTGCCACCAAGGGCGAGGAGCGCGACCGGGTGCAGGCCCTGGTCAACACGCTGACGGCCGAGCACCGCAAGGTCGAGGCCGCGTGGTCGAAGCTCGAGCCCAAGCTCAAGGCCGTGGCCAAGGGCCACGACAGCGATGTCGACGGAGCCGACATCCAGGCGCTGGTCGACAGCTACCAGGCCCATGCGCGTTTCGAGGAAGAGGTCTTCCTGCCGCTGTCGCAGACCATCCTGGGGCGCAACAGCAACCACATGGCGGCGCTCGGCGTGTCGATGCACATGCGCCATGCCATGCCGCAGGTGCTGCTGCGTTTCTCCGGCCGCATTTGAAGTGAAGGCCCTCAGCGGGCTGGACGGCGCCTTCCTGCACCTGGAGACGCCCGAGACGCCGATGCACGTGGCGTCCCTGCACGTTTTCGATCTGCCGCCAGGCTACAAGGGCGACTTCCACGCCAACATCAAGCGCCTGATGCGCAAGCGGCTGCACCTGGCGCCGGTCTTCACGCGCAAGCTGGCACCGATGCCATTGCAACTGGCCAACCCGGTGTGGGTCGAGGACGGCCAGGTCGACCTGGACTACCACGTGCGCCGCGTCACGCTGCCAAAGCCCGGCACCCGTGCGCAGTTCGAAGATTGCGCGGGCCGACTGCATGCCGAGCTGCTGGACCGCAGTCGCCCGCTATGGCAGTTGGTGGTGATCGACGGCCTGCAGAGCGGCCAGGCGGCCTACTACTTCAAGGTGCACCATGCGGTGGTGGACGGGCAGTCGGGCGTGATGCTGGCGCAGACGCTGTTCGACCTGACGCCCAAGCCGCGGCGCATCGCGCCGAGCCAAGCCGCACCGGCCGAGCACCCGGGCCGCGCCGAGCTGGCCGCCGCGGCGCTGAAGCACGACCTGGGCCAGTACATCAAGCTGGTGCGCCAGCTGCCCGAGTTGCTGAAGACGCTGACCGGGCTTTTCGGCGCTGCGCCACCGCGCCGCGGCGGCGGATTGATGCAGAACGCGGCCTTCGGCCCGAAGACCGAACTCAATCGGCCGATTCGCGGCGAGCGCGGCTTTGCCGGCGCGACCATTGCGCTGGACACGCTGAAGGCACTGGCCAAGGCGCACGAGGCCACGCTCAACGACATCGTGCTGGCGCTGTGCAGCGGCCTGCTGCGACGCTACCTGGCACGGCACGGCGGTGTGCCGAGAAAGCCGCTGCTCGCGGCCATGCCGATCTCGGTGCGCGAGCCTGGCAACACCGAATACACGACGCAGGCGACGATGGCGCTGGTCAACCTGAACACGCAGATCGCCGACCCCGTGAAGCGGCTGCGCGCCATCCGTGACGCGGCCGGCGCGGTGAAGGCCGTGGCGCGGCGGGCCAAGGGGCTGGTGCCGACCGACTTTCCGACCCTCGGCGTGCCCTGGGTGATGCACGGCCTGGCCACGCTGTACGGCCGCTCCGGCCTGAGCCAGGCACTGCCACCGCTGGCCAACCTGGTGATCTCCAACGTGCCCGGTCCACAAGTGCCGCTGTATGCCGCGGGTGCGCGCATGGCCAGCTACTGGCCGATGTCCATCGTCGAGCACGGACTGGGGTTGAACATCACGGTACTCAGCTACGCCGGCGCGATGCACTTCGGCTTCACCACGGCGCTGAACGTGGTGGGTGATGCGCGCGAGTTGTCGGCTGCGTTGGGGGACGCGCTGGGCGAGCTGCAGACTCGCAGCGCGCCGGTCCGCAAGGCCCGCATCGCCCGCAGCGCGGGCTGACCGTCCGGCTCCGGCCGCAGGCCGGCTACATTGGTGTCTCCGGACCGTGCCGTCCAAGTGCCCGAAGGAGACACCCGCCATGCAACGCCGCCGCCAGCTACTTGTTGCCATCACCGTGCTGGGCACGCTGACCCTGGCCCAGGCGCAGACCGCTTGGCCGACCAAGCCGGTACGCGTGCTGCTGCCGTTTCCGCCCGGCGGGCCCAGCGACATCGTCATGCGCCTGGCGGCCGAGAAGATGCAGATCGTGCTGAAGCAGCCGATCGTCATCGACAACAAGCCTGGCGCCGGCGGCAACCTGGGCAGCGCCGAAGTGGCCCGCGCCGCACCCGATGGCTACACCTGGCTGTGGGGCACCGACACGCTGCTCACCGTCAACCCGCATGTCTACAAGCAACTGGGCTTCAAGGTCGAGGACCTGCAGCCGGTGACCATCGGCACCACCTTCAGCCAGACGCTGGTGTGCAACCCGGCGCTGGGCGTGAAGACGCTGAAGGAACTGATCGCCAAGGCCAAGGCCGAGAAGCTGAGCTATGCATCCGGCGGTGCCGGCGTACCCGGGCACCTGTCGATGGAACTGCTGCAATCGATGGCCGGCTTCGAGATGGTGCACGTACCCTACAAGGGCCCGGCGCCGGCCACGCTGGACGTGGTGGGCAACCAGGTGCCCTGCGGTCTGCTGGCCGGGCCGACGGTGCTGCCGCATGTGCGCAGCGGCAAGCTGGTGGCGCTGGCGGTGTCGGGCAATGCGCGTTCGCCGACGCTGCCCGACGTGCCCACCATCGCCGAGGCCGGCGTGCCGGGCTACGCGGCCGATTTCTCGCTGGTGATGTATGCGCCCCGCGGTACGCCGCAGCCCATCGTCGAGCAGTTCCGTCAGGCTTTCGTCGATGCGCTGAAGGCACCCGAAGTGACCGAGAAGCTGCGTGCCAGCGACCAGGTGGTGGTCGGCAGCGGCTCGGCACAGGCCGCGGCCCAGCTGGCGGCCGAATCGAAGAAGTGGGGCGAGGTGGCGCGGCGCATCAAGCTCGGGCTGGACTGATCGGACCGGCCTGGCCTCGCGCACATTGGCGGCTCGACGATGAGGCTGCATGCCATCCGCGACGCGGCTGCCGCAGCGAAGGGCGCCGAGGGATTGGCACCCAGAGACATTCTCTCCATCGGGGTGTCGTGGTTGATCCACGGCCTGACAACGCTTTTCGCCGGTATGGGTCCGAGACGGACGTTGCTGCCGCTGCCCACCGTGGCCAACTCCAGCGTGCCAGGTCGGTTATCGCCTACGTCCGGCGCTTGAACCTCACCCTGCCGAGCTATGCCGGCGATGCCCTTCGGGCTCACTACGGCCCACATGGCCGCGCCCGACGAGCGGGCGCGCGGCCGGACCCGCCGAAGGACGCACTGGGTGCGCTGCTGTCATGGCGGAAGCAGCCCTAGGTTAACCGGCTTAGTTGAACTCGACTCGAATCCGATTGATCTCGAAATCGTCCAAGTCGTCGATCGCGTCATTGCTGCACGTGCCTGACGTGATTCGCAACTCGCCTTTGAGTGTTCCCACCTTGGCCACATCGAACACGAAGGGCACCTGCCGGCCTCCACCCCACAAGCCGTCGGCCGGCGAAACGCCGCCGGGCAAGCTGACCGTGCCGATCTCCCCGGACAGCGCAATCCGGTTGTCGCAGATGTCGCTTTGCCACCCTTTGGCGTCCAGATAGACCGTAGCCTTCGTGACGCCCGGCTTCTTCAATTGTTCGGCCCAGTCGGGGATCTGAAAGACCAACTCACTACCGTCAGTCGCTTTCTGGAACTGTGAGTTGACGGAGCCTTCGAACACCTCATCACCGAGGTGCATCACCGTGTCGCCGCCGACGGGAATGCTCATATTTGCCGCCAACGGGATCAGGCGGACCTCATAAAAAGATGCACGGCCCGCCTGGAGCGCATACATGAGCATGGTCTGCGGTTCGTAGCCGGTCTTTGTGACCGTCGCCGCTGGATACTTGATGCCGACCACTTCGGAGGCTGGCATGTCGAGGCTGCATTGGCCATTGGCATTCGTCTGCGTCGTATAGGTCTTCTCTCCTGCCTGGTAGACCACGGCAGCCTCGGCGACGGTCTTGCCGGTCAAGTCATCGAGAACCAAACAGTCGATGCGCGCCGTATCCAGTGGAGCAGTTCCCGATTGGGAACCATTGCCATCGTCATCGCCACCGCCGCCACAAGCAGCGAGAAACACGGAAATCACGGCAATACCCATTGCTCGCGAGAAAAGGCCCGGTCGAGTTGACATTTTGCTTGCATCCCTATTTGAGGAACATAACTCTATCGACGGGCGTCCCAAGCAGCCTGCAAACACAAGCTGGCTGACAAAGTGGGTCTAACACTGTCGACGTCCTTTCCACGTTGTCCGAAATTGCCACCAGGCCTAAGCCCACGCAAGCTCGATCGCTATGTGCTCGACCAGTCCACGAGACAGAAGTTTTGCTCTACGGAGGCCGACATTGTAGCTTTCATGGGTCATTCTGATTGCTGCCGAAATCGGTGCGGCCGATCCCCCGATTGAGGGGTGAGACCCTGAGGCCGCATGATGCGGTTACGGACAGCTTGCCGACAAATCTAGACTTCTGCGCTGACATGTGTCATGGCCCAGAGTGTCTCGCTCTTCCGGCTACCGGCGGGCCTGCATGCAGCCCGCGTGAACCGCCGACCGGCGAAGAGCTCAGCACAGGTGCCTCGGTGCGCAGCAGTTGGCTGGCACGGAGGCTGCCGACTTCGATTCCGTTCCAATTTCTCAGGCAGACCTCGCCGAGGGATCGCATCAGTTGAGCCTCGCCGTCGTCCAGTGACACGAAAGCCTCGATCACCGCTGCCATCACCACCTCCGCCGCGCGCGCGTTGTTGCCGTCGTCGATCTTCAACGCCACGCCCAGACCGCGGCCGGGCAGGGCGGCGCAGTACACGCCTTCGGCGCCGACCTTGCAGAATACGCGCTCGCCCAGCCGCTGCATCACCCGCGTGTCGAAGCGGTCGGTGCCGCCGACCATGAACGGGGCCTTCGCCACCGCCTGGCGCAGCCGCTGCGCGGCCCGCGCATGGTCTTCGCTCAGGCCGATGCCGGTGCCCAGCCGCGCGAAGGCCCGCGCCAAGTGCTGCAGCGGAATGCCGAAGGTCGGGATCGAGCAGCCGTCGATGCCCTGCGGCGCGGTCGACAAGTCCCAGCCGGTGGCTGCTTGCAGCGCATGCGTCACCTCGCGCATCACCGGATGGTCCGCGCGCACATAGCCCTTGGCATAGTCGAACAGCGGTCGTTCGCCGGCCATGCGACAGGCCAGGCAGATGAAGCCGGAGTGTTTGCCCGAGCAGTTGTTGTGCAGGGCGGTGGGGGTCTCGCCGCGCGCGGCCATCTCGCGCTGGAAGGCCTCGCGGTAAGGCCAGTGCGTGCCGCATTCCAGCGCCTGCAGATCCACCCCCGCCTTGGCCAGCATGCCGGCCGCGGTGGCCACGTGTGCCGGCTCGCCGTTGTGCGAGGCGCAGGCCAGCGCCAGCTCCTCGTCGCTCAGTTGCAGGGTTTCGGCTGCGCCGCTGGCCACCAGCGGCAGCGCCTGCAGCACCTTGACGGCCGAGCGCGGAAAGATCGGCCGCTGCGTGTCGCCCAACGCCAACACGACGCCGCCGTCGGCATCGACCACCGCCAGCGCGCCGCGGTGCGCGGACTCGACGGCATTGCCGCGCCAGGCTTCTACCAGTACCGGATTCATCGCGCGTGCTCCTGCCATTGGCCAGCGCCGACTGTAATCGGCGCGCACCGACAATCGCCGCGATGAATCCAACCCCCCAGGCTGTCGTGCGCTGCATCGGCGTCGATTTCAGCAGCCGCCCCAGCCGGCGCAAGCCAGTGCTGTGGGCCGAAGGCCAACGCCACGGCGCGGTGCTGCGGCTGGGCCGCGTGGTCGAGCACAGCGACTTCGACAGTCTGGCCCAGGCGCTGCGCGAGCCGGGGCCCTGGGTCGGCGCTTTCGACTTCCCCTTCGGCCTGCCACGCGAGTTGGTCGAGGCGCTGCACTGGCCGCGGCAGTGGCTGGCGCTGATACGCCACTACCAGGCGCTGGGCCGGGCCGAGATCCGCCTGCAGTTCAAGGCCTTCTGCGATGCGCGGCCGGCCGGCGCCAAGTTCGCGCACCGCGCCTGCGACCGCCCGGCCGGATCGAGCCCGTCGATGAAGTGGGTCAACCCGCCCGTGGCGTACATGCTGCACGCCGGCGTGCCGCTGCTCATCGATGCCGGGCTGCACCTGCCGGGACTGCACGATGGCGACAGGAGCCGCGTGGCGCTGGAGGCTTATCCTGGGCTGCTGGCGCGCGAGCTGATCGGCGCGCGTTCCTACAAGGCCGACGATGCGGCGCGGCAGACCGCGACGCGGCTCATCGCGCGCAAGGACATGGTCGCTGCGCTGGAGCAGGGGCGCACGCGGCTGGGGCTGCGGCTGAAGGTGTCGCCGGCCCAGCACGAGCGCCTGGTCGAGGATGCCAGCGGCGACAGCCTGGACGCGGTGCTGTGCCTGATGCAGGCCGCCTGGGCCAGCGAGCGTTCGGGCTACGGCCTGCCGCCCGACATCGACCCGCTGGAGGGCTGGATCGTCAGTGCCTGAAAGTCTTCAGTCGGCTTTGAAGCCGGAGGCCTTGACCACCGGCGCCCAGCGCTCGCTGTCGCGCTTCATCAGCGCGACGAGGTCGGCCTGCGTGCCACCGGTCGGCTCCAGCCCCAGCTTGGCAAAGCGCTCGCGCAACTCGGGCGCGGCCAAGGCACGGTTGATGGCCGCGTTCAGCTGACGCAGCGTGACCTCGGGGGTGCGCGCCGGCGCATAAATCGCAAACCAGCTGCTGCCTTCCACCCCCTTCAGGCCCGACTCGGCGAAGGTCGGCACCTCGGGCAGCAGCGCGGCGCGTTGGGCGCCGGCGCTGGCCAGGATGCGGATCTTGCCGGCGCGCTGCAGTTCGATCTGGTCGACCAGCGTGTCGACGGCCGAACTCACCTGGTTGCCCATCAGCGCCGTCATCAGCGGGCCGCCGCCGTTGTACGGCACGTGGATCAGGTCCAGCCCCGCGTCGCGCCCGATCATCACGCCGAAGAAGTGCGGCAGGCTGCCCGGCCCCGGAGTGCCGAAGTTGGCTTGCGCCGGGTTGGCCTTCCACCAGGTCACCAGCTCGGCCACGGTCCTGGCCGGATGAGCCGCATTCACCGACAGGCCGAACTGGAAGTTGGCCACCGCAGCCACCGGCGCGAAGTCGGCCTGCGGGTCGTAGTTCAGCTTCGAGAACACCAGCGGCGCCAGGATCGGCACGACGATCGGCGTGATCATGATCGTGCTGCCGTCGGCCGGCGCGTTCTTTAGCAGTTCGGCGGCAATGCGCCCGCCGGCACCCGGTTTGTTGTCGACCACCACGTTCTGCTTCAGTTCGTCCTTCATGCGTTCGGCCAGCAGGCGGCCGGCAATGTCGGCCGAGCCGCCTGGCGCAAAGCCAACGAGCAACCGCACCGGTTTGTCCACCTGGGCCATCGCGCTGCCGGCCAGGGTGGCCAGGCTCAGCAGCAGGGCGTTCAACAAGGCGGTCGTGCGCATGTAGGCTCCAGATCGGGTTCGGGGCGGCCATTGTTCATCAAGGCGCCAAGGCCGCGGCTGCGTGTTTGTGCCGAGAGGCCGCCGACAATCGCCCCGGTCTTGACGATGGACAATCCTCACCCGCCCGACACCGCCTTCGATGCCTGGTTCCAGGCGCGGGGCTGGAGCGTCTTCGACTTCCAGCGCCAGGTCTGGGCGGCGATGCGCGAAGGCCGCAGCGGCCTGCTGCACGCCACCACCGGCAGCGGCAAGACCTACGCGGTGTGGCTGGGGGCGCTGCAGCGCGCACAGGTCGTCGAATCTGCGGGAACCGCTCTGCAAGTGCTCTGGCTGACGCCCATGCGCGCGCTGGCCGCCGACACCGCGCGCGCGTTGCAGCAACCGCTGGCCGAGTTGGCGCCGCAGTGGCGGGTGGGCTTGCGCACTGGCGACACGCCGGCGGGCGAACGCACGCGCCAGGACCGGCGGCTTCCGACCGCGCTGGTGACGACGCCGGAATCGCTGACGCTGCTGCTGACACGCGAACGGGCCCGCGAGGATTTCGGCGCGCTGCAGGTGGTGATCGTCGACGAATGGCACGAACTCATCGGCAACAAGCGCGGCGTGCAGGTACAGCTGGCGTTGGCGCGGCTGCGCCTGTGGAACCCGCAGCTCGTGGTGTGGGGCCTGTCGGCCACGCTCGGCAACCTGGACGAGGCGCTGCGCGCGCTGCTCGGCCCGCGCCACTCGGGTGACGCGCAGATGGTGCAGGGCCGGCTGGACAAGCCGCTGCAGGTCGACACGCTGCTGCCGCGCGAGCCGGGGCGCTTTTCCTGGGGCGGGCACCTGGGTGCGCAGATGCTGCAGCCGGTGGTCGACGAGATCGAGCGCTCGTCGACGACACTGATCTTCACCAACGTGCGCTCGCAGGCCGAGACCTGGTACCAGCTGCTGCTGAACGCGCGGCCCGACTGGGCCGGTTGCATCGCGCTGCACCACGGCTCGCTGGACAAGAGCGTGCGCGAGTGGGTCGAGTCCGGCCTGAAGGCCGGCACCTTGCGCGCGGTGGTGGCCACCTCGTCGCTGGACCTGGGCGTGGACTTCCTGCCGGTCGAGCGTGTGCTGCAGATCGGCAGCGCCAAGGGCGTGGCGCGGCTGCTGCAGCGCGCCGGGCGCAGCGGCCACCAGCCGGGCCGCGCCAGCCGCATCACGCTGGTGCCGACGAACACGCTGGAGCTGGTGGAAGCGGTGGCCGCGCGCCGCGCCGCGCTGGCCGGACGGGTGGAAGCGCGCGAGGCCCCCGACGCGCCGCTGGACGTGCTGGTGCAGCACCTGGTGAGCATGGCTCTGGCCGGCGGCTTCGAAGCCGAGGCCCTGTACCGCGAACTGCGTGGCGCCTGGAGCTACCGCAAGCTGACGCGCGACGCCTTCCAGTGGGCACTGGACTTCGTGGTGCGCGGCGGCGACAGCCTGCAGGCCTACCCCGAGTACCAGCGCGTCGTGCTGCAGGATGGCCGCTACCGCGTGGTCAACCGCGGCATCGCGCTGCGCCATCGGCTGCAGGTGGGCACCATCGTCGCCGATGCCTCGATGCAGGTGAAATGGCTTGGCGGCGGCACCCTCGGCACGGTGGAGGAGTCCTTCATCGCGCGGCTGAAGCAGGGCGACTGCTTCGTCTTCGGCGGCCGGGTACTCGAGTACGTGCGCACGCAGGACATGGCGGCCTATGTGCGCAAGGCCACCGGCAAGCGCGGCATCGTGCCGGCCTGGAGCGGCGGGCGCATGCCGCTGTCCAGCGAGCTGGCCGATGCCACGCTGCGCGTGCTCGACGGCTGCGCGCAGGGCGACTGGCTCGACCCCGAGCTGCAGTCGGCGCAGCCGATGCTGCAGGCCCAGTTGCGGCTGTCGAAGCTGCCGACGCCGAAGACGCTGCTGGTCGAGCGCTTCCGTTCGCGCGAGGGGCATCACTTGTTCATCTACCCCTTCGCCGGCCGGCTGGTGCACCTGGGGCTGGCCTCGCTGCTGGCCTGGCGGCTGAGCCGCGGCGCGCCCAACAGCTTCAGCCTCAGTGTCAACGACTACGGCTTCGAGCTGCTTGCCGCCGACGAGCCGGCGCTGGACCGGCTGCACACGCGTGCGCTGTTCGACGACGCGCAACTGCTGGCCGACGTACTGGCCAGCCTGAACAGCGGCGAGCTGGCGCAGCGGCGCTTTCGCGAGATCGCGCGCGTGGCCGGGCTGGTGTTCAGCGGCTACCCCGGTGCGCCGAAGAGCACGCGGCAGCTGCAGGCCTCGTCGAGCCTGTTCTTCGAGGTCTTTCGCAAGTACGACCCGGGCAACCGCCTGCTCGGCCAGGCCGAGGCCGAGGTGCTGTCGCAGGAGCTGCAGATTTCCAGGCTGCGCGCGGCGCTCAAGCGCATGCGCAAGCTGCGCCTGGACTTCGTCGAGCTGGCCGCGCCCAGCCCCTTCAGCCTGCCGCTGATAGTGGAGCGCTTCCGCGAGCAACTGACGACCGAGAAGCTGGCCGACAGGCTGGCTCGCATCCTGAAGGATGCCGAGGCGGCGCTGCAGGAGCCGCAGACTCGGGCAAGGCGCCGGCGCAACTCCGCGGTCTGATCGCGATGGCGGACCAGAGCTTCCCAGCGTGGACCCGCTCCGCTGAATCCGCGCTGCCGCCTGACCCATCCATGGCTCGCCATGGGGAGGTACGCACTCACCATTTGTGGCTCAACACGGTGCGGGCGAGGGAAAGGTCACGCCCGCGCAAGGATCTGCTGTCGCAGAATGCCGGCATGAAGCTCCTTTGGATGGCATTGATGTGCCTGTGCGGACTGGGTCCGAGCCTGGCCGCC
>Ga0316613_10000540_pt1 | contig 30117 bp, 28 predicted proteins | sample OWC_soil_day10_C_2_FD_207647 | JGI IMG/M metagenome (GOLD analysis project Ga0316613, IMG submission 207647) | Wetland soil microbial communities from Old Woman Creek delta, Ohio, United States - OWC_soil_day10_CT_b | ecosystem: Environmental > Terrestrial > Soil > Wetlands | place: USA: Ohio...
GGGAATATATTGAGAAAATTCCCTCAGAAACTGATCTGCGTGTAATCCATGTGAGTTTATCAATGAAAGGAAAGAAATTAATTCAAATTGAAGATATGGGGTACTATCATTTTGCCAATCAAATTATTGGGGCATTAAATGAAGGCGAAAGAGAAACGTTTACCTGTCTTTTAGGGAAAGTCATAAACAATACTACCCGCGACTAGTACGCGGGTTTTAAATAGACAGATAGTTAGCTTGATGAAACTAATTTGTTTTCGTATATAAAAGAGAAATAAGGAGGTCTAATCGTGAGCATAGTAAAAAGAAGTCTGTGTGCAATTATAATGACGATGGTTTGTTTCGGGTCAACATTAGTGTGTTGGGCTAATGATTACAAGGATGTTACTGTTGTGGTTGTTGTAGACAAATCCAAGGAAAATTATGGTATTGAGCTAAAGAATGAAGTGTATAAACACTTAGAGAAAGAGTTAAAGGTTGTCGTTACTAAGGAGAATGAACTGCAAGATATAATAAAAAACAATGGCTTTGAAGAAATGGGGAAGGCTGAGAAACCAGAACTTTCTTGTTTGGCCGCCAAGACTGGTGCCAATTTAGTACTTGTAGTAGAGATACTGCCTACGAAGTCTGATATTACTCAAATCATTTGTTATCAGGCGATTAAGTCTGAAGCTACCTTAAAAGTTCGTCTATATGATGCAATTAAGAACCAATATGTATTGGCAGAAGAGATAGGAAGTACGAGTATCAATGAAACATATATTCCATATACCTTTGTAGGAAAAAAAGTAACTGTGGTGAAAGCTGTTCGTAAAGCGGTAGACATTGTTGCCCAAAAGGTCAATGGCGTAATAACTCAATAGAGTTGGACCCTGTAAGTAGGGAGGGTAGATATGAGTAGGAGATTGCTAAGTGGTGCAGTAAGTAAGAAGTGTATATGGATACCATTTATTTTGGTAGTATTATTTTGGGGAGCAACAAATTCCCGATTTACTGCGTCAAACACGTTAATCATCAGAAATGATAGGGAAATTGTGGGTGGAAATATGGGAGTTAGGATTACATATGGTCCTTATTGGTTTCACCAAATAGCTATGATTATAACTGCCACACCCACTTATGCCATATGGATTGAAGACTTAGATGGAAAATACATTAGCACTTATTATGTGACTGAAAAGTTTTATCAATGGACACGGAATTCGGGGGATAACACGCCAGAAAGAATAGAGGCGTTACCTTATTGGTGGCACAAACAAAGAGGCTTGCTATTGAATGACACAGTGACTGCGGCAACGCCAAAACACGATTTAACCATTAGAAATACAATAAATCACTGTCCAAAAAAATTTGTGGTAAAAATGGAGATTAATAACTCATTTGACTATAACGAATACTATACCAAGGATGGGAAAAATGGTACTGTAGGGACAAAAGACGGAGGTCAACCTGCACTAGTGTATTCAGCGGTGGTTGATGTATCTCAGGGATCCAGGGAATATCAAATGAGTCTTGTTGGTCATAGTAGTCCAGACGGTAGTGATGGTGAATTGTACTCTAATATCTCTATTGTGACCACTGCTCGACAGATTATTGATAAGGTTATCGTAAAGATAGAATAAGTATGTGGATATACGAGTTAGATGAAGCTTCTTGGATTCGTATTACTATTGAGAATTTAGCCGTTAAAGAAAATAAGGAGAGCCGTATCTTCTCTAACGGCTAAGTATGGCCTGACCCTTGAAAATTATGACATTATTCCAAGAACGATGATTGGGAGTGCTAGGAATTTTGATGATACCCCGCAGGCGCTGAATCAGTTGGTTCTATGAAAGAGTAAGCGCGACGACTGTTCAGCCATTTGTATTCATGTCGGGAGTATTTAATTAGGCTCTGGTGCGAAAATTTCAAAAAGTCAAGGAGATCCTATGTTCATAAGAATATTAAGTTGAGATATCCATCATTTTATTAAAGAAATTAATCTTTGAAAGGAAACATTGAAAGCCCCTTTGGAGAATGTAATGTGTTTCGTGTGGAAGTATAATCTCACAATAGGAAGCGACCTCCTTAGTTTAGGGTGCCAAACTTTTATACGAACTACTATTTCACGTATTAGTATCGCCTGTCTATCAAAACATATGTTGAGTCAGTTGCGTTGATACAGCGGAGGTAGGCTGATTCTAAAGGAATAGTGGGTTTTATGAAAAACATAATAAGTATGTTTATATTCGCCTAGACTTATGTTTAGGCGATATTTTTATGTAGCGGGGTATTTTCTACAAAATTTATAAGCTAAGGGCGGGTTAAGAAGAGGGATATCGTTCTCAAAGTAGCAGGAAAATTATCTTTGCAATTGGTGGCACAGATGTGTCGGGGGGAAAGTATGATAATTAGCCGTATCGGCTTAAACGGCAAATTCTGAGATTTCAAATGTAAAGGAGTAGGAGGAATTAGCACTAAATGAAGAGAAATAGCTGTAGTATTACCTAATGTAAGTTATGGTTATTTTAATCGATGTCCTCGGTCATATTGTGGGTAATATTGCAAACAATACGATGGAGCCATTAGAATTGTAGATGAGGAGATGGAAAATGAAGATTGGCGCACGAGTGATCAAAACAGGTATAGCCGTCGCAATAACAATGTTTTTTTGTAAATATTTTGATCTTGAACCCGCTTTGTTTGGTGCTGTTTCTGCTGTGATTAATATGCAACCATCAATTTTTTTAACACTAAGGGCAGCACGTGATCAGATTTTGGTTCATATCCTAGGTATTGCCGCAGGCTTCTTTTTTGGCTATTTTCTTGGTGTTAATCCGTTCTCAGCGGGTTTTATAGTTATATTACTTATACCAATATACATAAAATTAAAACTGCATAGTGGTATAACAATGGGAATCGTTGCCGCTCTCTTTGTTCTAAGTTCTAATACTGATGAATTCTTGATACATGCTCTTGTTAGAACTGGAGTTATATTCATCGGTCTTGGCTCGGCCATGCTTGTCAACGTATTGTTATGGCCACCTAAATATAATAAACTACTTAAAGAAAAATTGAGGCAGAGCAACGAGGCATCGATTCTTTACTTCTGTCGTGCAGTGCAGAATTATGTTGGTCTTGATAGCAGAGAATTTAGTGTAGATTTGGAACAAAGAAAGAGAGTTTACAAACTAAATAAGGAAGCAAGAATGTTGTTGGATTTGCTAAGCAGAGAAAGGCAAGTGGCTACAGAATCATCTGAGCCAAGAGAGTGGCTTTCTCAGGCAGAAAAGCTAATTGATTACAACGAGTCTATCACAAAAAAAGGTGACCGTATTTTTGATCTTTTGCCTATAAGATTGGAGCGAAGAATGAAGTCAGGTTCTCCACCTATTAGTGAAGAATTCAAATATGTTTTGGAAATATTAGAAAGTGGATGTACAATAGTTATTCGAGTGAACGGAAAAATTAGTTCTGTCATTGTCGATGGCGGTACAGCAATACCAGAAGAAATCAGCGAAGATTATTGGGAAGGCCTTACTAAGGCAATTGAGCGATGGCAGCCAAGACTTACAGGCAGCTATTATTTACATGGGTTACTTGAAGTGGCTGTAATTGCAAGTGAAATTAAGTGGGCCACGCGGCAAGCCAAGATATTGCTGTATGAAATTGTAGAAAATAAGTAATAAATCATTTCACGGGGACGACTTTGCTGAGTTGAGAAACAATGGGATCAGAATTGATTTGTTCGTTCAATTGACGTATTTAACGCAAGTTCGCCTAGACTTCGATTTAGGCGGATTTTTTTGTTGGGGGCAAATATACGAAAATGTATCTTACGCAGAATAGGGGGAGAATTTCGTGTAGGAGTATTGTTAGATGAAGGAAAGGGGGGACACCCCTAGTAAATTAAGCTGGGAGCAAATGCTAGAGCCAATATAGAATGCTATAATCCCAGATTTGATATATTTCTGTTAAAATAAATTATGCGATATTTTTACTTCATTTTTAAAGTTTGTGGTAAAATTATAAACATGTCTTTAACTTTTCCACTAGAACGAATAAAGTATCTAAGTGTATGAATTTCAGAGTATTTGTTATTATATTTTTAATAAAGGAATTAGATAAAATGAGAATTGATTATCATATGCATTTTGAAAATGGCAGTTATAATCTTGAATGGGTAAAAGGATTTTTTCGCCATGCACGTCAGCGGAATATTGATGAGATAGGAATAGCAGAACACAGTCATGGATTTGTAGAGTTTAAGGACTTGTACTATGAGGAACTGATTTTGAATGATTCACCAGTAGGAAGCTATCAACAGCAATGGTTGATTAAAAATAAGTTTCGATATAGTATCAAAGAATATTTAGATTTTATGAATAGTCTCAAGAAAAAGGGTTATCCAGTGAAAACGGGTATAGAGGTTTGTAACTTTAAAAATCAGCAGCGGGTAGCTAATATTTTAGAAAAATATAATTTTGACTATATCATCGGTTCAGTGCATTTTATAAATTCCTGGGGCTTTGATTTTTCGGATTTGAAGTTTGTTTGGGATGAACATAGTTTAACGGATATTTATGATTGGTATACTACTGAAATAGAGGGCATATGTCGTGCTGGAGTATATGATATTCTTGGACATCCTTTTAATCTTAGACTGTTTAAACATATCCCCAATTTTGATGTACAGCCTTTTTTAAATAGAGTTGCCATAGCCTTAAGTAAAGCCGGTATGGGAATGGATATTAATACTGGTACATTATATCGATATCCTATTAATGAAATTTCACCTTACCCTGCTTTTATGAAAACCGCAAGAGATTATAATATACCAATCATTTTTTCCTCTGATGCACATCGGCCGGAGGATTGTGGAAGATATATTGATATTGCCGAGGAATATGCTAAAGAATATGGTTACAATGAAGTGTTGGTATTTAAAGAACGCAAAGCTATAGCTCATAAGATAGGGGGAAATATAATACCTAAGGCTATTTGCTTATAAATAATGTCGTAATAGCAACAGGTAGTATGCCGACAAACAATACATATAGCGATATCGAACAATGCAAGCCAATCATATATTAGGGTGTAACAGCGGCAGGTATAGCGAATTTACTAAATCTGCACAGAATTTGTTACTGTGAAAATTAGCCATGCACCAACACCTATGTCTTATTTGTGGTGAAGCGATTATATATACTAACGAAGCCATAGAAATGGAATGTATAAATTGTCACAAAAAGTTTCTAAGTAATGCAAAGTGTGCAAGTGGACATTTTGTTTGTGACCAATGTCACGGTTCAGATGCGCTTCTTGTAATCAAATATGAATGTAATAAAGTCGATTCTAAAAATCCATATGAGACCCAAGATATATCATTGATTTATTAAACGAAAAGTCAAGCCAATGATTGGATTTGATAGCTTTGAAACTGCCTAGAAAACAATCTGCGGAATTGAAGCCATACACATGTTTAGAGAGGGGCAGATTGAATTCAATCTGTCCTTTTTGAGATTGAATTTATAAACAAGATTATGGGTATCGCAGCTTGATATTCTGGTGGGATATGGGGTAGACTTTGTGAAAATTTTGCATCAGAGCCTCATAGGATATCTTGATACCTTATTAGGTCCATAACCACCAAACTTCATCTATTTTAGAAATATTTAGGGAGATTTTTATTAATAATAACGAATAAAGAGATATGTTGTGGTGGTGTGATTATGGTGGTGGTGAGTAAAAAATAAGGTGGTGTATTATTAGTATTGTAAAAGTTGAGAGTTAAGAGGAGAGAGACGATACTAAATGAAAATAATCTAAAAGAAATGAAGTCCTTTAAATTTCGAATATTAATAAAATATGGATGTATAGATGATAAAAGTAATGCTACTATCGTGCCCAAAGAGATAATAATTCCTGCCAATATTCAACAGGGAGACAATGTAGATGGCACAATTGCCAATGCACTCAATAGGAGCAGTACTGTCTGATGGAAAACCTGTCAAATTTTTCAATAAAGTCGACAGGATTTTTTTGTTTTATATCTCATAATATATGATACTGTGGGACTGATTGAATACAGTGTGATAGTGAGTTTTTTAAGTTTCATATAGCTAATAAAAAAAGATATATTAGACATACTAAAAAATGATATGAGCACAAAGAAAGGAGAAAATAGATATGTTTTTTGGATTAACGCCTTATAAGCAAAAGCATTTGCATGGTCATCAAAGAGATGCATTGAGTCAGTTTGCGCGAAACTTTTTGGGAGATGATTTTCAGGCGCTATTTGAAAATAGGAATAATTGCTCTCGTTCTTTTCGGGTAGATATGTGGGAAACTGATGATAAATATGTATTAGAAGCTGATCTACCTGGTATTAACAAAGAGGATATAAGCCTTCGTTATGAAAACAATTATTTAACAATTAGCGCCAAAAGAAATGCGATGCAAAAAGTAAAAGATGAAAAGAGTTATGTTCGTCGAGAAAGAAGTTTCAGACAGTGCCAACGGAGTTTTTACGTAGATAATATTCACAACGATAAAATTGATGCCAAATTTAATGATGGCGTTCTTAGTGTTACCTTACTAAAATTGAATAAATCTAAGGAAAAGCAGGGCAATATCCCTATTCACTAGATTATAGAAGAAGCTGTACTTTAATAGTGTAGCTTCTTCTATTTGCGAAAAACATATAGGGGAATTTTATAATAATTGCTGGTTATTATAAAACAAAAGTTAGTAGCCAGATTGAGATATCTGGATACGCTTTTAAAATAGAGATTATGATGGTTTGGGGGCGTTTGGGAGATTCGTTTCATTTGCTCGTAACTGTTATTTCTGGTTTTAGACTTGCAATAAAGAACTCCAGAACTCAAATAAGACTCATATTCTCCGAGTTATTGTTTTGTTTCGTAATATTGAAGTAATTCGCTTACTGTTACGAATTCATAATCGAGAGATCGAAGAGTGTCAATAATAAATGCAACAGCCTCAGGTGTAGGTGATGGATATTTTCCATCATGTAAGAGAATAATACTTCCGGGTTTAATGTTTTTTAATACAGAATTTACGATATCGCCTACTGGAGGGGAACGCCAATCTCGGGTATCTATTGACCAAAGAATTGTAAGATAGCCACTATCTCTAGTCAGCTTTATGATTATATCATTATAAGATCCCCCTGGAGGGCGAAAAAGAGTGGGTTTAGGTGCCACTGTTAAAATAGCTTTTTCGGTTTTATCTAGTTCTTCTTCTAGTTGACTTTTACGTATTTTAGTTAAATTTGGATGGCTATAAGTGTGGGTACCGACTTCATGACCATCCTCAATTTCTTGCCGAACAAGCATTGGAAATTGTTCAACTCTCTCTCCTACTACAAAGAAAGTAGCTTTTACGTTTTTTTCTTTCAAAATAGCCAAAATTTCAGGTGTAGTTTTGTTAAGAGGGCCATCATCGAATGTTAGTGCGATTACTTTTTGAGAAGTAGGTACGTTCCTAATAGCAGGTGTAAGATCTATCAATTGGTTTTCCAATTTCATGCCAACCCCTATAGCTAGAAAAAAGAAGAATCCCAATATACCTTGGAAAAATTTCATAGTGAACTCCTTATCTAAGAATCTAATAGATTATACGATTAGAAGTTTGAAAGTATTCTAGTGCGGGATTTCTTGTAATAATACATTTAACATCTAAAGATCTAATGCATAATTGTTATGAAAAGCTTTAATTTGTTTTCTGACCTTTGCTTTAATAATTGGAGAATTTGAGCATGCTGATTGTAATGTTAATGTACGCTGGATTTTAAATTATTGGATTGGCAGCCACCGAAGCTGCAAATCCTTATGTAACAGTACCAAGAGCCATCAGAGATACGGTGATTGGTCTCATTTAGGTTATATGTATTGACGGTTCTTGTGGCACATGATATAGACCATTTTGGTCTTATGAGATGTATTAAATCAAAGGGTGACTTCGCTGTTCAGATTAAATCGAATGAAATATTATTATAGAGAAACTATTAATGAGCAGATTTCATTAAATTGAAGTCTGCTCATTTTTGTAACTTGTACCGCTTCTTTAAATTTGGTATTTTACCTTTATTCAACTTCCTCAATCGTTATTTTTATATAGTTACCATCCAAGTAATACTCACTTAAAATATTCCACAGATCGCGATCATTTAACAATAATTGTGCTTTATCTGCATCCATATTTAACATTCCTTCTAATATAATTCTATTCACAATATCACTCCCGAATTTTCTTTCATAATTATCTTATTGCATAGATTCAAATCCTTCGGGAAGGCTACTCCTAGAAGTGGAATTGTATATGAAGTTCTTTCCTTAACCTACTTGAGTTGCTGCTTATTTATTCCTCAGGAACCATTCCATAAATTTCACTTTGAATATATATTTTCATATTGTTATGCAACCAATTAGCTGTCGTTTGATCTCCTTGGCTTTCAAGAGCGTTAAGAACATCTTTATAATGTTGTATGCCATTTTTTCTCACATTTTGGATATTTTTGTAAATCTCAATTGGCACTTCCACTGGCTTGTTCATAATTAACCTCCAGTAATTTTCAGAGGCAACTTTCGTCACCTTTGTTTTATTTTAACAGTTTTCTTTACGGTTTTATTCTTGCTACTTTGTTATTTATTATTATCATCGCTCGATATTATTATTTCCCGTTTTTAATATCACATCAGAGGTAATATACTCCTTATTTAATTGTAGAAGAATTTTTAAAGAAAAAGGGAGTGATTGAAGGATGAGATTCAATGCTCATAGGATATCGATACCTACAATTTTAGAAGTTGGCAAGGGTAATTTGGGAAACATAGGGGAATTGCTAGCCAAAAAATCTTTAAAAAAAATAGTCGTATTTTTCGGTGGAGGAATCTATGAGTTATTTGGCAAAAAAATTATGGATTCCTTGGCATTTCATGGTATTGTGGTGCTAAAAAGTTACGAAGAAGACAATAATGAAGTATGCAGTATTACACGCTTAGCGTTTACTCTGTCTAGTGAGACAGAAGGTGTCATTGGGATTGGAGGAGGAAAGATATTAGATATTGCTAAGTATGTATCTTTCTTAAGCAATTTGCCCTTTATTAGTGTTCCTACTTCTACATCTCATGATGGATTTGCCAGCTCAGGTTGCTCTTTGCTTGTGGAGGGACGCAGGACTTCGGTAGCCGCCAAAATGCCATTTGGCATTATTGTCGATATTGATGTGATTAAAAGTTCACCAGAGAAATTCATCTATTCAGGTATTGGCGATTTAGTTTCAAAAATTACAGCAATCCAGGATTGGTTTTTTGAAGAGAAAAACCTCAATATCACAATTGATGATTTCGCTGTTATGATTGCTAAAAAATCGGTCAACAGTATTGTACATACAACATTTGCAAATATTAAAGAAGATTTTTTCTTGAAAGAATTGATTGATTCCTTGACAATGAGCGGCATATCAATGGAAATAGCAGGAAATAGTGCACCAGCTAGTGGCAGCGAGCATCTTATCTCCCATGCATTAGATAAGTTTGTGGATATACCAGAATTGCATGGAATTCAAGTAGGTGTAGCCACCTATATTATGAGTAAGGTACAAGGTCATAGACAACAACGAGTACATGATTTTTTGCAAGAAACCGGTTTCTTTGCTCATGTAAAAGAACTCAGAATGACCAAGAAAAATTTCGCGCGAGCTATTGATTTTGCACCTACAATAAAACCGTATAGATATACGTATATTCATAGTAAAGAACATCGTGAATACGCTAAGAATTTGCTAACTGAAGATCATGTTTTACAAGAAATATTAATTTAAAAGGAGAGTAAATTGACTGCTAAAATTATCTTTTACTATCAATGCTCTTCTTTTCTTTAATATATGCATTGAACTTAATCATAGGGTATCTTGATGCTTTATTAGGACATAACCACCACATACCACCTTCTTTGTAAAAAGATGGTATAATTTTTATTAATGATAGCGAATAAAGATATATGTGGTGGTGGTGTGATTATGGTGGCGGTGAGTAAAAAACTTGTGGTGTGACTATTCAATAAAATTACAATAACTGTAAACCTAAATTGAATTTATAAGAATTATTTACCTCTTTGCTGAATATTTTATAGAATGATACAGGGGGAGGGGGTATATTTTGTATAGAGCTTTAAATACTTTATTAGAAAAGGAAGTATCTAGTTGGGATGATAGCGAGCAGTCTTTTTTTTTTATTAATTGCAAAAACTTTTAGTTCTGGGTTTGAACATGGAGTATTTACTAATTCAATAGTCGAGCAATATAAGCATCTTGGTATTTTTACAAAAGAAATGAAGCTGAATCAAAAAGGAATTAGAATAATACAGTATCTGCAAACTAAATAGTTCTTTTATAGTCTCAGCGTCCTCCAGGGCGCTTTTATTTCACCCAATGAAGTAATTAATTGATTTGTTATGAAGAATTTATGAATAATCGTTATCGAGCGTAGAGTAATTTTGAATAATAATATTAATACTACTCAGACCTTAGTGGAAGCTGTTTTAAAATACCATTCGGAGGATTTTTCCTCTGATTTTTATTGTAGATATGGAAATAATAATATCGGAGGTGATAAATATGAAAGAACAAGAATGTAAACAAGGATGTAAACAAAATAAGAATGTTGAATTTGCAAGAGAAATTTTCAATAATGAAAATAAGAAAAACGAGAAACAAAATAAAGAGAAACAATGCTAAAATAACTAAGGTGGCATCTGCCACCTTTTTATATTGAAAAATTAACGACTTCATTGAATAAATGACAGACGTCATTGGGGGAGTGATGTTTTTAATTATATGTCAAATTTAAATTATATTAATAGCAGTACTAGTATTAGAAGGTGATAAAAAGCGCTTTGGACTTTGTTAAGTGGATTGGTGTCTGGTTGGCTAGTTGGCATGATTTCATGCGGTGGAGGTTTTGGTATCTTGGGTGATAATTCGTTAAAGATGAGCTTAGCCTTTATGCCTGAAAAATCAACGGTTAGCAAAATGTAAGAAAACCACCGTTCTTGTCGCTTATGAGTAAGAGAACCGGGATTTAACATTAGAACTTTATTCATGGTTTTTATCATTGGTTGATGACTATGTCCGAATATAATAATATCTACAAGATTATTTTGAAAATTAGTATAAGCTCTCTCAATAGTAGTTTTCATTTTGCCATGTCCATGACAGACTCCGATCTGATATGGCCCAACCTTTAAAATTAGTTTTTCCTGTAAGTGGGCTTTAATTGTATTGTCATCTATATTTCCACAGACTCCAATAAAATTGAAATGGTTTTGTAAATATTCTATAACCCACGCTCCACCATAAGCCCCTGCATGGATAACAAGATCTACATTACGAAATTCAGTAATTAAATTATCTAATTGCCCGGAGTTCTTTTTGAGATGGGTATCGGAAATTATTGCTATGTTCATGGACAATTGTTGAACCTCCAATCATTATTTGATAAATGTATGATTGTTATGTCTCTGATTCACAAATATATACCACTAAATTAGCATTAGTATGAGCACTCTCCATTAAGTAATTACTCAGAAAGTTGCTGAGAACAAGAACAGACTGGCAGGTAGCAGTTAGTCTGTTCTTGAGGCGATGCAGTAAACTGAAACATTTAGCCGTGGGATTTCCGATCAGCCGCAAACTATATCAGCAGCCACTGAGGAACAGTCGGCATTAATGAAAGAGATTGCTTCTTCCAGCTAACGTCTGACTTGACTGTTAGAGCAGCTACAAAGCGTGGTGGTCGACGACTTTCATACTAAACAATAAATAAAGAGGAGCAGAATGCCCCTCTTTATTTATTGTTATTATGTCTCAATTCCATATTCTTTTATCTTACGGTACAGGGTGGACTTGCTTATATTGAGAAAATCAGCGGCTTGCACTACGTTGTTATTAACACGGGACAGGGCCGAGCGAATAAACAGTATCTCCGCATCTCGTAAAGACATCATGTTCTTAATGCTGATATCGGCAGGGGGAAAGCTTACCTGTGTGGGGGTTGTAATTTTGTTGCGCAGTATTTCTTCCGGTAAGTGTTCAGGATAGATATAGTTACCTTGGGCCATATTCACGGCATAGATCATGGCATTTTCCAGTTGACGTACATTACCTGGCCAACTATATTTACTGACAATTTTAAACACTAAATCGGAAATTTGCGGGATGGGCAGTTTGACACGTCGACAGTAGTTTTGAATAAAGTGCCTGGCCAACACTAAGATATCATTACTACGTTCGCGAAGTGGCGGGATTTGCAATTTCAAAACTGACAATCGAAAATACAAGTCTTCGCGGAAAGTTTTTTCCTCTACCATTTTATAGAGATCTTTATTGGTGGCAGCTACTAGTCGGAAATCAACCGGCTGATAGCGTTTGCCACCTACGCGCATAACTTTCTTATCTTCCAGAACCCTTAGCAGCACGGCTTGTATTTCAAAAGGCATATCGCCTATTTCATCCAGAAAAAGAGTGCCGCCACTGGCTAATTCAATCTTGCCAGGCCGTCCGCCGCGCTCAGAACCGGTAAAACTACCTCCTTCATAACCAAAAAGCTCGCTTTCAATCAGATTGCGGGGCATGGCGGCACAGTTTATGGCAATAAAGGGGCCATTGGGACGGGAAAAGTTATGAATAGACTGAGCAAAAAGCTCTTTACCAGTACCGCTTTCGCCCATTAATAAAATATTTTCCGGCGAGGTGGAAAATCGCTGACACATCAATTTGGTCTTGCGAGTGGCCTCATCATTACCGATGATATCAGCAAAACAAAAGGTTGCACTATTACCTGTACGGCGAGCTACCAAGGCATTAATTTTATCTACATGGCTCAGGCGTAGGACCGCACCGGCCACTTCGGTATCAGTATGTAAAAATACCGGACGTGTACTTATGATGTAAGTTTGTTCGTTTTGATTAATTACCATGGTTTCTTCCATATAGTTAAGAGTAGTCCCGCTTTTCACGGCTTGAATAATCATAGAATCAGGGTTTAGACGCTCAAATATACTATAATTTTCGGTTTCCTCCAAGCTAATTTGCAGCATGTGCAACCCTTCATGGTTGCTCTGGATGATCTTCCCCATCGAATCAACCATGATGATGCCTTCGTCGATAAAACTAATGGTAGCCTCTAATGTATTCTTGGCAACGGTCAGGCGATGATTGGCTTGTTTCAAGCTCATTTGCTGCTCAATGGCTAATGCCATTGAGGTTACCCAGCCCAGTGAATGGGCCTGGAGCTTATTTAGATTGGATTTATTAGAATACTCTACCAAATCATGGGCTAGTATCAACGTGCCAATAAGTTGATTATTGGCATCAAAAATGGGAGCAGCAGAGAGGAGATTGTCTTGCAGTACCAGAGCATAATTTTCTGGTCCCAACAACTGAATGGGTCGTTTGAGGCGCATACATAGGATATGTGCATTGGTTCCAGCGATTTCTTCAGGCCAGTTTGCTCCAATTACCGAATTGATTTTATTAAAGGTAGTTATTTGCTCTGAATTACCTTCTTGCAACATCAAAATGCCCTGATGATCCCTAAGTGTCAGTGTGTAGCCGGAGTGTACAGCCAGATCGATAAAGGCTTTAAACAGGGGCGTGGTAGTTTCAATCAATAATTGGTTTTCGCGGAGAATAGTCTGTAACTGGGAAGCACTCACATTGTTTCCTAGTTTAGCGGAATAGGGATTAACGCCGTATTTATGGGAACGAAGCCATGATTCGGCTACATCACGACGCATGTAAGGCGAGGTTAGCGGATTTTCGCCATACTCTAGGAATCGCTTTTTACATTCCTGGATATGTTCCCATTTTTCCATGGCAATAATAGCGCTGTCGTTGCAAAATGATTGAGTATTTAATTCGGAATGTCTCGAGAGATGAGAGTACATAATCCGGAGCCTCCAACATATCGATATATTAAGCTACAGTATTTGCTATTTGGGTTAACAAAAAATACAATATGTTATATTTTCGACATTTAGTTATAAAATTCCTGTAGCATAAATTCACATAAGGGAAAGTTTCCTAAAATGAAACTATTCTAAATTCCATTGATGGGAAAATTCCTAAAATGTATAACCGCATGAAAAAAGACCGTTAGAACGCATTTATATGTTTTGACGGTCTTTCTGTTTAAGTATATTTTTTGAATACAGACTTTTCAGTGGTCTCAAATGACATCTTCTGCACCTCGATGTTCAAGTTCTTAGCAGGATTCTATCATGGCTTAAATTTTACCATCAGAACCATTGAAATTTGTTGAAAATAGGTTAGCGATAACTTAAAGAATCTATCGGAGGAATCCCATAATTGGGAAGATTCTTGGAAATAGGAAAATGTAGTACAAGGTTAGCTGCCATTATTTGCTTGGAACATAGTTATAAATTGTCCTGTTTTTATGCTTTTTAAAGAAAATATAGTGAGATTAAAGAATTGTCCATAAAATTATTGATGAACTTTGGCTCCTGATAAATGCAAGCAAAAAGTGATTTCTAGCTCAATTTTGTACCATGCAAAGCAATTATTTATTGTGTTTAAAAGTTAAAAAGATTAGTTGTTGATAAAATAATCTTTGCTTTTGGCATACTTTTTGCATTGTATCAGTATTAGATGTTTTTTATACTTTCATATCTTCAGCTATTCTATCCCAAAACTTCATTAGGGCGCTCGAGGAAGCCTCGAAGGGGATGATAAATGGGAGACAACAATACAGGCTGGGGAGATTTGCTGAAGGGGGGTGAACAATTCAGTTTATATGCGAAAGATTTCATTTCTGATTATTTAGTGGTAGAGGAGAGAACAGATGAAACAACCAGTACTAAACAGAAGACAGTTTCTCAAAGCGACTGCTGTAACCGGGATTGCGGCAGCGTTCAGCGGTTCGTTGAAAGGTCTCACGCGAGGTGAAGCTGCAGAGGAGACCGCAAAAATAGCAGAGACAAAAATCATCAGGACGTGTTGCAGAGGTTGTATCGGCAAGTGTGGCATTTTGGCGCATGTGAAAGACGGCCGATTGATTAAGCTGGAAGGCGATCCCGATCAGCCAATGACCAGAGGCAAGGTGTGTGCTAAAGGGATTGCCGCCATACAGGCTCTTTATAATCCTAACCGTAACAAGTACCCTATGGTTCGTGTTGGTGCGCGTGGTGAGAACAAATGGAAACGTGTCTCATGGGAAGAGGCGATTGATACAATCGCAAAGAAACTTATGGAAATTCGCGAAAAGCATGGAGCAGAGCAGGTTCTCTGTACTACCGGCGGTGGCGGGAATCCAGAATTTGGCAGTATTAGAAGGTTCGCCAGTGTGTTCGGTACGCCAAACTGGTTCGAACCAGGTGCTCAGCAATGCTATATGCCAAGGACAGTCTGCTATAACATGATTTATGGGAATACAGATATGAAATATCAGACCACCAGTATTGCTGACAGCGAAGGCCAGGAAATTTACTTCTACGAAGACACACCAATGAAGACGTTGGTGTTGTGGGGGACGGCTCCCGCGTATAACAGTCCATCTCAGGGCGGACGGGCCGTCGTGGAGCTCAGGGCGCGAGGCGTGCAGACTGTTGTGGTCGATCCTCGTTTTACCGCAGATGCTGCGAAGGCAGATGTTTGGCTGCCGATTAGACCGGGCACAGATGTGGCCCTTGAGCTCTGCTGGATTCGATACATTATAGAACATAAGCTCTATGACGAAGAATTTGTAATGAAGTGGTCAAATCTCCCATTCCTCGTAAACACGCAGACAAAAATGTGTCTCCGAGAAAGCGATATCATACCTGGTGGTGATTCCCAAACCTATGTGGTGTGGGACAAGAAGACGCAATCAGCTAAGCCGCTTGCCTATCCATGGGATGACAATCTTGATCCCGAACTGTTTGGGAATTTTACGGTAAACGGTGTCGAATGTAAGACAGGGTTTCAGCTTTATAAGGAGCGGTGTGAGCCTTTTACTCTCGCGAAAGCAGCAGAAATCTGCTGGCTCGACGCGGACATGATCGAAAAAGCAATAAAAATCTATGCCCAAGGCCCTGGTGGTCTCTGTCTCGGTGTTGCAACAGACCAGCATCCTCAATCGGCCCAGGCAGCTATGGCAGCCTGTGCCCTCGACTTAATGATGGGGTATGTGCAAAAACCAGGAGCACTCCTTCAAAACTTTGGTGATGTCAAATTTGCTGACTCTGCGGTTTCGCCGCTGTACAAATTAATATCGCCTGAACAATTTAAAAAACGTCTGGGCGGTGCCGAGTACAAAGGAGCAAATTCATGGGGATCTTGCCATAATCCAACTGTTCTTGAGGCTATCAAGACAGGGAAACCTTATCCGATTCGTGCGTGGCTTGAACGCTCCGGTAATAAGCTTGCTATGCTTGGTAACGCATCGTCATGGATTGAAGCCTTAGAAAAACTGGAATTCATCGTTCACATGTATATGTATCCTACATCGTTCTCGGCATATGCCGACGTATTGCTGCCGACTACGGAATGGCTGGAGTCGGATTATGTTGTTCCGCCGCTTAACATGCTTTTTGTGCGGCAAGCTGTTACGCATACCTATGAGACCATGAATGAAACGGTAATCTGGGCTAAAATTGCCAAACGGTGCGGAGAACTAGGGCATCAGGCCTGCAAAGACTCATTTGACCCAGTAAAGACGGCGCCAGAGCAGCCTTATTGGAACTCAATGGAGGAATTTCTTGACTATAATTGCAAGCTGAAGCTTGGAATGACTTTTAAGGAACTGGCGAAAAAAGTGCCTTACGAAGCCATGCCTATCGACAAATGGCGTAAGTATTACACATACAAGGAGATCGATCCGAAGACCGGGAAGCCTAAAGGTTTTGGCCGGCCAAGCAAAAAAGTCGAGATTTATGGTGAAGCATTCATCACGCTGGCACGGACCGGGGCTCCTTATACTCCTCATCCATTACCGCCGGCATCAAAAGACTATGATCCGCTGCCTTATTTCGTAGAACCTCACGAAAGTCCGCTAGAAGGCAGTGAACTTGCCAAGGAGTTTCCGCTGGTCATGACCAACGGCAGGCTTCCGTACTACCACCACGGGACATTGCGAAACATTCCTTGGCTGAGGGAAATTTACCCTGTACCTGAAATCTGGATTCACCCGAAGGCTGCAGCTAAATATGGCGTGTCCCAGGGAGACTGGGTGAATATCGAGTCGCTGCGAGGCAAAATTAAGGCAAAGGCCTGGGTGATGGAAGGAATCAATCCAGGAGTCGTTTACATGGAACGGTTTTGGACACCGGAAACATTGAACACCGATACTCATGGCTGGAAAGAAGTGAACGTTAACGTACTTTCCAAGAATGATGCTCCATTCAATGATGTTATAGGTACCTACACGCTGAGGGGCTATCTCGTCAAGATATCGAAAGCCGATGGCCCGCCTAAAGGGGTTTGGCAGAAACCTGAGGAGTTCAAGGCATGGCTTCCTGAGCCGTCCGATCCTACTCCTTTGAAAGATAAGGAGGTGTAATTATGTCACAAAGAACTATGGTAGTAGATTTAGATCGCTGCATTGGCTGTAAATCATGTGAAGTAGCGTGTAAACATGAGAATGGAGTGGCTCTCGGATGTACGTGGAATAAAGTGCTGACGGTAGGACCGACAGGCACGTATCCGAAATTAGAAATGTATTATCTGCCGACGATGTGCCAGGAATGTAAGGACGCGCCATGTGTCAAGGCCTGTCCGACAGGAGCGTCCTATAAGAGTAAGGATGGAGTTGTCCTCGTCGATAAGGAAAAGTGTATCGGCTGTCAGTATTGCATGTTCGCCTGCCCTTATGGAGTTCGTACCTTTAACGAAGAGACGAAGGTAGTGGAAAAGTGCACACTATGTGCTCACTTGCAGGCCGCTGGCAAGCAGCCAGCTTGTGTCGAGAAATGTCCGGCCGGATGTCGGTTTGTCGGCGATATCGATGATCCAAACAGTGAAGTAGCAAGAGTCATCAAAAATGCTGGCAGTGACAGCGTCCATGTTCTACCTGATGTGGGAAATCAACCTTCCGCTCGGTACATCCTGCACAGTAAGATTGCTACATGGAAGGAGTAATAATATGAGTATTCAATGGCCATTGGTTTTCTTTACACTATTTGTTGGACTGGGGTGCGGAATATTTGTCGGCTCTGTTGTTCTGACCGAATGGTGTGGTAAGGCAAAGCAGATTAGAACAATAAGTTCGAGTATCGCAATTGTGGCCTTAGGCGTCGGTGGCGTCTCAAGCACTATGCACTTAGGGCATCCAGAGCGCATGTTTGGTGCGTTGGGGCATCCAACCTCCGGAATCTTCATGGAGTCCACGATGATAGGCCTGTTCGGTCTAGCCATTATCGTTTATCTGCTTGCACTGCGGAGAAACGCTTCCGACCGCACTTGCAAGGTTATAGCAACGATAGGTGCGGTACTGGCGGTCGTGCTTGCCTTTGTGAACGGGCACGCTTATGTGATCGCTGCCCGGCCTGCCTGGAACACACTAATTCTGCCGCTACTTTATGTGGCTTCGGCAGGTGTTATGGGCTGTTTCAGCCTCAGCGTATTGCTTGCACGCACTAAATACGCCGACACAATTGCAACAATAGCCGTAACGGAAACGGCAGCGACAGCGGAAACTTCGACGACAACTGCAACGACAACGATAAAGCGTGCGACGCTGATTGCACTCGCATTCCAAGCAGTGCTGCTCATTGCGTACCTGATCCACGTAGCCGTTGCTCCTTATCCAGATATAACTCGATCAGTCATGCGGGTCTTGACTGGCAATCTGGCGCTGCTTTTCTGGGGCGGAGTGGTGCTGCTTGGTTTCCTGGTCCCCACAGTATTGATGACAAAGTTCTATACGAAAAATACTGAGAGTATCTCGCCACTTACGTCGGTTAAACTCAGTTTGGCATCCGTCCTGGTAGCAGGCGTTGCATTTCGAGCATTGATGTTCTTGATCGGAAGTAGTATTAAGCAATTTTTTTAAATTATGAAAGTTGGGGGAAGAGACGTGTTATTTCTTCCCCGACTTCCATAACAAAAAGGGAGGAAGAAAGTGGAGAAAATATCAGAGTACTTAGCGCTTATCTCAAACCGGGAGAATCTGTACCAGTTTCTGGGGCGCTTCTACAAAGTTGAAATAGATCAAACACTGCTGGACCATATGGAAGGCATGTGTTTTCCCACAGAGTGCGGAGACGACGAACTTGCCGAAGGATACCGGATGCTTGAAGAGTATCTTCGAAATCTTGGGAGCGATCCATTGACCGATTTGGCTGTGGACTATGCGAGGGTATTCCTTGGTGCGGGGATTGTTGGAGACGATGCTGCCTATCCGTATGAGTCAGTTTACACGAGTTCGAAGCGGCTGATCATGCAAGATGCTCGAGATCAAGTAGTGGCTGCATACCGCGCAAAAGGCCTGAACAAGGCGGAAACTCTAGAGCTTCCAGAAGATCATATAGCCCTCGAACTTGAATTCATGGCACACCTGTGCCACGAGACGCAACAGGCTTTTGTTACGCAGGACTGGCCAGCGGTCTCGGTCTGTCTTAAGGAGCAGATGGAATTTCTTGAGCAACATCTGCTTAATTGGGTTCCTGCGTTTTGTGCCGACATCGAGAAGTTCGCTGGGACAGAATTCTACAAAGCTGTTGCGAAAGTCACTAATGGCTACTTGCGCTTGGAGCGCAGCATTCTCGAAGATATGAGTGCCGAAACTGGCGTGGAGGTCGCGTGTAAATGCTGACCTTCGTAACCAAGGCATTGGCTTTTGCTGATCTGTATGCGACTCGTAAGTTGTCAATTTCGCAACAAGAGAGGAATGCAAGGAATGAGCCAACATAAACCTGAGAAAGTACAGAGCAAAGTAATCAGTCTGGCAAGTCCCTCGCGGCGCACTTTTCTGAAAATCACCGGAGGAGCTTTTGGCCTTCTTATGGGGCTCGGAGGCGTTGGAAAGATCCTCCCACGCGAGGCTCTCCTTCGTCCCCCTGGAGGACAGGACGATACATCCTTCATCTCACGATGTCTTAGATGTGACCGCTGCAGAAGTGTCTGCCCCACTTCCGTGATCGGTCTGGCGCACTTGTCGGATAGTATCTTGGATGCACGTACGCCGGTGATGAAGTTTCATCTCGGGTACTGCAATTTTTGTAATAAATGTGTTGAGGTTTGCCCCACCCAGGCCTTGAAACCTTTTGACATCAAGACTGTGAAAATTGGACTTGCGACAGTGAAGAAGGAAACCTGCATTGCGTGGGACTCAGGGGGGTGTATGGTGTGCATGACCGCGTGCCCCTATCACGCGATCACGCTTGACGGACAGAGTCGTCCCGTGGTGGATTCCCATAAGTGCAACGGATGCGGCATTTGCGAGAAAGTCTGTCCTTCGCTGGTGATGAGGTCATACGCTGGCGGCAACATCCGCGGTATCGTAGTCACACCTATTTCCAGGAGAGGTGAAGGAAGTGTATGAACAGGAATAGAACAAGGGCGCTGCGATTGACAACGATGGCGGTCGTAGCCAGCGGTGTCATTATTGGTGCGCTCAGGAATGTTGGAATAGGGTCTCTTTCTGCCTTCGGCGTAGAGAATATCTCTGCGATTTGTCCCTTGGGCTACCTGGAAACGGCGCTTGCCAGTCGGGATATCATGCCGTATATGCTACTTTCTTTTCTCGTAATTGCTGGACTGACCGTGCTGTTGGGGCGGGTCTTCTGCGGCTGGATCTGTCCCATACCTCTAGTGCGAAAATTATTAATCAACGAAGTCGATGAAGGCCAGAAGGCTTTTACAAATAGTGCCCCCAATGAGGGGGCGGCGGTGCCGGTTCTGGAGGATGGAGAAACCGCAAAGAGTTCCTCTTCAGGACTGCTTATTCTCGGCGTAACCCTAGGATCCTCTGCTGTTTGTGGATTTCCCGTATTCTGTCTCATTTGTCCGATTGGACTAGTCCTCGCGACTTTGTTTGCACTGATCCGCCTTCTAAATTTTAATGAGCCGACGCTTGATCTTATTGTTTTTCCCGTTGTGATCATTGTTGAACTTATATTCTTTAAAAAGTGGTGTAGCAAATTATGCCCCGTCGGAGCTCTTCTCAGTATCTTTAGCAGGTTCAACCGTAGTCTTGTGCCTACTGTAGACCGTTCTCTCTGTCTGGAAGAAAACTGTGATACCAAGTGCCAGCAATGCCGCAGTGCCTGCAGTTTTGGTGTGGATCTTAAAAATAGCAGTGGAACAGGTGACATCAGTTCCTGCACCAAGTGTAGAGAATGTGCGGATAACTGTCCAGTCCATGCGATTCGGTTCCCCTGGAGGTGAATGACTTAAATGTTGTCTAAACTTGAACTATTTATGGAAGCCTGTGCCAAGCTTGATAAGCGGGGTATCGTCATGCACGAGAAGCGGTGTCTACGCAAGCGACATCTTCATAGTTCCTGCTTGCTCTGTTCTTCGGTGTGTCCCAGTGGTGCTATCACTTGCTCGGAGGATCTTGTCTTAATGGCTGAAAAGTGCACCGGATGCGGTGCCTGCACTTCGGTCTGCCCCAGCGGTGCGCTCTCAGCCAAGCTGCCTTCTAACAAAGAGCTACGCTCTCTTGCTGCACTCCATGTGGAACATTCGGGAGCAGTTGCCTTTGCTTGTGAAGCCTATCTCAAAGCTCATCCTACTGAGCGTCATCGTGTCATCGCTGTGCAGTGTACCGCTCGGTGCGATGAATCCATTCTTGTTGAGTCGGTTCTTCGAGGCGCAGCCAACGTGTCCATCCTCAATACCTGCTGTGCAGGCTGCCTGCAGAATAAGCTTTGTGGTCAGGTCGAGATAATGGTTGACACTGCAAACCGGTTATTAGAATGCTGGAAGTATCCTGCCGTGATTACGCTTACCCAAAAGATTCCGGAGAAAATCAAACCTTTGCCTATTACGGAAGGCAAAGCGATTGGTATGTCTCGCCGATCTTTTCTCACCGCTTTTAAGAGAAAAAGTCAGAGCCTCGTTACACAAGTGCTTCCGGAAATCATCTTCAGTACTGCTGACAAGCAGGTAGAAAATAGTAACGAAAAGCAGAATCCAATGGCGGAGCCCAAGTACTTGCCGGAGAAGTGGTGCTCGTTGGTTAACTCCCTAAAGCAACTCCAGAACCCGGCGACTCCTATGGGCTTTCAAAGCAGTCTCTGGGGGGAGATTAGAATTGCCGACAGCTGTAATGGCTGTGGAGCCTGTGCTGAGGCCTGTCCGACTTCGGCTATTGTTATTCACCAGCAGGATGGTGTTTGGAGCATCTCTTTGGATGTGTCGCGTTGCACGCAGTGTGGTTTATGCAAAGACATATGTTACTGTGAAAGTATCGAAATTACCTCAACTGTCGCTCTTGATGCATTGCTTACCCAGAATTCGCGAGTACTCTTCATAAAAAGACAAGAAGAAGTTGCTAACTTGTTGGACCCCGTAGAACGGCGTATGGCCCGCTTATTGGGTTGCGCGGTTAAGAACTGAGTATGGCGGTATTCGGATTTCAGGTGAGCTGGCTAGAAGTAATATGTATATTAAAGTATACGCAAAGATTTTGTCAAAATAAGAAAGGGGATGTGAAACTATGCTCAATTTCAGTATGCCAGAATTAGGTATAATACTAGTCATTGCCCTCATTGTATTCGGGCCTGGTAAGTTGCCTGAGGTAGGTAAGGCATTAGGCAAAGGGATTGGTGAGTTCAGGCGGTCCGTATCGGGTGAGTCGTCGAATCAAGACGTTATAAAGATTGAGGGTAAGCCAGCGGAAAACAAGCCGGGAGAAACAAAATAGTGAGAAAACATGGATAACCAATATTTGGAATTCAATGGCGCAAAAGAGGGCAATATGTCTCTATTCGACCACTTGCAGGAGTTGAGGCGGCGGTTGATCATTTGTATAGCGGCGGTGCTTGGCACAAGTACCGGCTGTTATATGTTTGCTGAAGAGCTAGTGCGTATCATTACGGCCTCGGCAGGGAAATTGTATTATATGAACCCGGCAGAAGCATTTTTTGCTTATTTAAAGGTATCGTTACTTGCCGGTAGTCTACTGGCTTTGCCGCTTATATTTTATCATATCTGGGCATTTGTTATGCCGGCCCTAGCCAAAACCAGGCGCACAGCCTCATTTTTGTTAGTAATAATGTCCCTTGTCATGTTTTTTGCGGGCTTAGTTTTTTCTTACTTTCTGGTATTGCCGGCTGGTATTAAGTTTTTTATGGGATTTGCTACCGAAGGCCTTCAGCCTATGATTTCTATCGGTCAGTACATATCTTTAGTAATTTCTTTTTTATTGCCATTTGGTTTTATCTTTGAACTACCCTTGTTTATTATTGTGGCGACACAATTGGGGATGATTGATTCTGGATTTTTGGTATCTAAGCGTAAAATAGTGATTGTTTTGTCGTTTGTCATTGGCGCGATTGTAGCCCCGAGTCCGGATGTTTTTTCCCAAGCGATGATAGCAATACCATTACTTGTTCTCTATGAAATGAGTATAGTTATTGTGAAACATATCCTTCATAAATAAGCCTATATATTTTTTGTATCTATTAGTTTTGTCGGTACCCAGCCTATTTCTTTAGTACGGGTGCGTGAAAATGAAGCAGGAGATGAAAATGAAGACAGATATTTCACTAGAAGAAGCGCAGACATTATTGCTGGAATTAGTGCAATCGGTTAAAGAATGCCAGGTGCCGTTGACTAGCGCTGTTGGCAGAATTGTAAGTCAAGATATACGAACAAATATAAATCTACCGTTGTTTGATAAATCACCTTTGGACGGCTATGCGCTAAAGGCGAAAGATACTGAAGATGCTAATTCATCAAATCCTGTAATACTGGAAGTTATCGAAGAAGTACCGGCTGGCTATATGCCTAAAAAACAAGTAACTTCTGGAACAGCGATCAAGGTTATGACTGGGGCTCCTATACCCAATGGCGCAGATGTAATTATCAAATTTGAGGATGTAAAAAGAGAGGAGAATAAGGTCGAACTCTATTATCCTCTCAGAACAGGAAGTAATATCATTCGGGTCGGCGAAGACGTACGCCAGGGAGAGGTAATTGCTAAAAAAGGTGCGGTGCTGAATCCACCGCTTGTAGGGCTGTTAGCTGCGATTGGAGTAGATGCAGTGTCGGTGTTTAGTAAAATCAAAATAGCTATCCTCAGCACTGGTGATGAATTGATCGATCCATCAGAAGAATTAAGGTCAGGAAAGATATATAATTCCAATCTGCATTGTCTAGGTGCCTATTGCTCACAATTAGGTGCAGAGCCTGTATCGCTGGGAATTGTTCCTGATGAAGAGGCGGCAATCGTTGAGCGTATCAATCAAGGGATAGAGTTGGCAGATTTAGTGATTACTACTGGGGGTGTTTCGGTAGGTGATTACGATATTGTACCAACCGCTCTTAAGAAAATCGGCGCAGATATCATTTTTTGGAAAATTGATATGAAACCAGGATCGCCGATAATAACTGCAAAATACAAGAATAAATTAATTATTGGCCTTTCAGGAAATCCAGCCGCCGCATTTATAACTTTTGATTTGATAGTAGTTCCTTTAATCAAAAGAATGATGGGTATTGACAAAGAATTACCGGTAAAATTTTCAGCAATTTTGGCAGAAAATTTTAATAAACCCAGTGAACAACGAAGATTTTTAAGAGCGAAGTTACAAAAAAATAACAGAATAAATTATGTAGAGCTGACAGGAGACCAAAGTAATGGAGTCCTAAAATCCATGGTTGCCTGCAATGCTCTAATTGATGTACCTGCAGGGAGCGGTCCATTACTAGCCGGACAAGAAGTATCAGCAGTTATGGTAGGAAGCGGTAGTGAACTCTTTATATGAGGGTGCTAATATTAAATCTTGTAGAGGAGGTCTAAATTTGAAAGGATTTCAAGGACAGGAGTTAACCAGCGTTATTGAAATTGATCGAAAAGCTTGTAAAGGCTGCGATTCCTGCAAGTCGTTTTGTCCGGCAGATGCTATCGACGGCAAATACGGGGCCGTGCATAGGGTCAACAGCGAAAGATGTATCTCTTGTGGACAATGTATCATAAATTGTCCCTTTGGAGCACCAAAAGATAAGGTTGACGTTGTCGACAAAGTGATCGCACAATTGAAAAACAAACAGCTCACGGTTGTCGGTACCATTGCTCCAGCCGTCCGGGTTGCTATCGGCGAGGAGTTTGGAATGGAACCAGGCAGTCTTGTAACAGAAAAACTCTATGGAGCCATGAAACAGGCCGGTTTTAAGGTACTTGATACAGTCTTTACTGCTGACCAGACCATTATGGAGGAAGGCATGGAGCTTATTGGCAGGATCCGTCACTTCGCGTTAGGTGAGCCGTCAGAACATCATTTAGGACCTTTGCCACAGTTTACTTCCTGTTGTCCGGCCTGGGTTCGGTATGCAGAACTGTACTATCCTGAACTTTTACCCAATATGTCCTCAGCCAAGTCACCGATGATGATGGCTGGCGCATTGGGAAAAACCTATGGCGCTAAAGAAGTCTGGAAGGTTAAACCGGAAGATATATTCATGGTAGGTGTTATGCCTTGTACTGCCAAGAAATTCGAGGCTTCGCGTCCTGAATTTTCTAGTGCTGCCCATTACTGGAGAACACAGGGCGGTTCAGGGAACTATTCTGATGTGGATGTAGTACTCACTACTCGGGATTTAGCCTGTTTATTTAAGAAACTAAATATTGACGTTAAGGCTGTTGCCGAGTTTGATGACAAGGATAATCCCTTAGTTCAATACAGTGGTGCTGGTACTATTTTCGCCAATACCGGCGGCGTAATGGAAGCTGCCTTACGGACAGCCTATTTCGTAATCACCGGCAAAGAACTGGATGTGCTTGAATTCAAGCCTGTTCGCGGCCTTAAAGGCGTAAAGGAAGCCAGTGTTACCATGAGAGATGCTAAAACAGGTAAAGAAGTCACGCTGAAAGTAGCTGTAGCTCATGGCATTAAAGAAAACGTAAAACCACTATTGGAAGAGGTCAAAGCCGGTGAATCGCCGTATCACTTTATCGAAATCATGAATTGTCCGGGCGGCTGTGTTAACGGCGGCGGTCAGCCAATCAATCCAATGGGTACTTCCTGGCTGGATAAAGTCAAGGCTGTACTGCCTTGGTCATAAGGGGGGAACACAATGGCGCAGTATGATTATGTAGAAAAGGCCGTGCAGGTCTCGCGACGTGAATTTATAGGAATCGTGGGTGTAGCCGGCGCAATCTTGTGGACCGGTGCCTATCTTGCTACAGATTTAATACAAGACCGCACAAAATACATCAAGATGCGGGCGCAAGGCATCTATAAGGATGATGTAAAATCAAAAATCCGTCAGAGTCATAATAATCAGGCAGTTACTGATGTATACAAAAAGTTTGCCCGGAACCCACTCAGTCCTTTGGCTGAAGAACTGTTTCATACAAAGTATGTAGACCGAACAAAATTAGTGTAGGAGGGATAATTGATGAGGCATCAAGAAGAACATAGTCCGCGGGTGCTCAAGCACCCTCTTATTTCCCGGCTATTTCACTGGGGGTTAATTTTAGGTTTTTTACCAGCAGCTATTACTGGATTTTTTATTTGGCTTAAACCCTTTGGTGAAGATCTGCAAAATGTGATTATGCAAATCCATATTGTTGGTGCGTGCATTCTTACGTTATCCTGTATTTGTTATACCATCTTTGCTTTGGACAGAATTGTCATCTTTATCCGCCGGATACTTACCTGGGATTCCCAGGATATAGCCTGGATGAAGATTGGTGGAGGCTATCCGCAGAAGATGCTGCTAGGTAAAACTATTCCTGTGCCGCCAACAGGCAAAATGAACCCAGGTCAAAAGCAAATGGGGATTATGATGCTATTTGGCGGCATATTCCTGATTGTTACTGGTTGGGCATTATATGCATTCCTGCCGGTAGCCCCCAAGTTAGTCATGTATTGGTTTGATATGATACATTTAGCGGTTGGTCTCATCCTTGGAGTAAGCGTATTTGGACATATCTTCATGGCAATCTATAATTGGGGCGAATTTTTATGTATGTTTGGTGACGGAACTCAATTGCTAAGTGAGGCTAAGCACCACAATCCTGTATGGGTTGAAAATGAAATTATACTAGTAAAAACAGATGAGTCTGTGCCTGTTACAGGGCAGCATCATGTAGCTTAACAATAAGGAGCGGATTGAAGTAGCTATTTTAAAATTTTAGATATTCAAGTATGTAAGAGTGTTATGCTAATCTATATAAGTACATCGAATCAGAGCGAATAATTACCAGTAGTACGATAATGACATTTATGATATAACATAAGCATTAGCGGAGGTAGAAGCTAGGGAGTATGGTAGGCCAAAGAGGTAACAGCAGTTACGAGTGGTTGCCATGTATAAAGAAAGTTAAATTCGATACAAGAGTCAAAAGGGATAAGGGGGTTATGTAATGCTACGTACAATATTAGGTCTTTTTGCATATTTCTTTTTCCTTAAGCATAAGTAGAGTGTACTATGACAGCACAAGACAGCAAAATAAAGCAAGACAAAGGGGACTGCTAATATTACTACGTGATAATATTAGCAGTGTTTTTTACCCTTGATTTTCAGATAGGTTTCATCCATCCATCACCAATTATTCGTTGGTTTACTATTTTTTTCTGAACTTCTCGCTAATTATTGGAGAATGTTGATGAACCCATCTCATTATTGTTGTATGAGTTAAATTAAATTAAATTAAATCCTCTTTCTTTCATCATTTCCACAAACATCGGTAGCTGATTGGATTCTTTAGATATCAGCGAACGCACAACAGTATAATTTCATATACGAAATGTTTCAGTTACATAAATTCTATGACATCCTCTTTGCCTCAATGTTCAAGTATTTAGTGAAATTTTAGCATGCTTTAATTTTTGCACTAGTATCTAATAAATAGCGAGCATCATTGTTCAGGGAAAGAATAGTAAATTATCATTGTATATTATCTAAAATACTATATAATTTGTATAATGAAGTTCTTTAGTGAAGGAAGAGCTTTGTTAACTAGCATTTTACAGGTAGTGTATTTCATTTCGATTGGCGCGAGGTATCATTATGGAGAAAAATTTGTCTGCAAAACTGAGTTTGATATACATAGCAATATATGGGGCGTTGGCTTGCTTTTTCCCATTTTTGATTTATTATTTTCAAAGTAAGGGATTAAGCTATACGGAAATGGGTATAGTTTTTGCCGTTGTCTCGATAACTGGAGTAATTGCTCAACCGATCTGGGGATTTGTAACTGACAAGTATTCTAACAAAAGGACAATCCTTATTATAACCATGATTTTAAGTTCTTTGGCCGTTTACTCGCTGGTTTTTGCTTATGGCTTTTACTTTAGTATATTGAGTATCATATTGCTACTGATTTTTCAGAGCCCGGTTACTCCAGTAGCAGATGCCTATAGTTATGAGATTATTGAACATCACCAAAAATTACAATATGGTAGAATACGGCTTATGGGCTCATTTGGCTATGCCATGATAGCGTTATTTTTAGGTTATCTAGTAAAATATTATGGAATAAATAGTTGCTATGTTGTTTATTCAATTGTTATGTTGTTCGGAGTTTTTTTTGTATTTAGTATTGAATATAAGGGTGAAAAGAAATGTACCAAGATTAGTTTACATGATATTATAAATTTAATCAGGGACAAAAAGTTTTCACTTTTGATGCTGACTATTATTTTTATCAATATTGCTATTGGTAGCAATGGGAGTTATATTCCCGTTTTAATAGACAAGACAGGCGGAGATGTTACCCAACTTGGAATGGTGTGGTTTATTGTTGCCATTAGTGAATTGCCCGCACTGTTTTTTAGTGTAAAACTTTTGCAGAAATACGGTGAACTCAATTTATATATTTTGGGGATTGCATTGTTTGCTGTCCGTTACTTCTTGGATTCCTTATGTAATTCTTATATTCCAGTAATAGTGATTCAACTGATGCAAGGTATTACATTTACATTTTATTTGGTTGCTTCTTTGCAATATCTGAATCAAATTACTTCTGCTAATATGAAAACATCAGCGATAACGCTACATGCCGCAGCAACCAGCATTGGTGGGGTAATAGGGAATATGGGCGGCGGAATGTTACTGGAGCATACCAGCATATTTATCCTATATAAAATATTGGCTTTAGCGTGCGTCACATGTCTATGTTTACTTATCGTGTTAAAGAATATAGATTCACTGGAGGACAAGGGAATGTCCTTTGCCGATATCTCATGTAATAGGAAATAGGCAAGGAGCAATAGTAAGCTATGTCTGCTCTTGTATATAAGAAAGAATGAATTTTAGGTGTAGACGCCTTGCTCTTAATTGAGTGAGGCTGTATCTTTATTTTTAAGTGTATGACGAAAATTACTATTCCGTCATAATTTTGTCACATTCTCATGTTATTATTAATAATAACAAATTAAGGGAGTGATTTATCATGAAAAGCATAGCAAAAAAAATAGCTATCTTCTCAATGATAGGTATGATGCAAACAGGTTTAGGTATAGCTGTAATAGAAGCTGCGCAACTACATAATGAACCAGCCCCCGCGCAGCAATATTATGATCAACATGATCGAGATCGGCATGAAAGGGATCGGCATGAAAGGGATCGGCATGAAAGGGATCGGCGTGAACGGCATCGACATGAACGAGAACGTATTGAAAATGAGCGGCATGAACGCGCAATGGAACGGCGCCATCATGAGAGTTATCGTGAGTGGCGTGAACGACAGCATCACGAAAATAGACGTCATGAAGAAAATATGAGACGAATTGCCCATGATATTCTAGATTTAATTCTCGATAAATAATATAACTAAATTTATCTAAGTTTATCTAAACATCAAAGCCACTACTGAGTCATTGTGAAGTGCCCCCTGTCAAGTAGACAGTAAAAGAAATAAAAGTTTTATGATGTCAATCATTAAGTTAAGATTGACATCATTTTTTTATGCAGCTATATTTGCAAGATATCGTCTGTACTCT
>Ga0316613_10000541_pt1 | contig 30117 bp, 26 predicted proteins | sample OWC_soil_day10_C_2_FD_207647 | JGI IMG/M metagenome (GOLD analysis project Ga0316613, IMG submission 207647) | Wetland soil microbial communities from Old Woman Creek delta, Ohio, United States - OWC_soil_day10_CT_b | ecosystem: Environmental > Terrestrial > Soil > Wetlands | place: USA: Ohio...
CCTCCATGCCTGAGAACACTTGAGGCAGTACCTTTTTTGCATTAGCAAAGTCTCGATGCCCGACGGCCTTCTTGCCATAGACCAAGTCAACGGCGCGGTTCGGTTTAATCGTAGGAGGGATTGCCACAGTAGTGGAGTTGGCTTTGGTCAGGATCTGTTCGCCAGCTTTGGCCAAGAGCTTGACCCCTGGAGAATGGGCAAAAGAAGAGATTTGGCTGTTATCGCAACCGGCCAACAATGCGGCCAGCAAAAGGAATGAGTTTCGCATCATCGAGAGTCAGTTATTGATTGGAGTGTGGTGTATTACAAGGGATTGGCAGCAGCGCTGCCAACGAGTCAAAACAGAGAGTCGGTCACCGGTTTGGCCGGTTTGCGCGGTGCAGGGATCGCCAACATGTGTTCGGCCGGATAGTTGTGCAGGAAGGTGCGTGCCAACTCGACATTCCTGCAATCCAGCCAGGCGTCATAGTCAGTCTTGGGCACGATGACGAGATTGCGTTTTTCATCGCCGGGCTTATGCATTCGTTTCATTAACGGATGGTCATCGGCGTTGATGGTGATCTGAGTAAACGAATAGGTTTGCCTGCCGTCATCCTCCAGCCAACTGCGCCAGAGACCGGCGACCGCAAACGGTTCGTCATGAAGCAGACTGACGCGGTAGCGTTCCGCTTTGCCCGATTCGTAGCACGGTTCAAAAAAACCCAGCATCGGTACCAGACACAACTGGCACTGCTGCCAGGCTTGTCGGTAGCTCTTCAATTGTCCGAGGGTTTCGGCACGGGCATTCATCGTGCTGTAGCGCACCCCTGGCGGCAGCTTGCGTTTGGGTAGAAAACCGTAGTTGGCCAGCAAAGCTTTGCGTGCCTGATCTTCTGCCCGCAGGATCGGCGCCGAATAGTCCTGCCACACTTCGCCAGCCCAGTCTTCATCAGGCGGAAGCACGCTGAAGAAATCATGCAAAGTCCGTTTCGGCACGGGAAGGTAATTGACGCACATCGCTTGATTGGGACAGTCACAGATCACATCAGGATACCGCGACCCGCGTATTTGTGCGCAGGCATCGATGCGCTGCAAAACCAGGCAGCAAAGACAAGTCGTTTTGAATCAGCAGGATGTCTGAGGTATGCCCATCATTATCCACAGAAATTGTGGATGAGGCTGAGGACCTGTGGATCAAATAGCCAGCAGCAGAACAGGAATAAGCAACAGACAGACCAGCACGACCGGGTAGTCGGGGGAGGACAAATTCTGGCGGATGAGTGTCGACATCACAGGCTCCTTGAGGGTATCCAGCAACGGGGAGAAGCCTGATTAATCGGGCTTCCCGGTTATCGGTACAAGGACACCAGAACAGAACGTTCGTTCTATAATAACAGCCAGATCTCTTTTTGGGTACTGCCATGTCTTCTTTTTTGCAAAGGCAGGTTTCCGCTTGGTCTGATGTGCTCAGGGTCTTGGAGTTGCAATGATCGCTCTGGTTGATGTGAACAATTTCTACGTTTCGTGCCAGCGGGTGTTTGAACCCAAACTCGAAGGCAAGCCGGTCGTGGTCCTCTCCAACAACGATGGCTGTGCGGTCGCGCGCAGCAATGAGGTCAAGGCATTGGGCATAGGCATGGCCAAGCCCTGGTATCAGATGAAAGAGTTGGCGCAACAACACGGCATCATCGCCTACAGCAGCAACTATGCGTTATATGCCGACATGAGCAATCGGGTCATGAACATCCTGAGCCGCTACAGTCCGCATCAGGAAATTTACAGTATCGATGAGTGCTTTCTCGGCCTGGACGGGATACGACGCGACCACACCGAGCTAGGGCAGGAAATCCGCAAGACGGTTCTCCAATGGACCGGTTTACCGGTGTGCGTCGGGATTGGTCCCACCAAAACCCTGGCCAAGTTCTGCAATCACTTAGCCAAGAAACGGTCCCAGTTCGGTGGCGTATGTGAATGGGCCAAACTCAGCCCAGAAATGCAGCAGCATGTGATGCAGGAAGTTCATATCGATGAAGTCTGGGGCGTAGGCCGAAAGCTCTCGCTCCGGCTCAATCAAGAAGACATCATCAGCGTAGCCGATCTGGCCAGAGCAGATCCCGAGACGATTCGTACCCGTTATAGCGTGGTATTGCAGCGCACGGTGCTGGAGTTGCGCGGCCAGCCCTGTATCGAGCTGGAAGACACCACACCGGACAAGCAACAGATTCTGTGTTCACGCAGTTTTGGCCAGCCCATCTATGCCGAACACGAACTTTGCGAAGCGGTGAGCACCTATGTGGCCCGCGCAGCAGAAAAGCTCCGTCGTCAGCAGTCGGCGGCGGGCGGCTTGGCGGTTTTTATTCGCACCAACCCGTTTCGCGAGCGCGATCCCCAGTACAGCAAGCACGTGATGGTGCCGCTTTCGCAACCCAGTGATGACACCTTGCAACTGACCAAAGCCGCAATGTGGGTTTTGCATCGCATTTATCGACCAGGTTTCGCTTATGCCAAGGCTGGCGTGATGTTGCTTGAGCTGCAACCCAATACGGCCATCCAAGGACACCTGTTTCTGCAAAGTGCTGACCCACTCAAACGTGCCAACCTGAATGACACGATGGACCAGATCAACCGGCAATGGGGACGTGGAACCATCCGGCTTGCGAGTGCCGGATTCAACCACGGCTGGAAGATGAAGCAGAACAGCCTTTCTCCCTCCTGGACGACACGCTGGGAAGATTTGCCGGTGGCGAGGTAATGCATCAGAACCCAGTCGATGATTAATGTATTCAGGAATAGAAAGAAAACCCTACAATCCATGTAATCATGATGCGAGACCCAGCATGGATACCCCTGTTCTGTATCAAGTCCGGACCGAGACTGAAACGTATCACCAGAAAGCTGAACGGTTATTACGCGATGCCGAAGCTCAGTTTGAGGAGATTTCTACGCGTTATGGCAAGACAACCAGCCAGTACTGTGGCAAGGAAAGCAAACAGGAACAGGCTCGCGCCATTCATCGCGCGATAACAGCTATCAACGCAGGTCAGCGTGTGATGTTTTCAGACGAGGAGACATTGCGGCGCTGGCTACAGCTAAGCAGCAATGCATAAGTTGTATCCAACAAAAGAGTGCGGGTTTTCGGCCAATGCGGCCGTTGGCATGATGGGCGGTGTCAGGCAGTAAACTGACGGTAACTTGCCACTCGCCCCGAGATCAAGCTCGGTTACCGCGACCTACGGTTCACGTCGGAATGCCAGCTTGCTGCACGTCTTTCTGGAAGAATGCAGCGGCCTCAGAATCGGTAAATTCCCACTCAGGACCAGCACGTTTCCGAGCCTCGTCGACGAATTTTCGAAGCCGAAAGGCCTGATCCGCGCTCTCGATTCCCTCGATTTTTTTCGCTAAAGCACTGGCCTTTGCCTCGTCGCAATGGATCAGTGACGTGAGCAAGTCAATACTCTGATCGCATTCATAGCTTGCCCCTCTCGCCATCGACAAGAAATCGATAACTCGTGCAGGTGTGTCACCATAGATGCGGTCAATCTCCGAAACCATCGAGATTAAAACATGGTCCCAGGTCGCAAACACAAAACCAGAATCCGAATCATCGAGAAGCAGTGAAAGTGTCATCGCATCATGGTCGATGATGTAGGGACTCTCATTGCCGCTCTTGCGATTGGCGACCTGTTTTCGGAGTTCCAAATCAAGTTTGGAGTACCGTAACGTTTTTATTCCAAATTGATCGAGCAGTGATGAAATCTTGTTTTCGACGTTGTGGAGCCGGGCATTGGCTACCAAACCGAAATATTGCAGATATTCTTCTAGCGACGGTGGTGTCTCGCCACCAGAGGTGAGGCTATCTTTCATCCGCACGTAGTGGCTAAGGTAGGCGTTGCTTGACGCAATTAGTGCGTCTTTAGCATCTTCAGGGAGATTGTCGTAAGTGGAGACAAACTCCTTCGCCTTCCATCCATGGCTTGCCATTTCGTTGATGTAGAACGATGGGACCATTATGTCAAAATCGTGCTCTTGGCACAGCATGCGCAGTTTATGGGCCGCAGTACCGAACTTGGATCTGACTGTACCAAACGCTAAGCCACATAGCATAGGCATCGCAACGCTGGCATCAAGTACCATAGTGACCTTAGATCTCGCCCCGAGCGCACGATAAATATCGAAAGTATTTGTCGAGAAAATTCTGTCTATGGCCTTGCCGTATTGATCAAACCGTGCAGTTGCTGTCTTCGACAGATCTTCGTACAGCGAACCCCGCTTCCTGTTAAGCCCCTTTTCAGCTATGAACATAGCGAGTGCGTCTGAATTTGCGGTTTGTCCCTCGCCAATTTTTTGGTCGCGTACCGTCAGTTCGAGTGCCAGTTGGAGTAAATGTTTGGCGTCTGCAACACTCAGTTGGTACTTAGTCTGGAGCATCGCCAAGTCTGCTGACATGGACTGCAGATACTCCTCTTCAGCCGCATTCGCGATGGCCGTCTCTGATGTCGACAATGAGAGCGCAGTGTCCTGACCGGTGATACGCCCACCACCTCTCATTCGGCTAATCAACCTGGGGATTTCAGTGTCTACGGCCGGGTAAGGAAGCAGCTCCGCGATGGAAGCGATCGCGCGGTCTAGGGGTGCTGGTGCGTTTTTCAAAAGCCACGCGGTGATATTGCTCTGGACAATATTTTCCCTAAGATCACGTGCCTCTTTGGAGAAAAGCAAGAGCGTACTTACGGAAATCTCTTTCTCCGTTGCCTTTACTGATCCGTTGATAGACATCCCTAGCTGTGAATAAGCTGCCTTAATCACTCCTGGCTGGGCCAAAGTTGTCGATATTTTGTTCAGGTCGTAAACGACAAGTTGAATGTCACCCTTGTTGCGATGCTTGGAAGAAAGAAATATTTGCTCTTCGGCCGGTGAAATAATGCGGTTCGTCACGTAAATCAGGTGATTTCGTCCGGCAGCCTTGGTGGCATCAGATTCATAATTCAGCTTCACCTCCCAATCTTTGCGAACACTGAGCTGGATTCGCAGATCTTTGAGGGAGCACGTGACGTCACGTCCGCCATCACCGGTTCCGTCAACAACACTCAGTTCCTTGTAGCCATGTACATTCAGAAACAAAATGGCTAAGTCATAGAAAGCCTTCTCCTCTAGTGCCTGAATCGCGCGCTTCAAAGTCGCAAAATACATAGAGAGAACCTTCCTTTGTGGGAAAATCGTTATTATGACGGATAAGAGTCAGGCTTAGGCCACAGCAGTCTTGGCGGTAACGCTTGGATGAGGGTCCCAGCCGGAACCGGGCTGATGTCGTTTTTGGTGCGGCCATTTCATATTTTGCTCCCTGAGGTATGTTCTGGGGAGTGAGCGCGTCCGGAATTTTGTGTAAAGCAGCCATTGCAAGTCGCATTGAGGAAAGACTACTTTGGCCGAAGTCCTGTCCTCGGCCATTGCAGCCTTTCGACTTGCTGGCCACATCGGTCTGCACTGTGTCGCTTTCCGGCCGCCCAACTGTTTGCTGAGGTTGTTATACAAGGATTTTATTGAGTTGCTGGTTATTGTGATTCCATTTGAAATTCGCCAACAACTGAGCTGGTCCTGCTCGAAATCCGCGAGAAAATCACGATGTTGTTATTGTGATGAAGGCTTGACTCCGGCGATCGGCGCCATATGAGATGGCGACTTTTTCCCGGGGGAGTTGATAAACATAAACATCTCAACTGCGTCTGGCTGCCACTGCACTGCTGCTGCGATCTCTGATACAGTCTTCAAATAAACTAGATATTCAGAACCAGTCGGCACCGGTCGATATATGGGCATAGTCTTTAGCAAGGCATTGAATTCGATAGGTTTATGGCGCTGAATATAGTTGTGAACGCGGCTATCGAAAATCAGCGCGGGGTGACCTGCCTTGGTCTCCAGTTCACCAAAGTACATGAGCTTGGTAGTTACCCCATTAGAGATACCGCGAAGCGAATTGATGGTGTCGTAGCGACGAGCAGTTAGTCCGTGCTTGCGCATCGCTCGAATCATTGCACTGAAAAATTGGATTTGCTTCGGATCAGCAGCGTCAAGTCCGACACCGCCAGGGCGACGTCCTCTTGGAAAACCCCAACACAGCGCGTAGAGACATCCGATATTGGCGTCCCGTCTGAACTTTCGTATGACGTGGTGACGCGCGAGCCGAATGGATACTGCGGAACCAAATACCGGATTAAATAGTGTTCCATACTGTGCAAAATTCTTCGCAGGAATTTGCACGAACTGGAAGAGTGGGCGAGGCTCCTGATTCTGTGCCAACTCAGCAACGAGAGAGAATGTCAAATGGCAGTTCCTCAGAGAAGTACGATGCCCACCAGCCATGTGGAAGTATCTACGAAAGCAAGGGTAATTACTGGTTAGCTATACCAATGCATAGGGATCAACTTCTCGCCATCGCGCCAAACTTCCACTTCGTGTACCTCTTCAATATCACCGTAAATCTCATCTCTAGCGTGATCCAGGACAATGCATTGCCACCTCCCTTTTTGTTCGCGAACAGAGTTGGCTAGGGTTTTGAAAATCCCAACCACTGCTCGCACATCTTCATCGTCATACTGAGATTTGTCAGCGCTTTCAGAGGTTCGACTTGTCTTTGGGAAATAGACTTGGCTGGGCTGATCGAATACCGCAAAGCTTGGAACGCATGATTCCGACTGTTCACCGAAAAATTCATGCAAGGCACAGATAAAGGCGATGTGGAAAGATAGCCAGTTAGACGCGCTGCCCACTTCTGCCAGAAAATGCCAGTAACCATCATTACTCAGAACTTTGAGACTGAGATCTCTGACGGAGAACTTTGGTGCAGTCCTCTTGTATTTTTCTTCGGCATCAAGCGTATCTAAACGCTTGAGGGCCTTCTGCGCAACAATACCAAGTGCGGCCTCCAGACGGCGCTGAACACCTTGCGGGTCAATCTGCTTCAGCAGGTTGCGCTCCTCTTCTTCCAGCAACACCAATTCCTTGGCAATTTCTCCGTCCGCCAACAAACTCTGAAACGTATCTACAGACGCTTTAAGATGCCCCAAGAAAAAGAACATGTTTTGTCTACGGTCAAACTGCGCCTTAGCCTCTTTATTCGCGGCTAACACCTTGTCGATACGATTTCCCAGAGCGTTGCGTCTGCCGAGCACAGACTCCAGCTGTGTTTTCAGCGTGGTTTCTTCACGCACAAATGAGGTAGGAATTTCTTTAGTGCGACTGGCTTCTTCTTCTACGGTTTCAAACACCCTTGCAATCTTGCGAATTTCGTTACGGCTTTTTTCATGCTTAGCCTCACCGCATAGCGGGCATTCTTGCGCTTCTTTCGCGATGTCCTGTAACCATTGAGAAATTTGCAATCTATCAGCACGACGCCGAGCCGAACCACCATAAGCCATCAAACCTGATCTAAGCCGGGCGATATCATCCAAGCGTTTGCGCACAAGACTAATTTCGTCGCTTAACACATCCTCTTCTTTTTCAAGATCGAGTAGCTTTTTGGCCGCCTGGTCCAGTTGTTGGCTTGACGGCGTAGGCCTCTCCAAACGAACTTCGAGAATGTTCTTCGCCGTTTGAATTAAATCTTCTGGAGCAGCGTCTTTAGGTACCTCATAGGATTCATTGACCAACCCATATCGCTTGGCGACTTGCAAGTGTCCTTCCATATTGGATATCCACGAGCTTGAAACTGCTTTGAGCTTTTGATACTCGCGTCGAAGCTGCGCTAGTTTAGCCTGCACGACTCCCAAACGCTGTCGAGCAGTTAGTACTTCCAGATTCTCCGCACCTAGTATGTAGGGTAACCAATTCTTTAACCGCTCCCTATGCTCATGGGCATGCGTTTTATAGAAAAGAATATTCTGGTTAGCCACTACTTCCTGGCTTTGGAATACCAATGCCATCAAGTCACGGAAACTCAAGCGCTCTTGATACGGTCGTGGGTCGTCTGCAGCACCGAGTCTGAAGTAAGGAGTCCCTGAAAGGGTGTTCAGCATGTGCTTCACACTTTCAGTTTTTTCATTTGCCTCTTCTATGAGGGGAGGGATACTAAGTAGTTTCCCTCGCATCAAATAAAACTGATCCGAGGCATCGCGCCCTTCTGGCCCCCTGCGCGCCAAGAGCACCTGTTCTGTGTCGGTTTCTAGCAGCAGCCCATACCAAGCTGAATGATCACGAATGGTATCAATTGGAATCTGGCACTCACTAGATGCCAAGCAATAGTCGATGATGGGAATAATGGCCGACTTCCCTGTGCGCGACCCTCCAGTAATAACGTTCACACGCCCCTTTTCGAAAGGGATGATGCGCGGGCCGTAGCTAGTAACCTTCGGCCAGACGATGAGTTTAATAAGCTGAAGCTGCATTACAGGACCACTTTCAAATAAGCCGCGATAGCATGAAGGTCATGGGCCGCAAACCATGAACCGAGAATTTTTGCTTTTTCACCTTCTCGCTTAAGGCCACTGCGCAATGAGGCGCCCCGTTTAGCTTTTGGAACGGGACTCGGGTAAAGTTTCCCACTTTCTGTATCCCATACAAGTAACCCTGCACAGATTGCTGCATCGATTGCCTCCAGCGTTTGACTCCTGCGATTTTGTATGCGGCGTTGCAGGCCGAGAAGGAGATCCACACATTTCTTGTCTTCGAATCCCAACGCGTAGGACTGCAAACTTTTACGCCTGTAACTGATAGTCTCGCTGAGTTGAGGGCTAGCTAATATTGGCCCTGCAATAAAATGAAGAAGGCCTATGGGCGCATCCCCCGTTGGGTGAGCATCACAATATCCTTGCGTGAATTGCCAGAGTTGGAATGCACCCACTAATGGCGTATTCCAAGTTCTAACTTCTTCAACAAGAAGAGATGAACCTTCATTCTCAGATTGGGATGATTGTGCTTCAGTCATTTTTTGAACTCAGCCTCCCAATCATCGTGCCATCCAAGTACAGGCTGGTTTGCTAAAGCGTGGTACGTGCCCGCAATCGTAGACGGGGGGGGTCTGACGTTCCTGATAGTTTCAATATGGGTTTTACATTCAGCAAGAAGAAGTTGACCTCGCTCCTCCTTTGACATCGTGCTCTTATGGACCAAATTGAACTGCTTTTTTCTGTTTCGCCAGTATTTTCGGAGATTCGTTTCGAACTCGATCGCTACGCTCTCATCAATCAGTTCATTTTCAATCCACTTCTCACGATTTGTCTTGGCCCTTAGAAAATCTGTGACTGCCTCAATCAGATCGTCATTTTCCCCATCAACAAACTCAATCTGACGTAGATAGGTGGGACGGCTTTTTACATGGCTATCAACCTCGTCCTCTGATGGTTGCGTCGTGAAATCCAACAATTCCGTGCATCGTGCTCGTTCAAACAAAACTGCACACTCATGTGCAAATTCTTCAAACTTGATGATTGCTTGGTGTTTTTGGGCAATGCGGTTCATCACCAATTTGACCAGCCAGCCGCTTAAATGCTTGGCTACAACCTCAATTTGGCCGTTTGGTACCAGCTTTCCGCGAAGTTCCTGCTCCACAGACTCATATCCTGAGCCATCCCCAGTTTCCAGTTGAAAGTTGACGATCACGCCAATCAATGTGTCGCGATTGTCGAGAAGAGCGTACTTATAGTAGGGCCAGATTGGATGCTGTTCATCGATGTCCGAAAGTTTTGATGAGGCATTTGACAGAGCTTTTTCCGCTTGCTCCGGAGTCGTGCACTGGTCAAAGGCTTCTGCAAGGCCAGCCTTTCCCGACTGGTTTCGAAATAGCACGAAGGTTGTCGAGCTGACGTCAAACTCCCCTCTTTCAACACCTTCAACCCAATTGGAAAGAGTTTTCCAAAGATCGGTAGATTTATCGGTAACCGGGTTACTGACAACGGACGATTTATCTTCTTCTGCAATGATGGACCCATCGGGCATTACTGTTGCCACATCGCCATGAACTTCAATACAGACAGCACACCCCGCTGTTGCCCTGAGTAGGTGATAAAGCGCTCGCGGAAACTGCAAGACATAACCCAACAACTGACCGGCTGCGTTTTTACTCACAAGCCCTCCCTGCTTTTTTCATCTTCGACCGGGTGTAGCAATTCTGGCCGCTCAATCTTAAGCTATTTGGTTATTAATTACTAATTTTGTCATGTTAAAAATGATAGTTAAGGAATATAAATCAATGCGAAGGTATGTAGTGTTACTACTAATACATGCAGTCAAGTTACATCCGATGACAACTACGGTACATTGTTAGCATTTTCTTCTGCAGATCAACGGCCGGCCTGAATTTGATGTGGAGCGGGCAGAGGTACTCACCATACCTAACTAGATACAAGAAAACCCCTGCTGCAAAGCTCTATGACGGTCTGTAATGGAGGACATTGCAGACTTTTCAAGCAGACGAGCGAACGACAGCAATGGCCGAAAACTTGTCGGTGTGCTGCCGTCATGAACGGCCGCTGTATTTGGTTAACATCACGATCGAACTTGCTTTTGCCTCTATTTCATCAATCCATCTTCCACATCTAGCAGCAAGTCGCTACCACGTAATATATTCACCCATGCTGCTTCTGATAAGCCAGTGCTACGTGGCATGGTTATCGATTGTAAGACGTCGGGTACCCGTACCCTTCAAAGAACACTTCGGATTTACTGCTCACTCGATGATTGGTCTGGCATGTACTCCAACAAGTCCCCAATCTTACAGCCGAACAAAGCACACAGTTTCTCCAGCGCATCAATATCTACACGAACCATATCTTCCCGATACAACGCCGAGATCGTACTGCGGTTTAAGCCCGTCTCCCGTGCAACATCAGAAATTTTCATCTTGCGATCGCCCATCATTCTTGACAGGTAACAACGGATCATTACTCACCTCGATAGTCAAAACATCAAAATGTTACACAGAATAACAAAAACACTTGCAAAGTTATAAAATCATGCTTAATATGATACTTAGGATAGCATATTGATGAGTTAAACAACTTTTTGTCTTATCAGAAAACAGCATCAGAACAAGTTAAAAGGACAGTAAATGAAGAAATTTCTACCACCATGGTGCTTACCTAGGATCAAGTCTACTCATAGTGGCTCGCTCTTATCATCTTGTCTGATGTGTACAAGTTGCTCGTCGCTGGTCGCGTTACTGATGCGGGTTTTCTTCGGCTTAGGCGCTTCCGGAATGTACACCACCAGATCAGCGATGCTGCATTTGAAGTACTGGCACAAGGCATCCAGGTTGTCCGTCACAGTGCTGTATCCGCGCTTGCCCGCAATCTTGGACAAAGTCATGCGGTTTATCCCGCATGCGTCCGCCACTTCGGTCTGCGTGATGCGCCGGTTCTCCCTAAATTCCTTTTCAGCAATCAGTTCCTTGACCCGGAAACGCAGCATCTTTTTATCCATGCGGTGGCTTTGTTAATTCAATGATAACCCTGATGTCATTTTGATTAAATTTTTTAGCTTAATATGATTATTTTTATAATCATTTGATCATTAATGTAAACAAGGAATTCATCATGAAAATCAACAGCAACAGCAACAGCAACAGCAACAGCAACAGTCACATCACGATCGCACAAGCTTTGGCCGTATTGGGTCAGCCTGGGAACTTCCGCATCCAGCAACGGCTGCTCCCCCACGATGTATTCACCCAAGTTGCTTCTGATACACCCGTGCTACGGGGCGTGGCCCTCGATTGCGAAACCACGAGTACAAACCATCACGCCGGTTGGATGCGGCAACTCGGCATGATCCTGTTTGAGTACACCGCAGACGGTCAGGTGGTGCGGGTGCTTGATCGCTATTGCGGGCATGAAGATGTGAATGCACCGCTGCCACCTGTGGACCCGAGCTTGTGCGGGCGGCATTACCGCTACTTCGATGAGAAGCGGGTCGCCGCGATGCTTGATGGGGTCTCGCTGGTAATTGCCCATAACGCGGCGTTTGATCGGCCATTCGTGGAGGATCGTTTCCCGCGCTTCCGGTCGCTGGCTTGGGGTTGTTCCTATCAGGACGTGGATTGGCGGCAGGCCGGGATTTCCTGCGGCAAGTTGGAACATCTAGCCACGTGCTTTGATTTCTTCTATGACGCGCATCGCGCCGATCAGGACTGTTTGGCCCTGCTGGAAATCCTGTCCCGTCCGCTGCCTCATCATTCGCATACCGTGCTGAAAGCCGTGATGGATCACGTCAACATTCCACGGGTGCGAGTCTGGGCCAATAACGCACGCGACAGTAGTCGCTGCTTGTCGCTGCACGGTTATAAATGGGGGCCGAACAGCAAATGCAGTTACACCATCATTCCGGCAGCGCAGTTGACGGATGAGTTGGTCTGGTTACAGCAGCATGTTTATCAATACCAGGGCGGTGCGCCGACCATAACCATCGAATCTTTGCCGCCGCAGGTACGTTTTGCCGACCGCCGTTATCAATCTCATTCGCGCACGCAGTATCTGCGCGATCTGCTGCATGAGGCGAATCATGGCCAAGCTTGCTGAACGTTCGATGCCCCGGGAGGTGTTGTTGTCCGAGGAAATGCCAGGCTGGGTACCCTCCCCGCCCGAGGGTGAAGAGCCGCAGGACGACTTCGGTTCCTCTCCCATGGCGGATGGTGCTCTGCCGCTGCTCCTGATGCTGCAATGCTGGTTGCACACGGCGTGTCGCCTGATCCAAGCCGGTGCGCCGGCCGGGTCGGTGTTGCAGCTGCGGCTGCCATTCGGTCTAGCCGCGTGGTGGGACTGGGCGCAACTGGCCGAGATGGCGGGATGCCAGTGGGTGGAAATGGGCAACGGGTTTCAGTCAGCTTCGTCGACTTTGCCATCTCGTGAGGACGGGATTTCGTTACTGTGTTTGCCAGCATCCCGGGTTGAGGCGGAGGCGCTCTGTTCTCAACTGCAAGCCCAAGCAGGGCCATGGCTCGGGGTGTGGTGCAGCGAGGATGCCTTGCCGTTGGCCGGGGTGCCGGCCAGTCGGGTGCAACAGCTCGATCTGACTACACCAGCCTGCCGGCCGTGGCTGGTACGCCATCTGTGGCAGGTGCAGAGCCAGCGACTCTGGCAACGCACGCTTTATCTGTCCGATGCGCTGCTGGCTGAGTTGTGTGCCTTGCCGCTCACGGTACTCCAGCCGGCCTTGCAGGTGCTGCTGGCACATAGTCCGGAAGAGCTGGAAGAGTTGGCATCGCTGCATGAGCTGGAACCGATGCGTTGTCTGGTGGCGGACGTGGTATTGCCGCAGGATGCCGCTGCCCGGCAGCGCTGGGTGACGCAGGTCATTGCCGATGAATTGGCTGCACGCCCCCAAGCCTTTGTTCATGCGGTGGAAGAACATCTGCATGTGGTGATTCATGAACCGCCACTGCGCAATTTTGAGGTGTCGACCCATTCCCGCTTGCAGGGATTGTTTCTGGAAAGCCGTTGCGAGAACCGCTTTGATGCCGGGCAGTTGGGGAACCTGATCGCGTTCGTCAACAATTGGAATAGTCGGAGCAACCTGATCGCAGTGATTGAACGCGAAGACAGTGGGGAGTTGGCATTGCTGTTACGTACGCGTCTGGGCTGGGCGGCAGAGAGTTCGCCGGCGTGGGCGCAAGCAGAGTTGGAGCATCTATTACAGCAGATTCATGCCTTCTGGTTGGTGGAGATCAGTTTGCTGGAGGGTGGATCATGCCGTCATTAGGCCGTCTCAATGCTGCGCAAGCGGCGCACCTGCTCGCGCTGTTGCCACTTCGGCAAAATACTTCACTGCGCGGGCGGTTCGCTGCCACGCTGTCGGCAGCGGCTGAGGGTAGGCCGCAGTCGGGATCGGGATCGCGGTTGGGGTCCACACCCGCCACGCAGGACCCTCAATCGGTATGGTTGGTGAATCCTGCCGCGCTGTTGCAGCGCTTGCAAACAGAAATGGCACGGGATCGCAGCGGGCTGGTAGAACAATTGAAGCAACTGGCCCAACCCAAGGTGTTGCGGGTGCCGGATAGCGCGCATTGGGCGCAGTTGCTGGAGCTGTATCAGCGCATGCCGCATCTGGCGGCGGTCCTCGATCCCTTGCTTAACCGGATCAAGCTGCAGATCGCCACCCAGCATCCATTAAAGCTCAGTCCGACGCTGCTCACCGGGGCGCCCGGCAACGGCAAGAGCCATTTGCTGCATCAGCTGGCCGAGGTATTCAACGTACCCACGCTGGAGCTTCAACTGGGTGGTAATGCCGACAATCTGGCACTAGTGGGGACTTCACGCCATTGGGGATCAGCCAGTCCGGGCAAGCTGGCACTGTTCCTGGCCCAGAGTCCGGTGGCCAATCCGCTGATCCTGCTGGAAGAAATCGACAAGAGTGGCATCGGTCAGCATGGCTGGACCTTGGATATTGTGTTGTTGCTACTGGAACCAGAAAACGCCTGCGAGTTTGAGGACAAGTTTGTCGAAGTGCCAATCGATCTGAGCCATTGCTCTTTCCTCGCCACGGCCAACAGCAGCGCGCAATTGCCAGCGCCGTTGCTGAGCCGCTTCCAGACCTGTCTGGTTTCCGCGCCCCCACCCGAGGCGTGGTCGATCATCCTGAACAACCTGTATGCCCATCTACTGCTACAGGAAGGTCGGGCGCAGCTCTTTCATTCGACCCTGCCGCAGGAATTGCAGGCGGAATTCCTGGCGCAATGCCCGAGTATCCGTGAATTGCGTAAACGGCTGGAACAGGGATTTGATGCGGCCTTGGCGTGCTTCGATTCGCCTGAGGCACTGCTACGACAGAAAGGAGAGTTGTTGCCGGAAGCGCCTGAAACCCAGGCAAGTGAAACCCAAAAGCGTATGGGGTTCTTCTAGGAATTGTCAAAGTTTAGGCCTGATTTCACAGGAAAAAAGCTAAAAAAGCCTCCAATTTGCAGTTCAGTGAAACATCGTGTTTTTATAGTCGCGTAAATTTACGCAAAAGGAAAACACGATGCTTAACGACAAAGAGCTTCTTCATATGTTCATTAAAGCCGTTCAGAAGCCTCAAGGAGAGAAATGCCGGAAGCGTGCATCCAGCAGCTTGGCGCAGCTCATCGCGCACAAAATCAGAAGTCAAAGCGATAACAACGTTCAACAACAATTGAAAGATTCAATTCAATAAAAAAGGGAAATATCATGAACGCCAATGCGCCCATTATTGCAGCTATTTATGCACGTAAGTCGACTGATGATTCAGACAGGGTAGCTGAAAACACATCTGTTCATCGACAAATTGAGCATGCCAAGCAATTTGCCGAAGCCAATGGATGGACTGTACCGGATCACCACGTGTTTTTTGATGAAAAGACATCAGGCGCCGAATTTAAAAACCGTTTAGGTTTACAGAACCTAGTCGCAGAAAGAAAAAATTACAAAATTTTGATCGTTTCTGAACTCTCCAGAATTGGGCGTGAAGTTGATGGAACGCTAGACGTCATGAGCAAACTCAAGCGGGCTAATGTTTCGGTTTATTCGTATTTGACGGGACAGGAGGAAAAAAATATAAGCAATATGGATGGGCTTACGATGCATTTTAAAGCCATCATTGCTGAAGAAGAACGCTTGAACGCCAGCAAGCGTACGCGGGATGCAATGACTGTGCGGGCAAGGCTGGGGGCTGTAACGGGTGGCAAGGTATACGGATACAAGAATATTCAAGTCTGCGATAAATCACAGCATGGCTCGTCCGTACATGCATACACTGAACATCAGATTAATCCGGAGGAAGCTGCTGTAATCAGGGGAATTTTTGCCATGTACCAAGCAGGGCATGGCTACCGTGCAATTGCTCATACTCTGAATGGCCATGATTCAAGGAATTACTTGGAATATTTGGATCGATTTTTCGCCGGAAGCAAACCTCTAGCGCCTCGGGGGAATTTATGGGCTGCGACGGGTATTAGGGAAATGCTGCGCAATGAGCGTTACATTGGCCAGATCATTTATGGGAAATTTAAAAACACATATGAAGATGGGCGCGCAAAGATCAGGACTCCTCAAGACAAAAAGGATTGGATTATCACTGAATGTCCTGAGTTACGTATTGTGGAATCCCATCTATGGGATGCCGTTCAAAATCGACTAAGCGCCAAATCCAAGACCTACGAGAAACAGATCGAAGCCTTGACTGATAAAGCACGTCATTCGCACCATCTTTTATCTGGCCTCATGATTTGTGAAGAATGTGGCTGCCCCATGATTGCCATTCGGTGTAGCTATGGCAGCGGTAGCACGCGGCGACTCGAATCCTGTTATATGTGTTCAGGTTACAAGAAGCACGGAACCGTCAAGTGCAGCAACTCACTACGCAAACCAACCAAGCTATTTGAGGAACAGATCATTCAAGTAATTAAAAGGGAGTTCCTGTCTGATTCGGCTATCAGCACACTGACTGCAGAAGTTGCAAATCTATTAAAAGACGATAATGAGCCACTGCAAAGGAAGCTACAAAACCTTCAGGCTGAACTAAAAAAACTTGAACGTGAAATAGACAACTTATGGGCCATAGCTGCTGCGGGATCCGACAATACCCCTGCAACGTTGGGGCGCGAGATCAAGAAGCGTGAAGAGCGGCAGCAACATCTTGCAGGCCAGATCAATGAGCTTAGTAGCCGAAAACCACTGGAATCGCAGGACATTGAGCAGTTGATCAACCAGGTCCAGCTGTCATTGCTGAATCTTGAGGCGTTACTTCAGGAAGGCGGTGACCAGAGCCGGCAGGTGCTCAAGGAATTTTTTGATGGGCAGCCAATTCGTTGTCGTTCCAGAAAAGAAAACGGCAAAAAAAGCTATCAGCTTTTTTTGCCGCACTCATACTGGAACATCATTTCTGCTGTAACCATCCCATGGATGGCGTCCCCACGGGGATTCGAACCCCGGTTATCGCCGTGAAAGGGCGGTGTCCTAGGCCTCTAGACGATGGGGACTTCGGCCTTAGAAACGAAGGCCGCACATTCATGCGGCCTCGTTTTTATCTTTGGTGGAGGTAAACGGGATCGAACCGATGACCTCTTGCATGCCATGCAAGCGCTCTCCCAGCTGAGCTATACCCCCGAAGAGGTGCGTATTATGGATGTGCTCCCCGCACCCGTCAACCTATTTTTGCAAAAATTGCTGCCAGGCGGAGATACCATTCACTTAACAACTTGCCGTCATTCCGGCGTACCCCAAGGGTATTTCCTTCGGGGCAAAGGCCGGAATCTGACCGAAGGGAATGCAGAGCCAGTATCCACCGAGGTATCTGGATCCCGGCCTTCGCCGGGATGACGTCGATTGGTTGGATTTTTTTCTTAAGAATGGCATTACCGCCAAGTGGAGATACATGACCCAATACCACCGCCCCCCGGTTTAAATGATAATGCCGCCACCCAGACAGACTTCGCCGTCGTACAGCACCATTGATTGTCCCGGCGTTACGGCCCACTGCGGCGTATCGAATTTCAGTTCGCAGCGGCCTTCGTCCAGATAGACGAGCTCGCAGGCGGCATCCTGCTGGCGGTAGCGCGTCTTGGCCGTGTAGCGGCCCGCCTGCGGCGCTTCGCCCAGCACCCAGCTCAGATCCTGCGCCACGAGGTTGGGCTTGAGCAGCAAGGGGTGGTCATGGCCCTGCACCACGATCAGCTCGTTCTTCGCCATGTCCTTGCCGGCGACGAACCAGGCTTCGCCGGCGCCGCCGATGCCCAGCCCCTGGCGCTGGCCGTGGGTGTAATACATCAGGCCCATGTGCTCGCCCATGATGCGGCCTTCGGGCGTGACCATCGGCCCCGGCACCTTGGGCAGGTAGCGGTTCAGGAATTCGCGGAACGGGCGCTCGCCGATGAAGCAGATGCCGGTGCTGTCTTTTTTCCTGGCATTGGGCAGGCCGATTTTTTCGGCGATGCGCCGTACTTCGGGCTTGTCGATCTGGCCGAGCGGGAACACAGCATGCGAAACCTGCTCTTGCGACAGGCGATAGAGAAAGTAGCTCTGGTCCTTGTTCTGGTCATGCCCGCGCAGCAACTCGGTGCGGCCATCGGCGCGCAGGCGGTTGTCGGCGTAATGGCCGGTGGCCATCTTCACGCCGCCCAGCTTCATGGCGTAGTCGAGGAAGCACTTGAACTTGATTTCGCTGTTGCACAGGATGTCCGGATTCGGCGTGCGCCCGGCCGAGTATTCGGCCAGGAAATAGCTGAACACGCGGTCCTTGTATTCCTTGGCGAAATTCACCAGTTCGATGTCGATGCCCAGCAGGTCGGCCACCGCGATGGCGTCCATGCTGTCTTCCTTGATCGAGCAATATTCGTCGGTGTTGTCGTCCTCCCAGTTCTGCATGAAGACGCCGATCACCTCATAGCCCTGCTCTTTCAGCAGGTACGCGGTCACCGACGAATCCACGCCGCCGGAAAGTCCTACCACTATTTTTTCACGCACGATCAAAATCCCGGATTACGTCCAGCGGAAAACGCCGGCCCGCCAAATAATCATCGATACAGGCCAGCAGCAACGGGCTGCGATGCTGATCACGCCGCGCGACAATCTCTTCGTAAGTGAGCCACACCGGGCGCTCGATGCCGGCATCCAATTGATAACCGGCCTCTTCGCCGATCACCTCCGCGGCGAACGCGAAGCGCAGGTAAGTCATGTGCGCGCGTTCGGGCGGGGTCCACTGATACACGCCGACCAGCGCCGTGGGGCGGATGTGGTAGCCGGTTTCTTCCAGCCCTTCGCGCACGCAGGCATACTCGATGCTCTCTCCTTGGTCGACGTGACCGGCGGGCTGGTTGAGCTTCAGTTCGCCATCGATGCGCTCTTCAACCAGCAGGAAACGGCCAGAACGCTCGATCAGCGCGGCGACGGTGGTGTTGGGTTTCCACATGGCAAAACCTTCGGACAAAACGGGATTTTAGCACCGCAGACCCATGCGGTAAGCGCGTAAAAAATGCCCCGGCACAACCCGGGGCATTCGGGGGAATCAGCGAGCAGCCAATCAGTCACGTTCCGGCACATACGGCTCATGCAACTTGACGGGCTTGGCCGCCTTCCTGCGTACACGGATATTGAGCATTTCCACCAGCACGGAAAACGCCATGGCAAAGTAGATGTAACCCTTGGGCACATGGTGGCCGAAGCCTTCCAGCAGCAGGGTCAGCCCGACCACAACCAGGAAAGACAGCGCCAGCATCTTGATCGTAGGGTGCGCGGAAACAAAGTGGCCGATATGCGAGGCAAACACCATCATCAGCCCGACCGAGGCGATCACAGCCGCGATCATCACCGCCACCTCATCGACCATGCCCACGGCGGTAATGATGGAATCCAGCGAGAACACCAGATCGATGATGATGATCTGGGTGATCACCGCGGCCAAGGTGGCTTTCACGGCACTGGAACCGTGGCCTTCTTCCCCTTCCATCAACTGGTGCACTTCGCCGGTACTCTTCCAGATCAGGAACAGCCCCCCGGCAATCAGGATCAGGTCGCGTCCGGACAATGCCAGCAACGTTTTAATTCCGTCCATCTCAGGAGCTGCACCCAGGGCAGCTTTCATGCTGCCGTCCTGCGTATACAGCGCCAGCAGGGGCTCGACCAGACCCACGATCCACGACAAAACCAGCAACAGGCCGATCCGCATGAACATGGCCAGAAACAACCCCAGCCGCCTTGCGAATTCGCGCCGTGCAGCCGGCAATTTGTCGACCAGGATGGAAATGAAGATCACATTGTCGATCCCCAGCACCAGCTCAAGGCTGGTCAGGGTCAGGAAGGCGATCCAGGCTGCGGGATCAGTCAGTAATTCCATCATCGTTGATACTCCTTTTTATTGGTTTTCCATGTCCATCAACCGTTATTGCTTGACTGTGTTCGCGAAATTTCCGGCAAAGAAAAGCGAAAACGCCGCAGGATCGATATGCTTCTTCAGCACAGCATGAACAACAGCCGGCGTGAGTTTGCGAATCAACTCTTCTTGCGCCGCCACCCGCCCAAAATCCTGCCCGTAGTGCAAATCAGCGGCCAGCATCCAGGCCAGATTGCCATCCTGGGCACGATTCATTTCCTCGGATTGCAGGATGGCATTTTGTGCATCGCTCACTTCTTCCGCGGTAAAGCCATCGCGCACGGCCCGGGCCAGCTCTTCGCCAAAGGCTCGCTCCACCTTTGGGCGAAACTGTGGCGCGTAGATGGCATAGGCAGAAAAACTGCCCGTTTGTTCCTCGCGACTTGCCGAAAAACCAATATGGGTACTATAGGAAATGCCCTCCTGTTGGCGCAGACGATTTGCCAGACGCGAACTGATGAAGCCACCGCCCAGGATACGGCTGGCGACCAGCAAGGCCGGATAATCGGGATGGCTGTTGCCCACGGGGATGCGCAATGCCGCGCGGAACACGGCATTTTGCTTGTCCGGCGTTTCCAGCGTTTCGCTGACCGGCGCAACGGGTTTGAACGGATGCGCCAATCGCTGATAGGCCGCGGCAGAACGCCAGTCACCGAAGAGCTCGCGCACCAGCGCCGTCAATCCGGCCGCATCGAAATCGCCCACGGCGGCAAATTGCGCATGATTGGCGCCATAGAAGCGGGCATGGAATCGCTGCAGGTCTTCCAGCTTGAGCGTGCTCAAGGATTGCAGTTGCTCGTCGAAAGTCTGGGCATAGCGGATATCGTCCCTGGGCCAGTCGTTGAAATGGCGGGTCAGCGCCTGATCGGAAATGCTGTCCGGCTCGACCCGGGCGGCCTCGACGCCGGCGCGCGCCTGCTTCATCAACTGGGCGAACTCGTTCGAATCGAATGCCGGTTCGCGCAGAATTTCCCGCAACAACCGCAACGTTGCCGGCAGGTTTTCGCGCACCGATTCCACGCTCACGGTCACGGTCTGGCCGCTGCCGCCAATGTGGATCTGGCTGCGCAGGCGGTCCAGCTCGCGCGTGATGGATTCGCGGCTGCGCTGTTGCGTGCCGCGCATCAGCATCATGCTGGTAAATGCCGCGGCATTGGCCTGGCCGCGCAGGCTTTGGGCATCGCCATAGTTGATGATCATGGTGGCGCGCACCGTCTGGCCGCGCGTTTTCTTGGGCAGCAGTGCCAGCTTCAGGCCATTTTCCAGGGCCAATTTTTGCGTGCGGGCCTCGATATTGGCCGGCGAAGGTTCAAAAGCTTCTCCCGCTGTCACCGCCGCATTGCCGGCATAACCCTCGAGTACCTTGGCCAGATCCGGCGCAGCGGGTATTTCCACCCGCACCGGCACATCCACCGGCGCGAATTCCCCCACGGTGCGGTTGGCTGCGCGGTAGTAACGCTGCGCCACGCGGTTGACCTCCGTCGCATCGAGCGTAGCCAATCGGTCGCGCTGCCAGAAGAACAAGCGCCAATCGCCCAGCCCGATGGCGCTGGACAAAGACATGGCCAGCAGGCTGGAATCGTTCAGGGTGTTGTCGTAGCCCGCCAGCATGGCCCGGCGCGCGATCTCCACCTCGTCGTCGGTGACCGGCCGGCTGGCCACGCCTTCCAGTGTTTCAAACAAAACGCGCCGCGCCGCCTCGGGGGCATCCTCCTTGCGCAACTGCACACTGTAAAAAACATAGCCGGGATCAACCAGATCGGCGTTCCAGGCCCGGATACCGGTCGCCTTGCCGCTTTCGACCAGCGCCTTGTGCAAGCGCCCGGACGGGGTATCGGCCATGATCTCCATGAAGACATCCAGCGCAACCGCGTCCGGGTGCGCGCCGGAAGGCACGTGGTAAATCACATCGAGGATGCGGTTCTCGCCCAATCGTTCCAGCCGTACGCTGCGTTCGCCCTCTTGCGGCGGCTCGACGGTATACAGCACCGGCAAGGCACGCGCAGGCTTGGCGATGGCGCCGAATTTCTGCTCCACCAGCGCCAGCGTCCTGGCCGGATCGAGCTTGCCCGCCACGGTCAGCACGGCGTTATCGGGCTGGTAATAAGTGCGATAAAACGCCTGCAGATTGCCGATGCGGACGTTTTCCACGTCGGAGCGTGCACCGATCACGCTGCGCCCGTAGCTATGCCACTGGTAGGCGGCGGACAGCATCTTGTCGCGCAACACGGAACCAGGGCTGTTTTCGCCACGCTCCATCTCGTTGCGCACCACGGTCATTTCCGAACGCAGGTCTTTTTCCGCGATGAACGAATTGACCATGCGATCGGCCTCCATCCCCAGCGCCCAGGCCAGATAATCCTCGCGTGCGGCGAAAGTCTCGAAATACTGGGTGCGATCGTAGGTGGTCACGCCATTGGGGCGCATGCCGCGGCTCGACAAATCCTGCGGAATATTCGGGTGCGTTGGCGTGCCCTTGAACAGCAGATGTTCCAGCAGATGCGCCATGCCGGTTTCACCGTAATTCTCGTGGCGCGATCCCACCAGGTAGGTGACATTGACCGTGATCGTCGGTTTGGAAGGATCGGGCGCCAGTAGCACTTTCAATCCATTGGCGAGGCGATATTCACTGACCCCTTCCACTTCGGTGATCTTGACCGGCGCCGCTTGGGCGCAGGCCATGAACAGGGGAAACAGCAAGGCAAGCAGACGAATCGGCAACTTCATGTTTTTTTAAAACCTTCAAAATTTTGATTGAAGCACCGGCAGATGACGGGGCGACCCAAGCGCCCTGAGTTGGGACGTTGCAACCTTAAAAAGTTCAAACCGCTTCCAGAATCTCGACTTCCATGCCCAAAGCAATCTGCCCGGCGCCCTCTGCCACGGCATTCTGGCCGAACAGCACGCCATCCGGCGTTCGGCGGAAAGTGGCCAGCGTGCGCAGCGGTTCCTGATCGCTGGATTTCTCACCGGTTTCCGGATCGACCGTGGTAAACGCGCAGCGCTCGCACGGTTTTTCGATGCTGAAGATCACCTCGCCGATGCGAATTTTTTTCCAGCGATCCTCGGCAAACGCCTCGCTGCCGGTCACGACCAGATTCGGGCGAAACCGGCGCATGGAAAGATCGCGGCCGACGCGCCGGTTCAGCTCGTCGAGCGAGCCCTGCCCGATCAGCAACAGCGGGTAGGCATCGGCAAAAGACAACGCCACCTCGGGCCGGCGCCGCACGCGCCGGGCCGATGCCGCGCCGACATAAAGCAGCCACACCGGCTTGCCGAGAAAGCCCGACAGCCATTCGTCCGCCGGCTTCGCGCCGGCAAACGCGGGAAATTCGTCCTTCCAAACGGAGGCCGGCATCGGCTGATTGAACTGGCTACGGGGAACAACCAGCACCTCCCGACCCGGCGCGCTCAGCGTCAGCGTGCTGTCATCCACCCGCACTTTGATCTGCACGAGTCGGGGCTCGGTGCGGCCGGTAATCATGCGCCCCGATTCGTCGGCCACCATCCAGGCCCGGTCAAACGGCAAGCCCATCGGGCCGACATCACTGGCAGGAAGCAATTCGCCCCAGGTCGATTTGACGGGATAGCGGTAAATTTCGGTGAGCGTGGGCATGGTTGTCTCCTGATTTGCGCCTATCCACCATAGGCGGCAATGCCTTGGGGAACAAGCAATGGTCAGGAACCAGTTTACCAGTTGAGGGGGCGGTCTTCGCCTGGTCAGGAGGTATCCGTCAGGGGATCGGGCGAAATTGCAGTTGAGTCGTGTGCTGGTAAGTCACGCCGGGCAAGAGCCAGCAGTCGGGCTGCGGCCATTCCGGGTGATTGGGGCTATCGGGCAGGAACTGAGTTTCCAGCGCCACGCCTTGGTGCACGGCATAGTGGCCACCGTCCCGCGCCGGTGTTCCGGCCAGAAAATTGCCGCTGTAGAACTGCAAGCCCGGCTTGGTGGTATAGAGATCCATCGCCAGGCGCTGATCACCAGAAACCAGCACCGCCGCCGGGTCGGCCATCGCCTTGCACGCCTCATCCAGCAGCCAGGCATGATCATAGCCGCCACACAGTTGTTGCTGCGCATCCGCCAGAAAATCCCGCGCGATGCATTTCGGGGCGGTGAAATCGAAACTGCTCCCGCCAACCGGCTGCAACTCGCCCGTCGGGATCAGGCCGGCATCCACCGGCACATAGTACTGCGCGCGAATTTGCAGCCCATGCTGCCGTGCGTCGGTCGCCGCACCGTCCAGATTGAAATACGCATGATTGGTCAGATTCACCGGGCATGGCGCATCGACCTGCGCTTGGTACTCCATGCTGATCCGGCAATCGGGCAACAACCGGTAGAGCACGCGGGCACTCAAGTTGCCGGGAAAGCCCTGATCGCCAGCGGGCGATTCAATCCCGAGGCAAACATGATCACGACCCTGCTCGATGATCTGCCAGCGCCGCCGGTCGAAGCTGTCCGGCCCGCCATGCAACTGGTGCGGCCCCTGATTGGCCAGCAAGTTAAACGTGTGGCCTTGCCTGCTGAAGCGGGAATGGCCGATGCGGTTGGCATAGCGCCCGATCGTTGCCCCCAGATAGGCGGTCTGGCGGAAATAGTCTTCCAGCCGCTCGCAGCCCAGCAGCACTTCGCGCCGACTGCCATCCGCCAGCGGCACCAGGCAGGACAACCAGGTGCCGCCCCAGTCCATCAGCGTCAGCCGGGTGCCACATTCATGCTCCAGCGTGATCAAGGTGGCGGGGCGCCCGTCCGGGCAAAGGGTTGGCGCTGAATTCATCTTTTCGGTTCCGGTATCAATTCTGGCTGCCCAAAAAATCGGCAAACGAGTCCGCTCCCACAGCGTCGACACACTGCACCGGAGAGCCTTCGCTGGTTTTGCGAAAGATGCTGGGACTGGTGCCCACCCGCTTGCGGAACACGCGGGAAAAATACATCTGGTCATCGTAGCCGACCAATCCCGCTACCTTGGCGATCGGCGAGCAGGTGCTCTGCAGCAGGTGTTTGGCCAGGATGATGCGCTGGTCTTCACGCCAGCGCAGGATGTTCACCCCCATCTGCTCGCGGAACAGGTGCGCCAGGCGCGAAGGCGAGAGGCAGACATGACGAGCCACATCGTCGAGGTTCACTTCTTCGGCCAGATTCCGGGATAGATACTGGCAGGCTTCTTCAATGCGCAAATCGATCGGCTTGCTGCGGTTTTCCGGTGTTTCCTCGAAACAGCGTATCAGCAGACGTTCCAGCAGGTTGATTGCCAGATCTTCGGACGAGCGCCGGCCGGCCTTGTGGGTCTGCTCGATCTGCTGGAACAGATCGTCAAACTCGTTGATCACCGCCTTGTCGGACAGTGTCAACCGGCCCACCTTGTTGACCTGATGGCGCCATTTCAACCAGTTGGCCCAATAGGCGCGAGGACGAAAATAGACCCAGCGGTGATACCAGTTGGCACTCTGCGGCGCACGGCCGTAATAGTGGACCGCATCCGGCGGGAACAGCAGCAGATCGCCGGGCTCGGTGATGAAGGCCTCCTCACCATCGAAAACCTTGCCCTGCCCCTTCACCGTCATGTTGATGATGAAACCGCTCATACCCTTGTTGCGGTCGATAAAGAAATCGAGCGGCCCGTTTTCGATGATCGGCGTCATTCCCGCGACCAGGTACACATTGAACGAGTAGCCAGGCAAGAGCGGGTCGAGTTGTTGTCCGTTATCGTCCAGATGCATTTCGCTGCCTTTGGGAGCGGCCGGATCAGGAATGATCCGGCACCCACCTTTGGGTTATCGCATGCCGATCCATCAGGTATATCCGCCAATGATGGAAGACCGCATAACCGGTTTCTGCAAGAGTGCGAGGCTTATTTGTTCTTGTTGTAAACGTCCACAAACACGGCGGCGACCAGCACGATGCCCTTGATGACTTGCTGCCAGTCGATGCCGATGCCCAGAATGGACATGCCGTTGTTCATGACGCCCATCACGAAGGCACCGATCACGGCCCCCATGACTTTGCCCACCCCGCCGGTCGCCGAAGCGCCGCCGATGAAGCAGGCCGCAATCACGTCCAGCTCGAAGCCGACCCCCGCCTTGGGTGTGGCAGTATTCAACCGCGCGGCAAAAATCAGCCCGGCGACGGCCGCCAGCACGCCCATGTTGATGAAGGTGTAGAACGACAGGCGATCGGTCTTGATCCCGGACAGGCGCGCAGCCTTTTCATTTCCACCCAGCGCGTAAACGCGGCGCCCGATCGTGGTGCGGTTGGTAACAAAGTCATAGATCAGCATCAGCCCGAACATCACGATCATGACGTTCGGCAAGCCCTTGTAGGAGGCCAGCAGGTAAGAGAAGAAAATGATCGCAACGGCAAAGACAAGGTTTTTGATGGTAAAAAAGACCATGGGTTCGGCACTCGCACCGTACTGGACCTTGTTGGCGCGTTCACGCATGGCGGCATAGAACAGCCCTGCGGAGACAAGGCAGCCGATCAGCACCGAGGTCATGCGCAGGCCTTCGCCGTTGATCAACTCCGGAATGAAGCCGGAACTGAGCAACTGGAATTCCGGCGGGAACGGGCCGACAGACTGTCCGGCCAGCAGCGCCAGCGTCAAACCGCGGAATACCAGCATGCCGCCCAGCGTCACGATGAACGACGGAATCTTGTGGAAAGCGACAAAATATCCCTGCAAGGCGCCGATCAAGGCTCCCGCCACCAGACAGATCAAGGCGGCCGGCACATAGTGCCAGTGGTATTCCACCATCAAGACGGCCGCGAGTCCGCCGATGAAACCGGCGACCGAACCCACCGACAGATCGATATGCCCGGCAACGATCACCAGCAACATGCCCAGTGCCATGATCACGATGTAACTGTTTTGCAGCACCAGGTTTGTCAGATTCAAGGGCTGCAACAGCGTGCCTTCGGTCTGGTACTGGAAGAAGATCATGATCACGGCAAGCGAGATCAGCATGCCGTACTCGCGCAGGTTCTTCTTGATGATCGAGGCAAAAGGCGTTTTTTCCGCGACCATAGGGATCGCTTCTACGTTGGTGTTCATTTCAGTTTTTCCCCGCATTGACTATCGAGCGCATGATTTTTTCCTGACTGGCTTCTGCAACAGGCATTTCTGCCACAAACGCCCCCTCGTTCATCACATAGATCCGGTCGCTCATTCCCAACAATTCCGGCATCTCCGAAGAAATCAGGATGATGCATTTCCCTTCGCTGGCAAGCTGGGCAATCAGCGTGTATATCTCGTATTTCGCCCCCACGTCGATACCGCGTGTGGGTTCGTCAAGAATCAGGATTTCCGGTCCGGAAAACAGCCATTTGCTCAGCACCACTTTCTGCTGGTTGCCGCCGGACAGATTGCCGACATGCTGAAACACATCGGAGCAGCGGATGTTGATCTTGCGCTTGTAGTCGGTGGCAACGGCGAATTCGCGCCCGCTATCGATTACGCCATGGCTTGATACGCCGGGCAGATTGGCCAGTGAAATGTTGTGCTCGATCTCGTTTTCCAGCACCAGTCCATAACCCTTGCGATCTTCGGTGACATAGGCAATGCCGTGCGCCACCGCCTTGCTGACGGTACTGACATCAATCGATTCGCCGCGCAGATGAACCTTGCCGCTGATGTTGCGCCCGTAACTGCGCCCAAAAACACTCATGGCAAACTCGGTGCGCCCGGACCCCATCAGCCCGGCGATGCCGACAATTTCGCCCTTGCGGACATTCAAGCTCACGCCCTTGATGAATTTCCGGTCGGCGTGCTGTTCGTGAAAAACCGTCCAGTCTTTGACTTCGAAAACAATTTCACCAATGTTGGGCTGGCGCTGCGGGTAGCGGTCGGCCATGTCGCGGCCCACCATGTAGCGGATGATCGTGTCTTCGCAGATCGGCGTTTCGCGGCAATCCATGGTTTTCACGGTGGCGCCATCGCGCAGCACCGTCACCGAATCCGCCACGCGGGATATTTCGTTGAGCTTGTGGGAAATCAGAATGCAGGTGATGCCGTGTGCCTTGAACCCCAGCAACAGATCCAGCAAGGCCGCACTGTCGGTTTCGTTCAGGCTGGCGGTCGGCTCGTCCAGAATCAGCAGCTTGACCTTCTTGGAAAGCGCCTTGGCAATTTCAACCAGTTGCTGCTTGCCAACCCCCAGATCGGTGATCAGCGTTTCGGGCGATTCGTTGAGCCCGACCTTCGCCAGCAGTTCCACCGTCCGGCGATGGGTCTGCTCATGGTCGACGATGCCGAATTTTCCTTGTTCATTGCCGAGGTAGATGTTCTCGGCGATCGACAGCAGGGGAACCAGGGCCAGCTCCTGGTGGATGATGATGATGCCCTGCTCTTCGCTATCACGAATCGAATCGAACTTCTGGACGCGCCCCTCGTAATGGATTTCGCCCTCGTAAGTTCCGGCTGGATAAACGCCGCTCAACACTTTCATCAGCGTTGACTTGCCTGCACCATTTTCACCGCAGATCGCGTGAATTTCGCCTGCCTGAACCACCAGATTCACGTTACTCAAGGCAACGACGCCCGGAAAACGCTTGGTGATTCCTTTCATTTCCAGAATGGGCCCCACCGGCTCACCTCCATACATCTGGGTTGAATCCGGCGCACCGATGCCACGCGGCACCGGCACGCCAATCCTGCAATGCCCCTTACTTCACCTGGGCTTCGGTGTAATAACCACTATCCACCACAATCTTCTTCCAGTTGGTCTTGTCCACGCTCACCGGCTTGAGCAGGTAGGACGGAACCACCTTGATGCCGTTGTTGTAGGTCTTGGTATCGTTGACGGTCGGCTTCTTGCCGCTGAGCATCGCATCGACCATGCCCACGGTGACCTTGGCCAGCTCACGCGTATCCTTGAACACGGTGGAATATTGCTCGCCCTTGATGATGGACTTGATCGATTGAACTTCGGCATCCTGGCCGCTCACGTACGGACAGGGTTGCTGCGCCGAGCAATAGCCAACGCCCTTGAGCGAGGAAAGGATACCGATCGACAGTCCGTCATACGGCGACAACACGGCGTGAACCTTCTCCTTGCCGTAGAAGGCCGAGAGCAGGTTATCCATGCGGGCCTGGGCAACCGCGCCATCCCAGCGTAAGGTACCGACCTGCTTCATGCCCATCTGCTTGGAACGCACCACCAGCTTGCCGCTCTTGATGTACGGATCCAGCACGGACATGGCACCGTCATAGAAGAAGAAGGCATTGTTGTCATCCGGCGAGCCGCCGAACAGTTCGATATTGAACGGGCCCTTGCCTTCCTTCAGTTTCAGCGCATCCACCAGGGATCCGGCTTGCAGCACGCCAACCTGGAAGTTATCGAAGGTTGCATAGTAATCGACGTTCTTCGAGCCCTTGATCAGGCGATCATAGGCAATGACCTTGATGCCCTTGTCGGCGGCCTTCTGCAACACATCGGAAAGCGTGGTGCCGTCGATCGCAGCCACCACCAGCACCTTGGCGCCCTTGGTCACGAGGTTTTCGATTTGCGCCAACTGGTTCGGAATGTCGTCTTCTGCATATTGCAGATCGGTCTTGTAGCCTTTCTCGGTGAATACCTTAACCATGCTCGCGCCGTCCGAGATCCAGCGGGCGGAGGATTTTGTCGGCATGGAAATCCCGACCAGGCCCTTATCGGCCGCATGCGCAAGCGAGAAACTCCCCATCAAGCCAACCAGCAGCGAGCCTACAAGCACTTTCCTTCTGTTCATGATCCAGTCTCCGATTCAATATGAAGAGATTTACTTAGACGAACATTGCCAACTTTCACCCAACAAACTCCGTTTCAGGGTGATCCCAATCCAGTCCAGGCTTTAATGAGTTCCAACACCTAACCCTGGTTTGTTTTTTTCATCAAACATGCTTTGCAGCGAAGCTTGCCAAGAAACGCGCATGGCAGAAAACTGATGGTATTTTGGGCGGAGCAAATTCTTACACATCACCCCACCCCCAAACCGGCACCAGCCACACGCCATGTAGCCAAATATGGACAAGCTACACAATTACGGTAACTCCAACCCCACAAGTATTGGAAGTAGGTATCTACGTAAAGACCAAACAAAAGCAGAAACATCCATATCTACGGCAGTTTATAGCAAGAATAACGGCCAGAACACCCTAAAATATCCAACATCAAAGCCATTACGTACATATAAACGACAGCCGAATACTAACCTCTCACCGCATAAAGTCCATATTGTTTAGTCCATACGATTGCCGATTTTTTTGTAATCCAGGACAACACAATGTCAGAAAAAATAGTACTTGGCCTTGATTTTGGCAGCGACTCTGTCAGGGCGCTTGCAGTAAGTTGCCTCGA
>Ga0316613_10000543_pt1 | contig 29984 bp, 23 predicted proteins | sample OWC_soil_day10_C_2_FD_207647 | JGI IMG/M metagenome (GOLD analysis project Ga0316613, IMG submission 207647) | Wetland soil microbial communities from Old Woman Creek delta, Ohio, United States - OWC_soil_day10_CT_b | ecosystem: Environmental > Terrestrial > Soil > Wetlands | place: USA: Ohio...
CATCGGAGCCTCCCCCCTCACCCGAAGGGCCGCGTTGATCCCCGCCACGATCCCCTGCGCCGCCGCTTCCTCGTACCCGCTGGTCCCGTTGATCTGCCCGGCGTGGAAGAGGTTTTTCACGATCTTCGTTTCGAGGGTAGGGTGCAGCTGGACGGGATCCACGAAGTCGTACTCGATCGCGTAGCCGGGCCGAACGATCTCCACCCCCGAAAGCCCCGGGATGGTGCGCAGCATCCTCAGCTGGATGTCGTACGGAAGGCTCGTGGAGACCCCGTTGGGGTAATACTCCGCGGTCTTCAGCCCCTCGGGCTCCAGGAACACCTGGTGCCGCTCCTTTTCGGAGAACCGGACCACCTTGTCTTCGATGGAGGGGCAATACCGTGGCCCGATTCCCTTGATGATCCCGGAATAGAGCGGGGACCGGGAGAGCCCGGACCGGATCGCCTCGTGGGTGGCGGCGTTGGTGTACGTCATGTAGCACGGAAGCTGCGGGCGGCGGATCTCCGGCGTGTCGAAGGAGAACGGCACCGGCCGGTCGTCCCCGCCCTGGCGGACCGTCTTCGAGAAGTCGATGGTTTTTCCGTCCAGCCGCGGCGTGGTGCCGGTCTTCAGCCGCCCGACGGAAAATCCCAGCCGGCGCAGGGAGTCCGACAGGTGCATCGCGGGGAAATCCCCCGCCCTTCCGGCAGGGTAGCTCACCAGCCCGACGTGAACCAGTCCCTTCAGGAAGGTGCCGGTGCACAGCACCACCGTCTTCCCCCGGTACCGGACGCCGAGGTTCGTGTCCACCCCGACTGCCGCCCCGGCCTCCGTCACCACCGCGTCCGCGATGGCCTGCTTCACGTCGAGCCCGTACGTGGCCTCCAGCGTCTTCTTCATCCGGAGGCGGTAGAGCTGCTTGTCCGCCTGTGCGCGCGAGGAGCGGACCGCCGGCCCCTTGCTCGTGTTCAGCTGCCGGAACTGGATCCCCGTGGCGTCGATGTTGCGCCCCATCTCGCCGCCCAGGGCGTCGATCTCCCGGACGAGGTGCCCCTTGGCCAGCCCCCCGATGGCGGGGTTGCACGACATCAGGCCGATGGCGTCCGCGTTGATGGTCAGCAGGAGGGTCGCGCACCCCATCCGGGCGGAGGCGAGGGCGGCCTCGCAGCCGGCGTGCCCGCCGCCGACCACGACGACGTCGTACTCCTTCGGATATTCGTAGGGGGAACCGTTCATCCTGCGAGAGGATGTTCCACGTGGAACATGCCAGAATTCCCTAGTAATATAAATGACATGCGCTCAACCTCCCAGGTCACCTGCCTGCCGCGATCATCGTGGCCTGCATTGCCGCAACCTGCTTCCTCCCGCCCCCGCCGTACGCCCACGCTTCCCCGGAGCAGACTGTGACGGTCCGCCCCGGTTTGACGACCTTCCCTATCGCGAGGATCTTCTCCCCCCGGGCGGGGGAAAGGAAATTCACCTTGTATTCGATGGTGAGCACTTCCATGGGTTCCGGCATGAGCGTCAATGCAGCGTAACCGCAGGCGCTGTCCACGACGGTCGTCGTGATCCCGGCATGGATGTACCCGTGCTGCTGGGTCAGGTCGTGCCGGACGGGAAGCTCGATGTGAACTTCCCCCGGGGCAACTTTCACCAGCCGGGCACCGATCGTCCGGTTGACCTCCTGCCGGTCGAAGCTGGATCGGACGCGGGATTCGAAGTTCGGGTCCGCAGGCTCGTAACCCGGCACGGGAATCCTCCTTATACCTCCATAGTATTCATCATTTCCCTATACAGAATTGCCCGAATACGGCGTCCAATACCTCTTCGGGGGCGACCTCCCCCAGCAGTTCCGCCATGGCTGCGGCCGCCTCGCGGACATCCTCCGCCGGGAACTCCAGCGGGATTCCCGCCCGCGCCGACTCCCCCGCCCGGGCGAGGGCGGAGAGCGCCTTTTCCACAGCAAACCGGTGGCGGGCGCGGGTCAGTGGAGCCTGCCCCAGTATAGCACTCTCCCCCGGCCCCACTTCGCGGGCGACCGCGGCGACGAGCGCCTCCATCCCCTCCCCCGTCCGCGCGGAGACGCGCACCGTACCTTTCTTCCCAGCCCCGGCGAATCCCTTCCCCGTTTCCTCTTCCTGGAGGTCGGACTTGTTCCGCACCACGAGGTGGGGACGCGCGGCGATTTCCCGGTACGCCTCCCGGTCCCCTTCTCCCGCCGGCCGGCCCCCGTCGAGCAGGAAGAGGACGAGGTCCGCGGAGGCGATCACGTCCCGGCTGCGCCGGACCCCCTCCCGCTCCACCGGGTCCTCGGTCTCACGCAGCCCCGCCGTGTCGACCAGGAGCACCGGCACGCCCCCCACGGATATCTCCGCGTGCAGGTAGTCGCGCGTCGTTCCCGGTATTTCCGTTACGATCGCCCGCTCCTCCCCCGCCAGGCGGTTCAGCAGGCGGGACTTCCCGACGTTCGCCACCCCGGCGATCGCCACCGTCGCGCCGTCCCGTAACCGGTGTCCCGCCGCGTACGACCGCAGTAGCGCTTCCAGGTCATGCCACAAATCAGATACCCGTTCTGCTAGTTGGGAGTGTGTAACCGCCGGGACATCGTCTTCCTCGGCGAAGTCGATCGCCGCCGACAGGACGGCGAGGAGGGAGAGAAGCCGCTCCCGCAGCGGGGTGACCGACGCCCGGATCCCCCCCCGCATCTGGCGCAGCGCCGCCCGGGCCGCCGCCTCCGTTCGCGCCTCGATCAGATCCGCGAGCCCCTCCGCCTGCGTCAGGTCCATCTTCCCGTTGAGGAACGCCCGGCGGGAGAACTCCCCCGGCTCCGCAGGCGCGGCGCCTGCCGCGCACGCCGCCCGTAGGGCCCCTTCCACCACCGCGGGATTCCCGTGTAGGTGCAGTTCCGCCACGTCCTCCCCTGTGAAGCTGCGCGGGGAAGGGAAGAAGACCACCATCCCGCTGTCGATCGTCCCGCCCGCGGCGTCGTGGACGTCGCAACGCCGCAAGGTCCGCGGAGGCGCGGAGGCGGGATCGACGGCGGTCAGCCGGGAGGCGATGGGGAATGCGTGCGGGCCCGAGAGGCGGACGATGGACACGCCGCCCGTCCCCGCCGGGGTGGCGGGCGCCACGATCGTCGTCACCCCCCGGTCGGCGGGACCGCCCACGGCGAGGACTACTCCCCTACTCCCCGGCGGGATCCAGGTGATCCCTCCCCTCGCGCAGGAGCCGGTCGAAGAGTTCCTCGAGGGGCGGGTTCGCGCCGCGCAATCCCGCAACGACGCGCTCTGCCCAGTCGAGGTACTCCCTGCGCCGCTCGATGGACCAGTTCGGGGGGGGGTTGTGAATCACGTCCCGGAGATTGCAGATCTTGTCGGCGAGCTTGACGCACTTTGCCGGGACGCTCCCGTGCGGGGCGCGCTCCACCTGGAGCCGCTTGCGCTCCGCCTTCGGGAGGGCCTTGTCGTCGGTGACCTCCAGAACGATGGCCGCCACCTCCTCCCCGAACAGGCTCCGGAGCTCCCGGGGCGTGGTGTCGGTGTCCTCCACCGTGTCGTGCAGGATGCCCGCCACCAGCGTCGGGACGTGGCGCAGGCCCCCGATGCGCCACAAGGTGTCCACCACGGCGATCGGATGGTTGATGTAGGGAGTGCCGTCCACGTCCTTGCGGCGCTGCCGGCTGTGGCGGGCGGCCGCGAAACGGAGGGCGTCGAAGATCGCCGTCATCCCGACCTCGTCCGCGCCCACCCGCCCGGCCTCCGGCAACGTGCCGGGCGCCCGCCCCGCGGAACGCATCACGCCTTGACGGCCTTGGCCGCCTCGATCTGCCGGTTGTACAGGATCTGCTGCCCGATGCTCAGGATGTTGTTCACCAGCCAGTAGATCACCAGCCCCGTGGGGAACCCCCAGAACATGAAGGTGAACAGGACCGGCATGAAGAGCATCATCTTCTGCTGCGCCGGGTCCATCCCCGCGGAAGGGGTCATCTTCTGCTGGACGAACATCGACACCCCCATCAGCAGTGCGAGAAGGCGGATCGGGATCGTGTACCCGGCGATCGTGATGTCCCACAGGTGCTCCGGGGCGGAAAGGTCGTTCAGCCAGAGGAAGAAGTGGGCGTGCCGCAGCTCGATGGTGACGAGGAGCGCCTTGTACAGGGCGATGAACACCGGGATCTGCGCCAGCATCGGCAGGCACCCGGAGAGCGGATTGATCTTGTACGTCTTGTACAGGTTCATCGTCTCCTGGTTCAGCCGCGACGGGTCGTCCTTGTACTTCTCCTTGAGCTTGGTGAGGATCGGCGCCAGCTCCTGCATCTTGCGCATCGACGCCATCGACTTCTGCGTGAGGGGGTAGAAGAGGACCTTGATGAGGATGGTGAGCAGGATGATGTCGATCCCGTAGTTCCCCGTCACGCGGTTGCTCGCCTTCATCAGGAACACCAGGGGCTTGGCGAGGAGGGCGAACCATCCGTAGTCGATCAGCTCCGGCACGTTCTTCCCGACGGACTCGAGGAGCGCGGACCGCTTGGGGCCGGCGAAGATCCGGGCGCTGCTGCGGACCATGTCGCCCGGCTGCAGCGTCGCCGCCGTGTCGGCCACGGTCACCTGAACGCCGCTTTCCCCCAGCGGGACCGCACGCTCCACCGTCCACTCCCGTTCCGGCAGCACGATCCAGGCGAAATATTTCGCGTCCGCCGCCGTCCACCGGGCGGCGGATTTCTCCACCTTCCCCTTGGAGACGTCCTTCAGGTCATACCGTTTGATCCCGCCCTTTGCGGTCTCCACCACGACGCCGTGGAATGTGTAGGAGTCGCCCGCGAGTTCGCCGAGGAAGACCTGCGACAGCTCTAGGCCGGGCCGTACCGCCACCGGTTCCCTGGAGCCGTTGGACGCCTGGATGCGCACCTCGAACCCGTACCGGTCGCCCGCGAACACGTACTCCCGGACGAGTCGCACCCCCGTGGCGGACTCCCACGTGAGGAGCACGCTGCGCTTGTCGCCCGCGAGGACCTCGACCGTCCCCGGCGCGTCAGAAGAGAACACCGGGGGGGAGGGGAGGGCGGGCCGGAACTCGTCGAGGTAGAGGGAGAGGGGTGTCGGCCGGATCGTCTTTGACCCGATGATGTCCAGCGGCTTTCCGCCGTGGCCGGGGACATCCTTGTAGTCGGCGAGCAGGAAGGACGTGATCCCGCCGCCCGCGGTATCGATCGCGGCGGTGTAAAGCGGCGTCTTCACGGTGATCTGCCGGGTGGCGACGGATTTCCGCGGCGCGATCCCGCCGGGGGCGTCGGAAACCGGCCCTGCCGCGGGGGCTCCTCCGGCCTGTCCCGGCGCCGGCGCCGGGACGGCGGCGTTGTCCTTACCCGTCGGGGCGCCGTTGCCCCGGGGCGGCGGGGGAGTGGTGTAGAAGTACTGGTATCCGAGCAGGACGGCGATCGAGAGCGCGATCGCCAGGATCATCCGGTTTTGCATCGTGTCCTCGTTCCGAAGAGTTCGATCCGCCTCGGCTCGTCGACACCCCCGGGGTGGAACGGGTGGCACTTGAGGAGCCGGCGGATCCCTTCCAGCGTGCCCAGGAGCGCCCCGTTCAGCCGGACCGACCCGATCATGTATTCGGAGCAGCTGGGGTGGAACCTGCAGCAGGGGCCGATGGAAGGGGAAACCGCGACCTGGTACAGCCTCAGGAGGCCGATGAGGAGTTTTCGTGGCCGCACGGGGCGTTTCCCGGGTGTTTCTGTTCGTGGAGCACTTCGTTCCCTCCCCACCTGCGCCGCATGGCGGGAAGCAGCTCGGCGCACACGGTCGACAGCGCCGCGCCTTCCGGGGGCTTCCGGACCACGATGGCAGTACGGGTCCCAGCCGGGAAGGCGTCCTTGTGCAACCGGTAGAACTCCCGCAGGAGCCGCTTCGTCCGGTTTCGCGCCACGGCGCCCCCGGCGCGCTTGCCGGCGGAAACGCCGACCTGGCGCTTTCCGCCGCCCGGGGAATCCCGGTACACCGTATAGTGGGGAGTGGTGAGGCGCTCTCCCCTGCGGACCACTTCCCGGAATTCCCGGTCGGTCCGCAACCGCTCCGCGGTGGCGAAGCGGTTCGGGCGTTCCCCGCGCGGTCCGGTCACTTCTTCCCGCTGATCGACACGGTGAGGCGCTTGCGGCCCTTGGCGCGGCGACGCGCGAGGATCTTCCGGCCCGCCGCGGACGACATGCGCTCGCGAAAGCCGTGGGTTCTTTTCCGCCGCACGTTGTGCGGCTGGTACGTCCGCTTCATGACGCGAAGACTCCCTTCGTGTACAACTCCCACAATCTTCGGGAATTGTATAATCTATTGCTTTCCGGAACGCCGTGTCAACCGGTAATCCGGAAAACGGATTGCGGCCGAGGTGCCCGTGGCGGAGCAGAGGATCCAGCGGTTCGATCTGCGGCGGCTGTTCCGCCTCCCGCTCCTCTCCGCGGAGGAGGGGAGCGGATCTCCCGCCCCCCGTGAGAGCGAGGTCCTGTTCGAGCTGACGGGCGAGAACCCGGAGAACCGGCTATTCGGCCGATTCGACGCCGCCGAGGTCCGGGACCGGCTTGCGGCCGCGGGACTTCTGAAGGGGCTTGCGGACCGCGGATACCCCGACCCGGCGCTCTCCCTCTCCTGCGCCGACCCGGCGGACCAGCGGATCTGCCTTCACGCCGGGAAAGCGCATCGCGACCGGCTGCTGCTGGAGGCCCGCCTCCAGCTTTCCCTGTTCCGTCCCAAGCATCCCATCGGCCCGTTCACCGAGGAGTCCTCCTTCCGGATGCTGGTGATCCACTGGCTCGTCCTCTCGGATCCCGGGAGGGGATTCACCGTGGACCGCCCGCGCCTCCCGGGGCAGGAGCGCCCGGGGCTCGGGCTCCTCGACGAGATGCTTTCCCTGCTGAAGACGTTCTCCCGGGAGCTCGCCGTGGACGGGGTGCTCGACGTTCCCGACCATTTCCACACCGCCCTGTTTTACTCCCGCGCCTTCCGGTACCTCGACCCGGAGGCGGAAGGGGTGTTCCAGGCGATCGCTAGGGACCTCGCCGGCGTTCCGCTGGCGTTGGCCTCCGACGCGATCCGGGAGGGGTGCCTGGTGGACCGGGCGACCGGTGAGACGGTTGCGTGGCCGGCGGCGGAGCAGGTGATGGCCATGCGGGGCCCCTTGCGCCGGTACCTCCGGTCCGGGGAGTACCGGGAGGCCCGGGAGCGGGCGTTGGCGGGTATTCGTTTCGTTGTCAACTGGGATCTTTACCGCGCGAAAATCGCTTCCGCCGGGAGCCCGTAAAAATATCCTTGCCACCCGTTTTTACCGTGTGGTACGCTTCCACCCCTCTCCAGAGTCCAGGGAATGCGCAGGGAGGCGGCAACCCATCGGATCGGACCGCCGGAAATGTCACAGGAAAACCACGCTTGAAACACACACAAATGATTGTATTCGTTAACAAATCTGGTTTATCCACAGCTGTGGATAAACATGTTGGCAACTTTCTCCTCCCGCTCTCGATTAACCAGTTAAAAATGAACGGTTTTCGCCCTTCCTCCCCGGCTCGGAACCGCCCCCCCGGACGGCCTGCCGGATGACGACCCGGACGTGGGAAAAGATCCTCTCCCAGATGAGGGGGGAGGTTAGCGACCAGGTCTACGAAACGTGGCTCCGCCCGCTGCGATTCGTCACCCGGGAAGGAGCGGTGGTCTTCCTCGCCACGCCCCACAAGTTCTTCAAGCAGTGGATCGAGGAGAACCATCTCCCCCGGATCGAGGAGATCGCGCGGAAGGAACTGGGCGAGGACGTGACGGTGGAGATCATGGTGGGAGGGGAGGAGGAGTCGCTTCCCCCGCCGGTGACGCCGGCCCGGTACCTCCAGCTGCCCCAGGAGACGATCACCCGGGTGCGCAGCGTGTACGGCCCGCTGAACGTCCGCTACAGCTTCGACCGGTTCGTCATCGGGACGGGAAACCAGTTCGCCCACGCCGCCTCCGTGGCCGTGGCGAACGACCCCGGCAACAGCTACAACCCCCTGTTCATCTACGGGGGGGTCGGACTGGGGAAGACTCACCTTCTTCACGCCATCGGCAACGAGGCGCAGGCGAAACAGCCGCACCTGCGGGTGTGCTACATCCCGGCGGAGAAGTTCACCAACGACCTCATCACCTCGATCCGCACGAACCGGATGCCGGAGTTCAAGGAGCGGTACCGCAACGTCGACATCCTGCTGATGGACGATGTCCAGTTCATCGCCGGGAAGACGCGCACCCAGGAGGAGTTCTTCCACACCTTCAACGATCTCTACTCCTCCCGGAAGCAGATCGTGGTGAGCAGCGACAAGTTCCCGAAGGAGATCCCGGACCTCGAGGAGCGGATCCAGTCCCGCTTCGAGTGGGGTCTGGTGGCGGACATCCAGCCGCCCGACATCGAGACGCGGGTGGCGATCCTCAACCGCAAGGCGGAGGCCGACCACATCGCCCTGCCGGAAGATGTCGCCCTGCTGCTCGCCACGGTGGTGAAAAGCAACATCCGGGAACTCGAGGGGTACCTGATCCGGATCGGGGCCCACGCCTCGCTCACCCGCCGGGAGATCAACCTCGATCTCGCGCGGTCGATCCTTTCCCCGCTGATCAGCACCGCCGGAAGGGAGATCTCGCCGGACGCGATCCTGAAGTCCGTGGCGGAGCATTACGGCGTGAAGGTATCCGACCTCCGTTCCGACCGGAAGCACAAGGCGGTCGCCGGCCCCCGCCAGATGGCGATGTACCTGATGCGGGAGCTGACGAACTGCTCCTTCCCGGACATCGGCCAACGTTTCGGGGGCCGCGACCACACCACCGTCATGTACGCGGTAAAAAAAATTGAGAAGAACCTGACGGACGATGTATCTTTAAGGGGAACGGTGGACGCTCTCAGGAAGAAAATCGAGGGATAACTCTGTGGAGAAAGGAGCAGGCATCCCGTTGTCCACAGGAAGGGGCTCCCGCATTCGCCGTTCACCCCCGTTCCCCCAACATGCCGTTTCCTGTCCGCTCCGGCCCTGGAGCAGCATCTCCACAGTTTCCACACCCCCTGCTGTGACTTCGATATTTCTAATTCTTTAAACCAGGAAGAGGGCACCGATGAACTTCACTGTGGAACGAGACCAGCTCATCGACGTGTTGACCGGAATCCAGGGAGTGGCGGAGCGGCGCCACACCATGCCGGTTCTCTCCCATGCGCTGATTACGGTGGCGGGGGGAAATCTCTCCGTGGTGTCATCCGATCTCGAGATCGTGGTCCGGTGCGTGCAGGCGGTGGGGAAGGGAGAGCCGGGGGCGATCGCGTTGCCGGCACGGAAGCTCCTGGACATATCGAAGGTCCTCCCGAAGGAGTCGCCGGTCACGTTGACGGCCCGGGAGGGAAACTACGTCGAGATCTCCTCGGGCAGATCGCACTTCCGGCTGGCGGGGCTTCCGCCGCAGGAGTTCCCCGAGATGCCGGAAAAGCCGGCGGGGAAACCGGTATCCATCGACGGGGAAGTGTTCCGGAAGCTTGCGGAGAGGGTGGTTTCCTTCGCCTCTTCCGACGAGACGCGGTACAACCTGGCGGGAGTGCTGATGGAGCGGACGGACCCGAAGGCGGGGGCGATGCTCCGCATGGTGGCCACCGACGGGCATCGCCTCGCGATGGCGGACGGGGAGGTCGGCGACATCGGAGGGATCCTCGCATCCCGCAAGGTGCTCGTCCCGAAGAAAGGCGTCCTGGAAATCCGGAAGCTCGCGGAGAGCGGGCCGGGATCGATCGAGCTGTCCGCCTCGGAGAAGTTCCTGTTCGCCGCGAAGGGAGACACGGAGGTCTGGGTGCGGCTGCTCGACGCCGAGTTCCCGGATTACAGACAGGTCATCCCGAAGGAGAACCTGCTGACGGCGACGGTGGAGCGGGACACCTTCGCGGAAGTCCTGCGGCGCGTGGGCGTCATGGCGCCGGACAAGGTCCACAGCGTGAAGCTCTCCTTCTCCGGGAAACAGCTGGAGGTCTCCTCGACCAGCCCGGACCAGGGGGAGGCAAGGGACCTGCTGGAAGCGGAGTACGAGGGTCCCGCGATGAAAATCGGCTTCAACGGAAGATACCTTCAGGACGCCGTAGGCGGAATCACGGAGGGGAAGGTGGTCCTCCAGATGAAGGATGAGGTGTCCCAGGTGATTCTGCGGCCGGAGAAAGACGCGTCGTACCTCGCGATCGTGATGCCGATGCGCATCTTCTGAGGAAGATTCTTCCCGGTTTTTCGAATGGTTATATCAGCCTGACCGGTGGCGCCCGCCACCCGTTTCCCCTTCCGTTTCCCCCCGGGAAAGAGTATAATTTCCCATCTTGCCAATCATCTAGCGGGGTACCCATGGGCAACGGCGCGGATGACCGTCTGAAAAACGGGAACGGCGGCGACTATACCGGCGAAAACATTCAGGTTTTAAAGGGTCTGGAGGCGGTCCGGAAGCGCCCGGCGATGTACATCGGGAGCACGGACACCCACGGGCTGCACCACCTGGTCTACGAGGTGGTGGACAACTCGATCGACGAGGCGATGGCGGGGCATTGCGACACCATCTCCGTCGCCATCCACTCCGACAATTCGGTCACGGTCGAGGACAACGGCCGCGGCATCCCCGTGGACGTCATGCCGGAGGAGGGGAGGCCCGCCGCCGAGGTGGTCCTGACCGTCCTCCACGCGGGAGGAAAGTTCGACCGGGAGACGTACAAGGTGTCGGGCGGCCTCCACGGCGTGGGGGTTTCCGTGGTGAACGCGCTCTCCGAGTCGCTCACCGCGGAAATCCGCCGCGACGGGTCGGTGCACCAGATCGGCTTCAGCCGCGGCGAGACCTCCTCCCCCCTGAAGGTCACCGGCAAGTCCCGCAAGACGGGCACGCGGATCACCTTCAAGCCGGACCCGGAGATCTTCACGGAGACGGAGTACTCCTTCGACGTCCTCTCCCAGCGGCTGCGGGAGCTGTCGTTCCTGAACGCGGGGCTGAAGATCTCCATCCTCGACGAGCGCAACGGCAAGAGCCACGATTTCCAGTACAAGGGCGGCATCGTCTCCTTCGTGCAGCACCTGAACCGCAACAAGACGCCGCTGCACCCCAAGCCCGTGCTGATCGAGGGGGAGAAGGACGGCGTCCAGATCGAGGTGGCCCTCCAGTACAACGACTCGTACCAGGAGACGGTCTTCTCCTTCGTCAACAACATCAACACGCACGACGGCGGCACGCACCTGACCGGCTTCCGGCAGGCCCTCACCCGCGCGATCAACCAGTACGCCAACCAGGGGAATCTCCTGAAGGGTTTCAAGGAGAACCTGCGGGGCGACGACCTGAGCGAGGGGCTGACCGCCGTAGTGTCGGCGAAGGTTCCCGAGCCGCAGTTCGAGGGGCAGACAAAGAACCGCCTCGGCAACAGCGAGGTGAAGGGGCTGGTCGATTCGCTGGTGTACGAGAAGCTGATGACGTGCTTCGAGGAGAACCCATCCGTCCCGAAGAAGATCATCGAGAAGGGGCTGGAGGCGGCGCGGGCCCGCGAGGCGGCGCGCAAGGCGAAGGAGCTGGTCCGCAAGGGTCCGATGGACGCGGCGGGGCTGCCGGGGAAACTCGCGGACTGCCAGGAACGGGACCCCGCGCGGTGCGAGCTGTTCATCGTGGAGGGCGACTCGGCGGGCGGATCGGCGAAGCAGGCGCGGGACCGGAGGTACCAGGCGATCCTCCCGCTGAAAGGGAAGATCCTGAACGTGGAGAAAGCGCGCATCGACAAGATGCTCACCTCCACCGAGATCCGCGTGATGGTGACCGCCCTGGGCACCGGGATCGGCAAGGAGAATTACGAGGCGGACAAGCTGCGGTACGGCAAGGTCATCATCATGACCGACGCCGACGTGGACGGCGCCCACATCCGGACGCTGCTGCTGACGTTCTTCTTCCGCCACATGCGGGAGCTGCTCGAGCGGGGAAACATCTACATCGCCCAGCCGCCGCTGTACGGCGTGCGGCGCGGCAAGGAGATGACGTACCTGAAGGACGACGCGGCTTTCCGGAAGCACCTCCTCGAGAACGGCTCCGCGGGGAAACGCGTGGAGGGACCGAACGGCGGGGCGGGGCTTTCGGGGCAGAAGCTGATGGCGTGGCTCTCCCGGATCTCGCGGCTGGAGGCGATCGCCTCGCGGGTGGAGCGGCGCGGCATGCCGGCCTTCGTCTTCCTGTCGCTGGCGGCCCGGGTCGCGGAGGTCGCGAACGTGCTCGGGAGCGACAAGGCGGCGACCAAGTTCTTCCGGTCGCTCCTCGCGGAGTGGAAGACCACGCGGCCGGACGTGACGAACGCCGCCTTCGCGATCGACCAGGATCCCGAGGGCGACAGCGAGGGGTTCCGCGCCCGGCTGATGTGGAAGCGCGGCGGGATGCCGATGGATTGCCTCGTGGACCATCACCTGCTGGAATCGTCCGACCTGCGCGAGGCGGGGCAGCTCTCGGCGCAGATCCGGGATGCCCTGCCGCCGCCGTACCGGATGGAGGGAGAGGGTTCCTTCCCCGAGGCGGACGGCCCGCTGTGCCTGCTGGGCCAGGTGCTCGAGGCGGGGAAGAAGGGGCAGACAATCCAGCGCTACAAGGGACTGGGGGAGATGAACCCCGAGCAGCTCTGGGAGACCGCGATGAACCCGGAGTCGCGCGACCTTCTGCGCGTGGAGCTGGGGGACGAGACCGACGCCGACGAGATCTTCTCCCGCCTGATGGGCGACCAGGTCGAGCCGCGCCGCGAATTCATCGAGCAGAACGCCCTGAACGTCTCGTCGCTGGATATCTGACGCCGCTACGTTGTAATGGGCCTGGCACCGATGGAAAGGGGTCCATGACTTTCCCGACGACGACCGGCGCTCCCATCAACGTTCTCGTCGTCGACGACGAGAGCAACATCCGGAAGACCCTCGTCATCTGCCTGGAAGCCGAAGGCCACCACGTCACCTCCGTCAGCAACTTCCAGGACGCCGTCGCGGAAGCGTCCCGCCGTACCTTCCACATGGCGTTCGTCGATCTCCGCCTGGGCACGGCGAGCGGCCTGGACCTGATCCCTGTTCTGCTCTCGGGAAGTCCCTGGATGAAGATCGTCGTCATCACCGCGTACGCCTCGATCGACACGGCGGTCGAAGCCATGCGAAAAGGGGCGACCGATTACCTCCCGAAGCCGTTCACGCCGGCCCAGGTCCTGCTCGCCGTGCGGAAAGTGGAAGAGGTGCGGACGCTGGAGCAGAAGGTGGCGACCCTCCGGGAAGACCTGGAGAGGACCGCCCCGGAAGTCCGGTTTTCGAGCGAAAGCCCGGCGATGCAGCGCGCCATGGAAGTGGCCCGGCAGGTAGCGCCTACCGACGCCGCGGTGCTCCTCCGCGGCGAAAGCGGGACCGGGAAAACCGTCCTGGCCCGCGCGATCCACAGCTGGAGCCGGCGCTCCGGGAAACCGTTCGGCGTGGTGTCGTGCCCCTCCCTGCCCGCCGAGCTCCTGACGAGCGAGCTGTTCGGCCATGCGAAGGGGGCGTTCACCGGCGCGGTCCGCGACAACCCGGGGCGCATCGCCGCATGCGAGGGGGGAACGCTCTTCCTGGACGAGATCGGCGATCTGCCCCTTGCCCTGCAGCCCAAGCTGTTGCGGTTCCTGCAGGACCAGGAATACGAGCGGCTTGGCGATCCGTCGACGCGCAAGGCCGACGTCCGCATCATCACCGCCACCAACCGGGACCTGGAAGGGGAGGTCAAGGTCGGACGGTTCCGGGAGGACCTTTTCTATCGCCTGAACGTCATCCAGATCGAGATCCCGCCGTTGCGCGAACGACCTCAGGACCTGGAGGCGCTTGCGACGCAGCTGCTCGCTTTCTACGGCAGGATCCACCACCGCAGCTTCTCCGGTTTCACGGAAGAGGCCACGCAGATGATGAAGCGCCACGCGTGGCCGGGGAACCTCCGGGAATTGCGGAATGTCATCGAGCGGGCATCGATCCTGTGCCGGTCGGAGCGGATCGACGCCGAGTATCTCCCCGGGCCTTTCTCCCGCGGGGAGGCGACTCCCGCGGTAGGAAACCTGGTAAGCCTGGAAAAGATCGAGGAGGAACATATCCGTCGCGTTCTGGCCTCCACCGGATCACTGCAGGAAGCGGCACGGATTCTTGGCATCGACCAGGCCACGCTCTGGCGTCGCAGGAAGCAGTACGGGATCTAGTCTCGGGATCCGGCGTTGCGAACTGCAATGCCGGTTTTTCTTCCCATTGCAAAAAGCAAGGTCACGGTCCTCCGGTAAAGAGTATTCCTGACAAATATCAAACTGTTATGTGTGGATGACCCCGGCATGATGCTTGCCCTTTATCCCGGCAGGGCAACGTGTGTTTTCCCGTAAACAGGAGAGTTCAACCGGGTATCCGTGCCGGCGGGGAGGGGTTCCATGAGGCGAAGTATACGGATGATTCTTTCGTTCGGTGTGGGTCTGCTCCTGCTGTTCTCCGGTTCCATTCCCGGATACGCGGGGTCACCTGCTCCGGACTGGCTGGCCGCCGAAGGGTTCAGGGGATTGTCATGGGGCGCAACGAGGGAAAAGGCACAAGCCGTATTTCCGGACCTTGCCTTCATGAGATATGCGATCCACGCCGAGAAGGAGACGCCATGGACCGTGTATGAGCGGAAGAACGAGGAGAGGAAAATCAACGGCATCCGCGTGGACGAAATCCTCTACTGGTTCCAGAACGACTCCTTCAAGAAGGTGACGGTTATCCTGAGTTCGAAGGTGGGCCCCAGGACCCTGAAGACCCCGGCGGCAGAGGCGTTCGACGAGCTACAGAGAATGATCCATCGGGTTGCGGGAGACCCGATCGCAAGCCGGACCCAACGCGGGGGACTGGATGGCAACCGGAAGGAGGTCTGGCATCATGGCGAAATGTCCATCGCTCTCTCGTGCTTCGAACCTCCGGGCATCAACGGCGAGGAGCTGGTCCTGGAAATCGTGAAACGAACGGTAACGAAAGGGAGTGTGTCGGAATGAGGAGGGGAACATGACGCTCCGACAGAAACTCGCCCTGGGATTCGGCGGCCTCCTGCTGATCATCGCGGCGGTCGGCATACTCAGCGTTCTCCAGTTCCGGGAGCTGGGCCGCTCCGTGGGCGTCGTGCTCCGGGAAAACTTCGAGAGCATACTCGCTTGCCAGGAGATGAAGGAGTCCCTGGAGCGAATGGACAGCGAGGCCGTCTTCATCGTTTTCGGGCGCGGCGATGAGGGAAAGGATCCCCTGGCGGCATACGAGTCGCGGTTTGAGAGGGCCCTCGAGAGGGAGCTTCGGAACATCACCCTCCCCGGCGAGGGAGAGAAAGCGGCTCTCCTGCAACAGCTCTTCCGCCAGTACCAGTCCGGGCTGGGAACTTTGCGCGATCCCGGCGCACCGCGTGGCACCCGGCACGATGCCTACTTCACGGGGCTGCTTCCCCTGTTCCATCGGATCAAGGAAGCCGCAGACGACATCCAGCGGATGAATCAGGACAACATGTTTGCGATGGACCTGCGGGCGCGCCAAAAGGGGGAGGTGGCACAGCGGCAGATGTACTTCATGCTCCTTGCCGCGACGGCCCTTTCGGCGGCATTCCTGTACCTCACGGGGGGATGGATTCTCCGGCCCATTACCCGCCTGATCGGCTCCGCGGAAGAGATCCGCAGGGGGAATCTCGACCTGGTGGTCCAGAGCACCTCCAGGGACGAAATCGGCCGGCTTTCGGAGGCGTTCAATGCCATGGCGGCCTCCTTGCGCGAATTCCGGCGCACCGACCAGGCGAAACTGCTTCGAAGCCAGCGATCCATCCAGCAGGCGCTCAACAGCCTGCCCGACGTGATCGCCGTCCTGGACCCTGACGGCGTGGTCGAGGTTTCGACGGAAGCCGCAAGAGAGGCATTCGGTCTGAAGCCGGCCACCCTTCTGCAAGACCTCCCGCATACATGGCTGACGGATCTGTTCGAGCAGGCCCTCCGGGTCGGCCGCCAGACGGGAACCCGGGAGGTGTCCGGGGTGGTCCAGCATTTCGTCCGCGGGGAAGAACGGTTCTTCCACCCCGAGGCGATACCGATCATGGATTCCGACAAGGTGCCGGCGGGGGTTGTCCTGGTATTGAGCGATGTCACGCGCCAGAGACACCGGGACGAGCTGAAAAGCGGGGTCATCTCGACGGTTTCCCACCAGTTGAAAACCCCGCTGACCTCCGTCCGCATGGCGTTGCACCTGCTCCTGGATGAGAAGGTGGGACCCCTCACCGAGAAACAGGCGGAGCTCCTCGTGGCCGCGCGGGAGGAATCCGACCGGTTGGACCGGATCCTCGAAGAGCTCCTCGACATCGGCCGGATCGAATCCGGCAAGGTCCCGATGGAACTTCGCCCAGTTCCGCCGCGCGCGATGGTTTCGGAGGCGGTGGAACCGTATCGGAGCGCGGCCCGGGACGGGGGAGTGTCCCTGACGGTCGCCCTTCCGGACGACCTCCCGAGGGTGTGGGTGGATCCGACCCGGATCACCCACGTGTTCGCCAACCTGCTCTCGAACGCCCTGAAATATACGCCTCCCGGCGGAACGATCTCCATTTCCGCGAAGGAGGAAGGGGAGCACGTCCGGTTCCAGGTGTCCGACACCGGAGTGGGTATCCCCGACAGATACCTTCCCCGGATCTTCGAGCAGTTCTTCCGCGTTCCCGAGCAGGGGCAGGGCACGGGGGTCGGGTTGGGCCTGGCCATCGTGAAGGACATCGTGGAGGCACACGGCGGGACCGTCGGGGTGGAAAGTCAGGAAGGGATGGGAAGCACTTTCCGATTTACCCTGCGGATGGCCGACCACGGCGAAATGGAAAGGAGACGGACATGATCGACGGGATCTACCTGGTGGTCGCAATCGCGGTGTTCGGGCTGTGCGTCCTGTTCGCGCACTCTCTGGAAAGGATGTGAACCCATGCTGGATATCGTCGTCGGCATCATCGGCGTCCTGCTGGTCGGGTACCTGTTCGTCTCGGTCATAAAACCTGAGAAATTCTAGGAAAGAGGCCTCCCCATGGATCTCCACGGATGGATACAGCTTGTGCTTTTCCTGGGGCTTCTCCTGCTGGTCACCCGGCCGATGGGGGTATACCTGTTCCGGGTCCTGGACCCGCAAGGCAAGACGTTCCTCGACCCGGTCCTGAAACCCGTCGAGCGGATCTTCTACCGGCTGACGCGGGTCGATCCGAGGGTCGAGCAGGACTGGAAGCGGTACGCCGTTTCCCTGCTGGTGTTCAGCATGGTGGGGACCCTCTTCACCTATGCCATCCTCCGCCTGCAATGGTGGCTGCCGTTGAACCCGCAGCGCCTCGGTCCCGTGAGCGAGCACCTCGCCTTCAACACGGCGGTCAGTTTCACGACGAACACGAACTGGCAGAGCTACGGCGGGGAGTCCACGATGTCGTACCTCTCGCAGATGGTCGCCCTCGCCTTCCACAATTTCGTATCTGCCGCCACCGGCATCGCCGTGGCCGCGGCGCTCGTGCGGGGCATCGCCCGGCACACGGCCAATACGGTGGGCAACTTCCTGGTGGACCTGGTCCGGGTGACCCTTTACCTGCTGCTCCCCGTGTGCATTGTGTACGCGGTCTTCCTGGTCTCCCAGGGGATGATCCAGAACTTCAAGCCGTATGAAAGCGCAAGGCTCGTCGAGCCGATGACCGTGGACGCGCCGAAAACGGACGCCCAGGGACAGCCGGTCAAGGACGAGCAGGGGAACCCGGTCACGGAAAAACAGGTCGTCCCGTCGCAGACCATCGTGCAGGGCCCGATGGCCTCCCAGGTGGCGATCAAGATGCTGGGGACCAACGGGGGTGGGTACACCAACGCCAACGCGGCCCACCCGTACGAGAACCCGACGCCGCTGTCCAATTTCCTTCAGATCTTCTCGATCTTCCTGATCCCGAGCGGCCTCACCTGGTACCTGGGACGGATGGTGAAGAACCAGAAGCACGGCTGGGCGGTGTGGGGCGCGATGGCCGTCCTGTTCCTAGCGGCAGTCCTGGTCTGCTGGTGGGCGGAAGGAGCGGGGAACCCCCGCCTCCACGCGCTCGGCGTGGATCCCTCGGGAGGGAACATGGAGGGGAAGGAGGTCCGGTTCGGGATCTTTTCCTCCGCTCTGTTTGCCACCGTGACCACGGACGCCTCCTGCGGAGCGGTGAACGCGATGCACGACTCCTTCACGCCACTCGGGGGACTCGTTCCGCTGGTCAACATGCAATTGGGTGAGGTGGTCTTCGGCGGAACGGGCGCGGGCCTGTACGGGATGCTCGTCTTCGTGGTGCTCACCGTGTTTCTGGCGGGGCTGATGGTAGGCCGGACGCCGGAATACCTGGGGAAGAAGATCGAGTCGTACGACGTGAAGGTCAGCGCCATCGCCGTGCTCCTGCTCATCTTCGATATCAAGGTGTTCACAGCGTGGGCGGCGGTAAGCGGGTGGGGCCTTGCCGGCCTGAACAACGCGGGGCCGCACGGGTTCAGCGAGATCCTGTACGCCTTCTCCTCCGGAACGGGAAACAACGGAAGCGCCTTCGCGGGCCTGACTGCCAACACCTGGTGGTACAACACGACCCTGGCCTTCGCCATGCTGATCGGCCGGTTCTTCTTCATCGTGCCGGTCCTCGCGCTCGCCGGAAACCTCGCGAAGAAGAAGATCGTCCCGGAGAGCGGCGGGAGCTTTCCGGTCTCGGGGGTGACCTTCGTCCTCTTGCTGGTGGGCACGGTCCTGATCGTCGGCGTCCTGTCGTTTTTCCCGGCCCTGTCCGTGGGGCCCATCGTCGAGCATTTCCTGATGGTCCATTCCAACGCCGTCTTCTAGAGAGGAAATACTCCTTGGCCGCCCGAAAGCATTCCCTGTTCGAGCCCGAAATCGTGCGGCAGGCCGCCGCCGCGGCGTTTTCCAAGCTGCACCCGCGGTCGCTGATGAAAAACCCCGTGATGTTCGTCACCGAAATGGGGGCATTCGTAACGACCGTTTCGCTCTTCTTCCGGCCGGCGAGCGAGCCGCTGGGATTCGGCCTGCAGGTGGCCGTCTGGCTGTGGTTCACCGTGTTGTTCGCCAACTTCGCCGAGGCCATGGCCGAGGGGCGGGGAAAGGCGCAGGCCGACGCGCTCCGCAAGACCCGCACCCAGACGATGGCGAACAGGCTGCGGGAGGACGGTGCGCTGGAGAAGATCCCTGCCGAGAGCCTGAGAAAAGAGGACATCGTGATCGTGAGCGCCGGGGAGATCATCCCCGGCGACGGGACGGTGATCGAAGGGGTCGCCTCCGTGGACGAATCCGCCATCACGGGGGAATCCGCGCCGGTGATCCGCGAGGCGGGCGGCGACCGGAGCGCCGTCACGGGGGGGACCCGCGTCCTGTCGGACCGGATCAAGGTCGTGATCACCGCGAACCCGGGGGAGAGCTTCCTGGACCGGATGATCCAGCTGGTGGAAGGCGCGCAGCGGCAGAAGACGCCGAACGAGATCGCGCTGACCATCCTGCTGTCCGCGCTGACGATCATCTTCCTCGTCGTCGTCATGACCCTCAAGTTCTTCGGGATCTATTCCGGCGTTTCCTTCTCCGTCACGGTCCTGGTGGCGCTGCTGGTCTGCCTCATCCCCACCACCATCGGAGGCCTTCTCTCCGCCATCGGGATCGCCGGGATCGACCGGCTCGTCCAGAAGAACGTCCTCGCCATGAGCGGCCGCGCGGTGGAGGCGGCGGGGGACGTAAACGTCCTGCTCCTCGACAAGACGGGGACGATCACCCTGGGCGATCGGCAGGCCACCGAGTTCCTCCCGTCAAAGGGAGTGGCCGTCGAGGAGCTGGCGGACGCCGCCCAGCTCGCATCGCTGGCCGACGAGACCCCGGAAGGAAGAAGCATCGTCGTCCTGGCGAAACAGTTCGGCCTCCGGGGGAGGAACCTCGCGGAGATGCCCCACGCCCGTTTCATCGCCTTCTCGGCGCAGACGCGGATGAGCGGCGTGGACGTGGACGGGAGGAAGATCCGCAAGGGGGCGGCGGACGCCGTAAAGAACTTCGCCGGGGGCCGGTTCCCCGCGGAAGTGGAGGACGCGATCACCCGGGTTTCCTTCCAGGGGGGGACTCCCCTGGTCGTCGCGGACGGCTCCCGGATCCTCGGGACGGTGTACCTGAAGGACATCGTCAAGGGGGGCTTAAGTGACCGGTTCGAGCGGTTCCGGGCGATGGGGATCAGGACGGTGATGATCACCGGGGACAACCCCTTGACGGCCGCGGCGATCGCCCGGGAGGCGGGGGTGGACGACTTCCTCGCGGAGGCGACTCCCGAGGACAAGCTGGCGCTCATCCGGAAGGAGCAGGCGTCCGGGTATCTGGTGGCCATGACGGGAGACGGAACCAACGACGCCCCCGCCCTGGCACAGGCCGACGTGGGGGTGGCGATGAACACGGGGACCCAGGCCGCCAAGGAGGCGGGGAACATGGTGGATCTGGACTCCAATCCCACCAAACTCATCGAGATCGTGGAGATCGGCAAACAGATGCTCATGACGCGGGGAGCGCTCACCACATTCAGCATCGCAAACGACGTAGCCAAATATTTCGCCATCCTCCCGGCCATGCTCATCGGCGCCTTCCCGGTGATCGGACCGTTGAACATCATGCGGCTTTCTTCCCCCCAAAGCGCGATCCTGAGCGCCGTAATCTTCAATGCCCTCATCATCGTCGCGCTCATCCCCCTGGCCCTCCGCGGGGTGCATTTCCGGCCGCTGGGCGCCGGTTCGCTGCTGCGCCGCAATCTCCTCATCTACGGGCTGGGCGGCGTGCTGCTTCCCTTCCCGGGGATCAAGGTCATCGACATCGCAGTGAACCTGCTCCATCTCGCGTAAGGAGGGGGATCCATGAAGAACCTTGTCGCGGAACTCCGCGCGTCGATCGCCGCAACGTTGCTGTTGGCGGTCCTGTGCTGCGGCATCTACCCGGTGATCGTATGGGGGATCGCGCAGGCGGCCTTCCCCGGCGATGCGAACGGCTCCCTGGTCAAGGTGGACGGGAATGTCGCGGGATCCACCCTTCTGGCCCAGGGGTTCACCGCCCCGAAATATTTCCACCCCCGGCCGTCGGCGGCGGGGCAAGGGTACGACGCAGGAAGCTCCTCGGGCACGAACCTGGGGCCCACCTCGAAAAAGCTGATCGGGGACGTGAAGCAGAGGGTCGCGGACTACCGGTCGGAAAACGGTCTTCCGCCCGAAGCCCGGGTTCCGGCCGACGCCGTGACGTCGTCGGCGAGCGGGCTGGACCCCCACATAAGCCCTGCAAACGCGCGCCTCCAGGCGGGAAGGGTCGCCGCAGCCCGCGGGATTCCGAAGGAGGAGGTCCTTCGGAAGGTACGGGCGCGCACGGAAGGGAGAACCCTGGGATTGTTGGGGGAGCCCAGGGTAAACGTCCTGACGCTGAACCTTTCCCTGGACGGTAAAATGTAGACGAAATGCCGGAAGAGCGGGCCGACACCTTTCTCCGAATGATCCGCCGCGCGGGGCGCGGCCACCTGAAGGTCTACCTCGGGTACGGCGCCGGCGTCGGGAAGACGTACCAGATGCTGCTGGAGGGGCACCGCCTCAAGGACGAGGGGATCGACGTCGTCGTCGGCCTGGTGGAGACCCACGGCCGGTCGGAAACCGCGAGGCTGATCGAGGGGCTGGAGGTTGTCCCGCGCCGCCGGCAGGAGTACCGGGGCGTGTTCCTCGAGGAGATGGACCTCGACGCCGTCCTCACCCGGAAGCCCCAGGTAGCCCTCATCGACGAACTGGCGCACACCAACATTCCCGGCAGCCGGAACCCGAAGCGGTACCAGGACGTCCAGGACATCCTGGCCGAGGGGATCCACGTTATCACCACTCTGAACATCCAGCACCTGGAAAGCCTCTACGACATGGTGGAAAAGGCCACCCACGTCAAGATCCGGGAGCGGATACCGGACACGGTGCTCGGCGAGGCGGACCAGCTCGTGAACGTCGACCTGACGACGGAGGACCTCCGCAAACGCCTGCTGGAGGGTAAGGTCTACCCGCCGGAACGGATCCAGACCGCGCTGGAGAACTTCTTCAAGGCGGCGAATCTGGAGAAGCTCCGCGAGTTGACGCTCCGGGAGCTCGCCGCGCAGATCGACCAGCGCCGGCGGGAAACCCCGGAAGAAGAGGCCGTAGGGACACCGGACCAGATCATGGTTTGCCTGAGCTCCCGGGGACCCGACAGCGAGACGCTGCTTCGATACGCTTCCCGGCTGGCGGGAAAGCTCAACCGGAACTGGTACGCTGTCTATGTCCAGACCCCTTCGGAGGAGCCCACCGTCATCGACTCCCACACGCAGCGCATCCTCTCGGGCACCCTGACCCTCGCCAAGCAGCTGGGGGCGATGGTCTTCACGTACAAGGGGGAGGACATCGCGGACACCGTTCTCCGATTTGCCCGGGAGTACCGGGTCGGGACCATCGTGGTGGGCAGCCCGAAACCGGTACCTGCATGGAAACGACTGTTCGGGGCAGGCAGCACCGTGGACCGCCTGGTCCACGATGCGAGGGGAATGACGGTGGTGGTCCTCGACACACGGAAAGGGGAGGCGATTCCCGTTCGGCCCCCTCTCGGGAGTCGTGAATTTCCGTCGTTCCCGGCGCAGAAAACGGAACCAACGGCACCTTCCGTCGCATTGCAACCGGTCCTGAGTCATCTGCTGAATCCCCGGCGCATCGTGATATGGAATCAGCCGGTACGGAAGGAACTCGCCATCCGGACATTGGTGGACGCAGCAATATCGGACAGCGGGGTCGGCGATCCGGCGACGGTTCTCGGCCTGGTCCTGAAGCGGGAAGAGGAGGGATCGACGTTCTTCAACGAGGGGATGGCGTTTCCCCACGCGCGCGTCGAGAACCTGGACGCGCCCGTCGTCGCGATGGGCGTCACTCGCCAGGGAGTGCAGGATATCTCCACCGAGAAACCGGTGGATCATATCTTCCTGGTCCTTACACCCGCGCAGTTTCCCGACATCCAGGTCCGGATCCTCGGAATCCTCGCGCGCGTCTCCCGGAACCGGCACCTCCTCCTGAAGATACAGTCTTGCCGAACTCCGGAAGAGATTCTATTGGCTGTTCAGGAATGGGAAACTCAGCAGGCCATCGGTGTGGTCGACCCCTCTCAATAGAACTTCCAGACGGGTGAAGCGTTGACATCCATGGAAAACGAATCGTTCTATCATCGCGTCAAACGGTTTGTCTTCGGTGCCCCCCGGGACCTCTTTGACCCGAAACTCTTCCACCACGTCTCCCTGGTCGCCTTCTTCGCCTGGGTGGGGCTGGGGGCGGACGGGATCACCTCCTCGTGCTACGGCCCGGAGGAGGCGTACCTCGCCCTGGGACAGCACCCGGTCCTGGCGATCTTCGTTGCGGTCATGACGGTTGCCACCATCCTCATCATCTCGGGGAGCTACGCCCAGATCATCGAGGCGTTCCCCTCTGGTGGTGGCGGGTACATCGTGGCATCGAAGCTGCTGGGGGAGAAGGCGGGGGTGGTCTCCGGCTCCGCGCTGGTGATCGACTACATCCTGACGATCACCATGTCCGTGGCGGCCGGTGCTGACGCATTCTTCAGCATCCTCCCGCCCCACCTCCTGCACTTCAAGGTCTGGTTCGTCACCACGGTGATCCTCCTCCTCATCTGGATGAACCTGCGGGGGGTCAAGGAGTCGGTTGCGGTCTTCACGCCCATCTTCATGGCCTTCATGCTGAGCCACATTCCCCTGCTGCTGTACGCGGTGGGGCACCACGTCGCGGAGCTGCCGATGGTGGCGGCCGAGGTTTCCCGGGACTTCCACTCCACCCTCGGGGAGGTGGGGTGGGTGGGGCTGGCGGCGTTGTTGCTGCGCGCCTTCTCGATGGGCGGAGGGACCTTCACGGGGATCGAGGCGGTCTCCAACTCCATGCAGACGCTTCGGGAGCCCCGGGTGCAGACGGGGAAGAAGGCGATGCTCTACATGGCGCTCTCCCTGTCGTTCCTCGCCGGGGGGATCCTGCTGAGCTACCTCCTCTACAAGGTCGGCCATGTGCCGGGGAAGACGCTGAACGCGGTGCTCTTCGAGCGCGTGGTGGGGGACCTCTGGAGCGGCTCCACCGGGAAGGTTGTTCTCGCGATCGTGCTTGGGTCGGAGACGGCGCTGCTCTTCGTCGCCGCGCAGACCGGGATCATCGACGGGCCGCAGGTGCTCTCAAACATGGCGCTGGACTACTACGCTCCGCGGCGCTTCGCCCATCTCTCGGAGCGCCTCGTCCGGAAATACGGCGTGGTCTTCATGGGCGCCATGGCGCTCCTGATGCTCTACATCTCCGGCGGGTCGATCCAGTACCTCGTCATCATGTACTCCATCAACGTGTTCCTCACCTTCTCCCTTTCCCAGTTCGGGATGGTCCTGCACTGGTGGAAGGACCGGAAGACGGAGAAACAGTGGAAGTTCGGTCTGATCATGAACGGCGTCGGATTCCTTGTGACCGCGATGGTGCTCTGCGTCACCGTCCGGTACAAGTTCGCCGCGGGGGGGTGGGTGACACTCCTCATCACCGGGTTCTTCGTGTCGGTGAGCCTCCTGATCCGCCGCCACTACCGCCAGGCGCAGGAGAACCTGAAGCGTCTGGATGACCTGCTCCTCGCCCTTCCGCCGGTCACTGTGGCGCAGGAACCGATGGTGCGCCGCCAGGCCCAAACGGCGGTCATCATGGTGTCCGGCTATAACGGGCTGGGGATGCACGTCTTCTTCTCCGTCGTCAAGCAGTTCCCCGGGATGTTCCGGAACTTCGTCTTTATCTCCGCGGGGATCGTCGACACGAGCGTCTTCAAGGGGGCCGCGGAGGTGGAGAACCTGGCGCACAACCTGAAGGACCAGCTGCAGAACTACGTGGAGTTTGTGAAAGGGCACGGCTACTACGCTGAGGCGCGCAGCCGGATCGGCACCGACGCGATCGAGTGCGTCACCCACCTCGCAGAAGATGTGGCGAAGGATTTCCCCAACATCTGCGTCTTTGCCGGGAAACTCGTTTTCAAGGAAGAAAACATTATCTCCCGACTGCTCCACAACCAGACGGCCTTCATGGCGCAGAAGCGGTTGGTGTTCGCAGGCCTGCCGATGATCGTTCTCCCAATCCGGGTCCTGTAAGCCTCCTTCCCAACGTTATCCCGGTTCCTACCAATGCCACGTGGTTTTGGGTGATCTGCGCCCGAAAAACATGACCACATGAACAAGGGAAATTACGCAGGAAACCGAACGGACTGTACACCCCGTGCAAACAAAGGCCTCTCACGAGGAAGCCTCTGCGAAGGCAGAGTCCGCAATTACTTGATATACATCAGGATATCTGGACCGCCTGCGAGGACTCGACACGCGGAAAGGGGGGGGTTCCCCCTCTGCCTCCCCGGGAGAGTCGTGAATTCCCGTTGTTCCCGACGAAGGGAACGGAGCCATCGGTACCTTCCGTTGCAATGCAACCGGTGCTGAGTCATCTGCTGGGCCCCGGGCGCATCATTATATGGAATCAGCCGGTACGGAAGGAACTCGCGCTGCGCACCCTGGTGGATGCCGCAGTGGCGGACAGCGGGATCGGAGATCCGGCGACGATTCTCGGGTTGGTCCTGAAGCGGGAAGAGGAGGGATCGACGTTTTTCAACGAGGGGATGGCGTTTCCCCACGCGCGCGTCGAGAACCTGGACGTACCCGTTGTCGCGATGGGCGTCACCCGCCAGGGGGTGCAGGATGTCTCCAATGAGAAACCGGTGGATCATATCTTCCTGGTCCTTACGCCCGCGCAGTTTCCCGACATCCAGGTCCGGATCCTGGGGATACTCGCGCAAGTCTCCCGGAACCGGCATCTTCTCCTGAAGATCCAATCCTGCCGCACCCCCGGAGAGGTCCTTTCGGCCGTTCAGGAATGGGAGGAACAGCAGGCGATCAGCGTGGTCGAACCGGCTCGATAACCCTTCTGCGGTACGGATACGGCGTCTCCGCCGGAGACGGGTGATCGAAGGGATCTCCTGACCGGTAAAAAGGGGGAGATCTCTATATGGGTACCGGATCACGCCGCCGTCTGGCCCGCCTCGAGGAACGCTATGCGCTGGCGCAGCGCCTTGTCCCGGTTCCACCTCGCGGTCACGTCCCGGACCACCGCCACCGGGCCGAGCACCTTCCCGTCCCCGTCCCGCAGCAGGTTGATCGTGAACTCGATCGAGATCCGCTCCCCGTCTTTCGTCACCGCCGGCACCGAGAGGGTCTCGGACCCGTACTTCGAGAATCCGCCGAGCATCGCCTTCCCGTACCCCTTCCAGTGCGCCTCGCGCTGCCGCTCGGGGATGATCAGGTCCAGCGACTGCCCGACCGCCTCCGCTTCCGCGTAGCCGAAGATCCCTTCCGCCGCCCGGTTCCATAACCGGATGATCCCGTCCCGGTCCGCGAAGATGACCGCGTCCCCGACCGTCTCCACGATCTGCCGGCAAAGGATGTGCCTGTCGTCCTCTTTCATGGGGTACCTCCCGTTTCCGCATCAGATCAGTTGCTTGGCCAGCTCCCGGGCGGAGATCTGGTCCAGGTGCCGTACCGCCCTCACGAGGGAACCCAGGTCCGCCCGGAACAGGTGCTCGCCCGCCACGGCGTAAAACTTCCTCGCGGCGCCTTCCCATGTCATCGGTCGCGTGTGAAATCCCTCGTAGTCCGTCATCTCCCGGATCAGGACCCGTCCGTCCGAAAGCGTCACGGTCAGCCGGCAGGCGTGCTCCTCCGGGAAACGGTTCGAGAAAACCGGGTCCGGGACCACCTCGACCCGCCGCAGCAGCCGTTGCGCGTCGTCCCGCGCGATCCGCTCCGGCGCGTACTGCGCGGGCGTCATCTCCCCGTCGAGCGCCGCCACCGCGACCATGTACGGGAGGCTGTGGTCCGCATCCTCCTTCGTGCGGACCGTCGTCTTCTCCCCTTCCGCCCCTCCGCCGATGATCAGGTGGGCCACGTCGAAGATGTCGATCCGGATCCGTTCGATCCCGTCGGCCGAAAATCCTTCCTCCGCCATCAAGCCGATCATTCCCTCGATTGCCGACTGGGAATGGATCTCCGCGTTGTATTTCTTCAGGATGGTCCGGTTGACGCGCTCCAGGTTCTCCCCCTCCCAGTCGATCTCGAAGGGACCCGAGACGACCTGAATCCACCCCTTGACGCCTTCGAAGACCTCCCGCGGGCCGGTTATGCCCCGCATGGCGAGGAAGGCGGCCGAAAGCCCCGCAGCTGCGGCATTCGGGGCGGCAAGCCCCTTCCAGTGCGACAGTTCCCCCGTCCGGGTGACCCGCAGCGCGTTGTTCGCCGTGCCCGCGATGGCCACGGCGTTCGCGATTCTCTGCGGGTCGAGCCGGAGGGCCTTCGCCGCGCCCGCGGCGGCGGCGATCGCCCCGTGCGTCACGTGGTCGAAACCGCGCGCCCGGACCGGTGCCGCGTCGGAGAGGCGGCACTGGACCTGGTACGCAACCGCCAGGGCGGCGAGGAACTCCTTCCCCGGGATCCCCGCGTATTCCGCCGCTCCCAGCACCGCGCCGAGGCTGTCGCTGGGGTGGCACGTCTCCCCCTTCGCCAGGTAGCTGTCGTTGTAGTCCAGGTAACGGACCAGCGCTCCGTTGTAGAGGGCTGCCCGGTCCGGCGCGGACCGCCCGCCCCCGATCAGGGTGCAAAACGGTTTTCCCCCGAAATCGTCCACCTGCTTCCGCAGCATACGCACGGGAGCCCCGTCGAGCGCCCCGTATGCGCACCCCAAGGAATCGAGGACGCGGATCTTCAACGCTTCCCGGGCGGCCGGGGAGATGTCCCCCCAGCTCGCCCGGGAGATAAACGACGCCAACCGGTACGCCTGCGTCCGGGGTTCGTCGAGACGCCGTGCTGCCGAGCCGCGGACCGGTGTCATGCGGCGCCCCTCCCGGTTTTCGGTTGGGACGCGATGTGCCGCACGGGGGTCCCCTCGGCGGGAACGGCTTTCCCGCTCCCCTTGTACGTCACCACGCGGCCCCACGTGCTCTTGGTTCCCCAGATCCCCGAGCGCAAGGCTTCGAGCTGGACGATCTGGGAGTGGTCCACGAACAGGTTGACCTCCGGCCCGTACGACTTGACGTACCAGGAAAACACCTCCGGGTCGGCCGCCTCGAACATCACCTTGTCCAGCCCGAGCTCGTTGATGAACAGGGCCGGAACGTCCGTCCGCCACGACTTGACCTGCTCCGTGATCCCTTCCGATTCGATCATGACCAGGCGAGCTCCCGCCTCCAGGTATCGTTCCGCCTGGCGGATCGCGCGGGAGGGGTCGGAAACCCCCTCGGCCGCAAGCTCCGCCACGGAGCTCGCGCCTCCGGCGCCGAACTGGATCCCCACCTCGGGTTTGGGCTGCATCCCGAGAGTGTGGACCCTCTCCACGAGCCGGACGAGGTCGTCGTCGGGTATCGCGATGAACCCGCTGGACACCTCCACGATGTCGAATCCGAGCCGTTTGCACTCGTCGAGATATCTGTCGACTGCCTCGGGCCCCAACGTCAGAACGTGCTCGATGAACCCTCCGGTCGACACCTTGACGTCGTGGGCATGGCAGGTGTCGATCAGGTCGCGCACCGCATCCTCGGGCATCAGGGAGAACGACCCGGCGCTGAACTTGAAAATGTCGACGTACGCCCCCATCGTTTCGAGGATGTCCAGAAGCGCGCGTTTTCCCAGCGGGGTGTAGTACGGCCCCCGGATCTCCGTGATGCCGGTCCGACGCGGTTTGCCGTTCCGCTCATTTATGTGCAGAAAACCGAAACTCCGCCCGGTGTTGTTTTCCATGGAATTCCCCCTCGCCTTTGCCTTATCCACCTGGTGAACAGGCCGCCGCGTTCCATTCCTATTAGATGTGGGACTTATCCGTCTGTTTCCCCCGGTCCACCCTTCGGAGACATCCGACAGTGGGGGGGCCGACCGTCCCCATTCCACTCCCGCATTCATCGGGCTGTACATTTCCGTCCGTGGAATCCACCGGAAACATCGCTTCATCCAAAAAAGGTACGGCAAGGTCGGAGTGCGGCAACAACCGGTCCGTCCCGTTCCGGCTGCGGACAAATCCCGATCCGGGGCGGGGGTCAACCCGGCGGTTTTCGTGCCGGGAAGGAAAGGAGAGGTGGAGATGAAGGCAGCGAGGAAAGTGGCCGTGGCCGTGAAGCCGATTCCGGAAGGGTACCATTCGATCACTCCGCATCTGACGGTGCGGGGGGCCGATCGCGCCATCGATTTCTACCGCCGGGCCTTCGGCGCGGAGGAACTCGGACGGATGCCTGGTCCGGACGGCAAGACCGTGATGCACGCGGAACTCCGGATCGGGGACTCCCGGTTCTTCCTCGGCGACGAGGTCCCCGGGATGGATTGCCGTTCGCCGGCTACGCTCGGCGGCTCGCCCGCCGGCATCTACCTTTACGTCCGGAACGTGGACGATGCGTTCCGCAAGGCGTTGGACGCGGGGGCTACCGTGAAGCGGCCCGTGGAGGACATGTTCTGGGGCGACCGGACCGGGAGCTTGCTGGACCCGTTCGGGTTCACGTGGGACCTGGCCACGCACCGGGAAGACGTATCCCCGGAAGAGATGAAGCGCAGGGGAGAGGAATTTTTCAGGAAAATGGCGGGCGGGTAGGGAGCGGCGGAACGCCCGGGGGAGGCATGCGCAAGACGGCCGCAGCGTTCGGCATCGCAGCTGCGATCGGGGTGCTCCTTTCCGGTGCGGCCGGAGGAGCGTCGGAAGCGCGCCTAGGCGACATCCGGCTTCCGCCGGGTTTCCGCATCGCCCCGTACGCCGAAGTCCCCAACGCCCGGTCGATGACGCTCGGGGAGAGGGGGACGGTCTTCGTCGGCACCCGGAAGGGGGAGGTGTACGCAGTCCTCCCGGGCGAAACCGCGGAA
>Ga0316613_10000546_pt1 | contig 29754 bp, 26 predicted proteins | sample OWC_soil_day10_C_2_FD_207647 | JGI IMG/M metagenome (GOLD analysis project Ga0316613, IMG submission 207647) | Wetland soil microbial communities from Old Woman Creek delta, Ohio, United States - OWC_soil_day10_CT_b | ecosystem: Environmental > Terrestrial > Soil > Wetlands | place: USA: Ohio...
TTATTTTTTCATCTTGTAGTTGGGCAGACTATAAACCTCAACTATCTACAAATGATTGAAGAACTTATGCTCATGGTTTCTATCCCTAGCATCATTGGCATGCTTATCCATGACTGGACTAAGGGGCAGGTCACGATTTTTTCCAGGAGTATTGGCGGTGCAACATCAAAAGCAGGGCTTTTTTTAGTAATTTCAATTAACTCGGCCATCGTAGTGCCCCAAATTACTTGGGAGATTTCCATAGTGAAAACAATTTTTGTTACTTTATTCATCGTTTCTATCGGTTATTTTGTTGGATATTTAGGATCTTTTGCATTAAAAAATTCCACACGCAGTACGGTATTGACAATGATTTATAATGTGGGTATACGAAATAACGCCTGTGGTTTGGTTATTGCATTAACTTATTTTCCTATAAGAGTGGCTATTCCCATGACCTTGTCTATTTTATTTCAGCAGCCATTAGCAACAATTATATCCTATCTATATAGAAGAGTTAAAACTGCAGCATAGTATGACCTCTTATCTAAGGAGGCAGGGGACAAAAGATCATGTTTCACTTTATTGTAAAAAAATCCACTTGTTCCCTTACTATAATCTACGGTACAATTACTATTAAAATATCATATAGGAGACGATCTTATGCAAAAATGCTTTTTTAGGAAAATGCTAACAAGTTGCCTAATCGCCCTTATGATGGTGATGCCTGACTTTGGAAGTTATAACAAAGTGGAAGCAGCAACTACAATGCAGACTTTACTATATGGCGGCTTGGCTTTTGCGTACATAAATAGTCAATTAAACAATCTTAATGATAAACATCAAAAGGATTTATTGCAGCAGACCCAACATAAGACTGACGTCTATGAAAATGAAGAAATGACAGCCAGAGTGGATACTATAACACGCAGATTAATGTCTAACGGACTTGTAAAAGAGCACTATGCTGTATATGTGACACCAGATAAATCCTTCAACGCTTTTTGTACAATTGGTCATGTAATAGCAGTCAATAGAGGTGCCATGGAATTATTGGATGACGACGAATTGGCAGCTGTACTAGGACATGAAATGTCTCATGGTGAGCACAAAGATCCTATTGAAGGGACTAAAAAAACCCTAGGAATTGGTGTGTTAGTCGATTTATATATAAATAATAATCCGAATACAACTAGTGCTGTTCTTAGCGGTGCTGCAGGAAATTATGTTAATAACGAAGTTGTTACAATGCAGCAAGAATGGAATGCAGATAATTCAGGTTTTGCTAATGCTGTTGCTGCAGGCTACAATCCAGGCGGCGGGGCTGCATCTATGGTTGTACTTCGCGCTAAACTTGGTGAGCTATGGCATGAAGGTTTAAGTAAGGTTATCAATCCCAATAATCACCCTAAAACCAGTGACCGTGTCAATAATTTTGCCAAGCATCTGACAGAATTTAGTGGCGGCAATGTTACAGTAAAAAACGATAAAATAGTTCAGCTCAAAGGCCACGATATAACGACTCCTGGAGAAGCCTATGGGCATATGGCCCAAGAAAGAGCCTATTTAATTGCTGGTAATCTTGCCAGAGTATACCACAGCAATACCCTTAGCACCGCCTATATCGGCGATGATGGTGCTATTTACATAGGTGAACAACTGATTATGACCCCAGCCCAAGGCGATGCCAGTGCACAAGATATCGTCGACAAAATAAATGCCATTACTGGTCAATAAAACTTTTATCTATTGAAACTTCCAGTACAATAACTGTTACTATCTATACGTCTTTGGCCTTTTTCTCAACTGCAAGCGTATATTGAATTAATAAAAACACTGTATACTTTTTACCAGAATAGGAACGACTCATACCCTAAGAAAATCGGGTATGAGTCGTTCCCTTTCCTATTCTCCATTTCTATTACCTTTACTAATGACAAAGATTAATAATTGCCAACGTTGAAACAATAATGCCAACACTTAAAACTGGTTTACTACCATAACGATCTGCCAATTTACCACAGAAAACGCGAAATAAACCGCGCCAATAGAAAAAGCGCCTATTGCTATACCAATCTGGTGGTCACTCATCCCTAATGTATGATAATAAATCGGCAAAATAGGAAGAAAAAAATTATTACTCATCCAAAAAAACATATTAGCTAATAGCAAGCCAAGAAACGCTTTCGTATAAATAGTACTATTAAATATTATCATTACCTCCTATATTAGCCTCTTTAAGATTAATTTTCTACATGGAAGCTAAACAATTTTGGAGATTCCTTATCATTACTTTTCTGCCTTAATCCCAATCTCCATGCCCTTTCTTATGATACGACAAATTCTTTCTGTTGCTGCTTGAATCAATTTAGTTGCATTTGTCATACACTCAGCTAAATTCATTGGCGCAGGAATGATGCTCATCAAGCCACTAATCCCACATGAATATACTTCTTCATACCCCTTACCTAAACTACCTGATACACAAAAAGTAGGAACATTATACTGCTCTGCAATACGAGCTACCCCAACAGGTGCCTTACCGCCAGCAGTTTGAAAATCAGTACAACCCTCGCCAGTGATGATAAAATCAGCTTCCTTGGCAATATCAGCAAAACGTACAGCCTCCAATACAATATCAACACCTGGCAGCAGTTGGGCATTGGTAAAAAGCAATAAGCCGGCTCCCAGCCCTCCTGCAGCTCCTGCCCCTGGATATTCAGCCACGTCTTTACCTGTAGTATTCTTCGCAATAGCAGCAAATTTTGCAAGTGCTGCATCTAGTTCAGTAATCATTTCTACCGTAGCCCCCTTTTGCGGGCCATAAATAGCAGATGCTCCCCGTGGACCACATAAAGGATTGTCAACATCACAGGCTACTACAATAGTAGTTTCAGTTAACCGAGCATCTATTTTGCTTACATCTATAGTTACTAGCTGTTGTAAGGCTGCTCCCCCACTAGGTAATGAATTACCCACCGCATCCAAAAATCTTACTCCTAAAGCACAAGCCATTCCCATACCACCATCGTTGGTCGCACTGCCACCGATTCCAATAATCAATTTGCGTATTCCCCTATCAAGGGCTGCTTTTATTAATTCTCCTGTTCCAAAGGTAGTGGTGATGCAAGGATTACGTTTTTCTGGAGGTACTAGGGGCAATCCCGATGCAGCAGCCATTTCAATTACGCCTGTTTCACCATCCCCCAGTATACCCCAATATGTTTCTATCGGATTTCCTAATGGTCCTAAAACACTTTCTGTAATAATTTGCCCACCAGTGGCGACAATAAAAGCCTCAATAGTACCTTCAGCGCCATCGGCAATTGGTACTTGAACTACCTCTGCTTCCGGAAAAACAGACAATACCCCTTGTTCCATAGCTTTCGCTACAGCTACAGCCGATGCACTTCCTTTAAAAGAATCAGGAGCTACAATAATACGCATATTCTTCACACATCCTTTAAATCTACAATGATCTTAATAATAGATTTAAGAATGAGAGTATGGGAATTCATTTTCTCATACTCTCATTCTTATTTTTTAATCTTTATGATTTTTAACTATTTTTTCTACTTGCTACTTTTATAATAATAAATAATTTACTTATTTACAATATTAACGGGGGCATTTTTTAAGAATTTCACTAGGTTATCAACTGCAATATCCATTAATCTTGACCTAGATTCTTTGGGTGCCCAAGCAATGTGCGGCGTAATTATGCAGTTTTTTGCAGTAAGCAGCGGATTGTTAGCTTTAATTGGTTCTGTTGACACAACATCCAATGCAGCTGCATATACTTTACCACTATTAAGCGCTTCTGCCAAGTCTTCTTCCACAATTAGAGGACCACGAGATGTATTGATAATGATGACGCCATCTTTCATTTTAGCAATATTGTTTTTGTTGACAATTCCTTTTGTACTATCAAATAATGGGCAATGTAAGGAAATCACATCGGAGCTTGCTAGAAGCTCATCAAGGCTTACATATTGCAGTGTATCACTTTTCAAAGTGGCTATCTCAAAAGAGTCAAAGGCTAATATTTTCATACCCAAGGCTTGAGCAATTTTGGCCGTGGCTTGGCCTATTCTACCAAATCCAATAATACCTAAGGTCTTGCCAGCAAGCTCAATCAGCGGATAATTCCAGTAGCACCAATCTGCACACTTGGTCCAATTGCCATTCATAACACTTTTACTGTGTTCACCGATATGATGACACACTTCCAATAGCAGTGCTATAGTAATTTGTGATACGGCAGTTGTTCCATAGGTCGGAATATTGGCCACTGGAATACCTTTTCCTTTAGCTATTTCTACATCAACAACATTATAACCCGTTGCCAGTACACCGATAAACTTTATGCCTGAACAAGCATCAAATACTTCTTTATTCATCACTGTTTTATTGGTAAAAACGATTTCTGCATCCCCAATTCTTTCAATGGTCTTATCAGCAGGTGTTCTGTCATAAACAACCACATCACCTAAAGCTTTAAGACCATCCCAGCTTAAGTCGCCAGGATTTAAGGTATAACCATCTAATACAACTATTTTCATATAACATTTTCCTCCATTTTTTTAAGTTTAGCTCAAGCTAAATTTAAATAATCTTTAATTGGTAATATGGCTTCAGCAAAACGTTTGGCAAAGCCGCAGAGCCAATTAATGATTTTTTGTCGAAGTCATAGTCAAATACTTCAAGGATAATTTTCACATCGCCTTTTGCTTTAGCATAAGCACAATGTTCTTTTAATTTAGACCGATTAGGCTCTGATTTCCTCCTCGTTAGGACTAATAAATAAAAGCGGTAGAACTGTAATATCCTGAGCTCCTAATACTCTCGCAATTCTATCAAGCTTAGTAAATTCTTTCGCTGTAATTACATCAATTCCTGCATAAGCTCATTATAGTTTCTTCATGGTAAAACCTCTCGTCGAAGGACAAGAGGTTTTACTAATTTTTATCGCCTTACTTCAATTTTAGCCATTTTCTCATAGTATTTTACTAAACCACCATGGTCAGCATCGCCCATACCGTCTGCTTTGAGGGCTTGCATCATTTCCATGACGGCTGCCGTTAGTGGCAACGATACGCCAAGTTCATGAGAAGTTTCCAGTACATTGTTTAAATCTTTGATATGTAAATTAATACGAAAACCAGGGTCAAATTTGCGGTCCATTACCAAAGGCGCCTTTGCGTCTAGTACAGTACTGCCTGCAAGACCACCGCGGATTGCTTGATACACCAATTCCGGTTCAACGCCAGCTTTAGCCGCCAACACAAGCGCCTCAGACATAGCTGCAATATTGAGTGCAACGATAACCTGATTAGCTAGTTTTGTCACATTACCGGCTCCGATATCACCAGTTAGCACAACGGCCCCAGCCATAGCTTTCAAGATGGGAAAACACTTTTCGAAAATATCCGGTTTGCCACCAACCATGACTGACATTGTACCGTCAATGGCTTTAGGCTCGCCACCGCTTACCGGAGCATCCAACATTTCTATACCTTTCTCTGCTAATTTATCAGCAACCTCCCGACTTACTAGAGGTGCAATTGAACTCATATCCATGAGGATAGTTCCAGGTTTTGCTCCCTCAATTACACCATTGACTCCTAGTACCACTTGCTTCACATTAGGAGAATTAGGTAGCATAGTAATCACAATATCTACCTGCTCTGCAATGTTCTTAGGAGTTGCAGCAGCTTTCGCTCCAGCCGCAACAATCTCATCTACGGCAGCTTTAAATACATCACATACTACAAGATCATAACCAGCTTTCAACAAATTTCTGCACATTGGTTTTCCCATTATACCAAGACCGATAAATCCTATTTTCATATTTTTACACTCCCTAATTTTTATTGAATTTTGCCACGCCTTCTTTGGCGGCATTCATCATGATAACTACTTCACTTCCCCATAAGTTTAATGTCATTCCTTTGGCAATCCAAGGCACTAGGGCTGGAGCCGACATCGTCTGGATACCCGCAAATTTTTTAGTTTGTTTAGCCATTTGAATTACATGATCTACTGCAGCTATGTAGTCAGCATGCTCATATTGTCCCAATATACCCATACTCTGTGTCAGATCATTTGGTCCAATAAATGCTGCATCGATCCCTTCTATCGCCAATAATTTATCAATATTCTTTACTGACGTCGGCGACTCAACTTGCACAATTAATACGGTTTCCTGATTCACTTTTTCCATATAACTCACGGCATCACCTACTTTTTCAAATCCTGTGGCTGGTCGAAGCAGGGATACTCCTCTGTTGCCTAATGGATGATATTTTGAGTACTCCACTAATTTTTCTGCCTGTTCCACATTTTCTGCATTTGGTAACATGAGACCACCGGCCCCCATCTCCATATATTTTAATATAACCTCCCGCTTGACTTCAGGAATTCTCACCATCCCACAAATACCAACTTCCCGAGCCATAGCCAATATATTTGCAACTGCACTATAATCGAAGCATCCATGTTCGCAGTCGATAATAAAATAGTCAAACCCACAAACCTTGATTATCTTGGCAATTTCAGGATTATCAAAAAGATTGACCATTGTTCCTAAAACATGTTCACCTTTTTTCAATCTTACTTTTAAGTTATTATTCATAATAGCCCCTCCGTTTGATTATTTTCGATTAACTTTTTATTATATCTTTTAACTAGCAGCACTGCCAGTAATCGCCTCTTTCCTATTCAGTTCAATTTGTTCGATCTTACCGACACCTTTCCACATAGTTAACGCCGCAATAATAATAAATACACTACTCACAAGAAAAGCCTGTTGAAAATTGCCAGTCATTGATAATAAAAACCCTGTAATAATAGGAGCCACAATGCCAGCCAAGCCCCCCGCCGTATTCACAAATCCGATCACCGCACCTGAGACCTTCTTCGGAGCAACTTCTGCAGTCGCAACCAAAAGCATGGTACTCGCCCCTGATTCAGCAGCAACAGCTATCGTCATCAATACTATGGCTATTAGCGGACTGTCGGTATACACGGCAAATACCACCATTGATGCAATAAGATGTCCGCCAATGATTACTCCCTTGCGTGCATTGGTTATACTCATGCCCCGCCTAACTAAAGTGTCAGATAACAAACCGACTATAGGCAACGCGCAAAAAGTAACGATCCAGGGAATTGATACATACCAACCCATTTTTAGCATGGTAAAACCACGTTCCATTACCAGATAGCTTGGCAGCCAGGAAACAAACATAATATACATATAATCTTGAAAAAATTTAGAAATAAATAAACAAAGAATAGTTCGATTTTTAATTAATTCCATCCATGGTACCTTTTCAGTAGTAGTGGCGGCTGTCATTGAATCTGACTTCACTTCCCTAAAGGTAAAAAACCACAGAGCAACCCAGCCCAAGCTAGCAATACCAGTAATATAAAAAGCTACCCGCCAACTCCACGCACTCATCAGGTATGTCACTACGATGGGTACAATCGCAAGCCCCACGCGTTTTCCTGAATTAAACAAACCAACAGCAGTTCCGCGCTGCTCAGCAGAAAAAGTTTCTTTAGCTACCTTGAAATTAATTGGCTGAAGACCAGCTTCACTTGCTCCTAATCCAAATCTGAATGCAATCAAAGTGAAGTAGTTATTCGCAACTCCAGTCAGCGCTGTTATAAAGGACCAGGTAAAAGCTGCCCAGCCAAGAGCTTTCTTGGCCCCAATTTTATCGGCCAGTAGTCCGAGAGGAATATTCATCGCACAATAAGTCCACCAAAACGACGACATTACAACCCCCATCATCACCGGACTTAGGTTTAATTCCTTCATAATATAAGGAGCTGCTACCGCAAGAGATCCCTGATCCAACGTCTGAACAACACATCCACCCCATAGTAAAAAAACCACCCACCACTGATACCCGCCCATTTTCTTACTCATAAGTAAACCCCTCCCTTTCTATATTTATTTTTTCTATTTATTTTGATAATTTCTTATATTCGATTATTTTTTAAGCTAACTTTACGCAAACAGGCTAGCTAACACTTATAAAATCCCACTTCGCTTTATTTACCACCATGAAAACGGTTCATGGTGGTAAATATCAATTTTTACAGTCTCTCTAGGCAATGCCTAAACTTCTATAGAACAGAGGATTACTCGATTATTTCGCATCCATTTTCCTTTAATATTTTGTCAATCCAACTTCTATCAACCGTTTTTGCCTTAATGTCTTCAAACATCCGTACTTCCCGATCATAATGAACCTGCGTCTTTGATAATATGACTTCTGCATCTTCAGGATTAATAAATACTACACCATCTTCATCCCCCACGACTATATATCCAGGTTTCACAACAATACCTCCACATACTATAGGAACGTTAATTTCCCCGGTCCCAACCTTATAAGGACCGTTTGCACTAACACCTCTTCTTCAACAACTTCGCTTAATAACTCGATCAAATAACTCTTTGCCAGGATAGATTCCCATTGTGCCTAATTGTTCTTCAATACGAATGCATTCATTCCATTTGGCACCCCGTTCGCTGCGGGCCACTGATCCAACCTTTAATTGTCCTGCTCCCGTAGCAATAGCCAAATGAACAATGATTGCATCCTCAGTCTCACCTGATCTGGCAGAAATAATTGGCAGATAACCAGCATTTTTCGTCAACTCTATCGCTTGCAAGGTCTCGGTCAATGTACCAATCTGATTCAATTTAATCAGAACCCCATTTCCTACCCCCTCGACTAAGCCACGCTTAATCCGATTGATATTCGTTACAAAAAGATCATCACCCACCAATTGAATTCGAGAGTTCATCTTCTTAGTAAGAATTTTCCATCCTTCCCAATCATCTTCGGCCATCCCATCCTCAATGGATATGATGGGATACTTGTCAACCCAAGATACCAATACATCAGCGAATTCTTCTGGATCCATCTTACGGTTTTCCAATGAGAAGCAATACTTTCCTTCTTCATAAAAGTGACTGGCAGCGATATCCAGTGCGATAGCAATATCTTTTCCCGGTCTGTAACCAGCTTTTTCGATACCGGCAACTAATAAATCTAATCCATCCGTATTAGCTGTAAAGGTGGGCCAAAAGCCGCCTTCATCAGCTACCGATACAGGTTTTCCCTTGTCTGCAAATACTTGTCTCGTTGCATGATATACATTTATTACCATTTCGATACCTTCTGTAAAAGTATGAGCTCCCACAGGAACAACCAAATAATCTTGTATATCAATTGAGCCGTTGGCATGCTTGCCACCGCCAATGATCTGGATCATTGGCACTGGCAATGTCCTAGCATTAGAACCTCCCAAGTAACGATAAAGGGGAATATTCTGAAAATTGGCAGCAGCCCATGCTGTCGCCATTGATACCCCTAATATAGCATTGGCACCCATGTTAGCTTTATTAGGAGTGCCGTCAATCTCTAATAGCAAGTTATCAATTAAAGACTGATCCAAAGCATCTAACCCTATGAGCTGAGGCCCAATAATCTCATTAACATTTCTTACGGCCTTCAGCACCGATTTGCCACCCAACTTTTGTGGATCATTATCTCTAAGTTCGACTGCTTCGTGTTTACCAGTGGAGGCTCCCGAAGGGACTAATCCCCGTCCCATGACTCCTGACTCCAATATCACATCTACTTCAACAGTAGGGTTTGCCCTGGAATCATATATTTGTCTAGCTTTAACCTGTTTTATTGTTGTTTTTGACATAGTATCCACTCCTCGTATCATTATTGATTATGGTAAAGTACCAATTTCTTTAAGAAAGTAACTTGTTAAATCCCGGAAAGTCTCTATATTGTTTTGCAATATACCATAGCTAATTTTACGAATTAAATCCTTGTCTTTACTCCCCGTTATGTATTCCACTGAAGACTTGCCATCGACCCGGGCCAAAAATAATAAGGCAAGAGTCTTTATTGTATTGTGTTCAAGAGCTTTAACATCAGTGAAATCAATTCTTCCCAAATAGTTTTCGGTGGTATAGGACGCAAGGTTGAGATAGCTCAAAGCCCATTGCTTGTTCTTGATCGCTTTGAGGATAAAGTGATTGGTTAAAAAAGCAAGGTCGAAAGAAGGATCACCAATATGGGCCACTTCAAAATCGAGAATATATATTTTTGAACCATCAACCAGAATATTTTTCGGGCTATAATCACCGTGAACCAGAGTCTGTTTATTCTCTATAAGGCGTGAAATTTCTTTATCAACAACCTTCTCCAAAAGCGGATGCCGGATTGCTGTAGTACGAAGATAGGGATCAATCCTTAGTTCAATGAAAAACTTCTGACTTGCAAATCTTTGCAGAACATCTTTATCTTTAGCTGCTGCATTATGAACCTCTGCCAAAGTCAGGGCTACTTTACGGGTAACACCAAAGTCTATAGCGCCACCTAGCAACATCTCCTTCCACATTTTTGAACTCTCTGGTGCGGCCTCCATACCAAATAAATAATTCTCCTCGTCATAAAACAATAACTTAGGAACATGTTCCGGTGCTATCTTATTATAAAAAGCCAGACAATCTTTCTCATTCACAATCCGTGCAACATCGGAAAACCAATCTTCCTTAACTCGTAATTTAGGCAATGCTTGCTTTACAACAAAGGACTTTTCTTGCGATCTGATCATGATTGCTTCACAAGATACGCCTCCACCTAATGGTATTATGGAAATATTCTTCAGATCCGAAAGAAAGTTCTTCTGAAGCAAATAGTTTCCCAACACTTTCGGGTCTGCCACATTAATCATTATCGATACCCTCCTTTTAAACTTATTTCTAAATATTCTATTAACTGCAAAGTAGATCCTGTGTAATAACTAACATATATGCACTATGGAACAGCAAAGCCATGTGCAAATTGCACATGACTTTGCTGTTCCATAGATGTCTCTCTGATTATTACACTTATTAATATGCTTTTTCTTGACTAAATGCATTCATTTTCACTGATATAGCAGTCATTTTTATTACAAATGCATCTTGAAAGTTTTTTTCCGGATTCAAACCCGTTATATTTTTAAATTTATCAATCTTAAGGTAAACGGTATTACGATGTAAATGTAATTGTTTGGCTGTCTGCATTAAGTTCATACATTGATCAACAAACGCTTCCGCAACATATAGCAGCTCTAAGTCGATGTTGCCATCAGCCTTAGTTAGCTTGTCCAATACAGACTGAATCACTTTGTGCCGTACTATGGGCGGTAAATAATAGCCAATATGTTCAAATATTCCTTGGTCAACGCTGTATACTCCTGAATTCTCCTGAAAAATACTTCCCAGACGAATGGTATTTTCTGCTTCTATGTAAGACTTTCTTATATCATAAAAAGTGGAGTATATCCCACCGTAAGCTATATGATATGTAAATATCTTTGCCTCCTCTAGATCGCTAATCATTGCTTTACAGATATTATCAAGAGCATAATATAGTTTGCCAACATTCCCGACATCTAAAAAGGACTTTACAATGACAATGTGGTCAATATCTGAGAATGCTACAATATCTTGATTATTCAAGTATTTATTAGCTTTAATGATCTCGACCCCTTTATCTTTAAAAGCTTCCACAGAAGATTCATAACCAAGATCAAGATTAATGTTAAAATAGCTATTTGTTTTCTTTTCCAACTTAACAAGAATAACCGATCTTAGAAGAAACAAGTCAAAACCAAATGATTTCAATGATTTTAATAGTTTATGAGACAGAGACTGCTTTCCCAAATCATAAGAACTAACTGCCAATAATTCTTTAATAATGGCTTCCTCGCGAGAGACCTCCGTAAAAACTTCTTCCTGGGTATTATGATATTCAATATAGGTTTCTAACGAAGTTCTGAGAATTGTAATAATCTGCTCACAATGCTTTAAATTGATAGCTTCTATGAGAATAACGGCTATTACTTGCAAATCAATTACAATCGGAGTGCTCACTACCGTATATTCACCAGAGTTATTATATATGATCTGTTGAAGATCCGCGAAATTCAAGTCTTGGATCACTCGGTGAATAATATCAATCGGTATATCCTCGCTATCAGCAGTGTCTTTCGCTAATATACCACCATCTCGAGATACGATTTGAATACTTTTAAGAGAAGAACGATCCACCTTTCCAACTAACCTCTGGAAGTAGGTATCAAAGATTTGCTCCAAAAAAATCACCTCATGTCTACTTATTTGGTTGTGTCCGTGCTGCATTAACAATCTCAAGCAAGTTTCGGTTGGGAACCCAACAAGGTAAGGCACACTCAGGCGATAGTAACTGAATGCCACTTTCAACAGCGCTATTCACAGCATTTCGCACATCTGCTGCAGTACCATTTAGCAGCGTACTCGGATTGTTTATATTTCCAGTCATAACCATCCTATTATTAGCTATGTGGAGTGCTGCCTTAATATCATTTCTTGATTCTAAATGAAAAGCTTCAAAACCACTTTGACAAAATAATTCTAATCGATCTGCCACTAATCCACAGGAATGAAAAATTACTGGCCCAGCTTTCTGTAAAGCTTTATTACATTGCTGGTGAACTGGCAAGAGAAATTCCTCATACATTTTAGCACTGATAAGATCGGCTGTTGCATGATCGGCCCAGGTGAGGATATCCGCACCTGCATCAAATTGAGCGTGGGCAAATTCAATTGACGTCTGCATCAGTACCTTTAGAAATTGATGCACTTTATGCGGTTCCATATTAGTTTTCAAAATGAGATTTGCCGTTCCATGTAGGTGAAAAGCCAATGTCCAAGGACCAACTACCTTGCCAATAATGGCTACTTCTGTCCCATATTTTTTTCTTAATAATTTAATAGCCTGCAATAGTGCTTTAATCGGCTTTCGGTCCAGAAAGTCCACCGGCATGACAAAATCATCAGGCTCCATTAGTGGAGATTTTAATATTTGCGGCATTCTATCAAGCTTTCCCCAATCAATCTCACAACCTAAAGCCGCTGCTTCCAGATGAATTGAAAAATAGGGCATCACACTATCAAATCCAAATAGATCACGCCCAGCAGCAGCAAGCGCAGCCATCGCATGACTATCAGTATGAGCACGAGGGAAAAAAGCTTTCGTATACCTCATACTTTCAACCGTCGCGAGGGAGGTTGGATTGATTACCGGAATCTTATCATAGATTGTTCCGTTAAAAGCAGCTAAAACACGTTCGCGAGAAGTCATTTCTTCTCTCACCATAACATCACATCCTTAAAGGGAGTAGGTTCTGATATCATATTAAGTAAAAAATAAATATTCAAATTGTAAAATGGAAAAAAGACACCATATGATCCTCATCATAAAGTGTCTCTAATCCTTCTGTCAATGTGAAACTATTAGAATTGATAATTCGTTAAAAAACGGAAAATGCAATGGGGTCACCTATATAGTGAAACTATATCATGATCATTGAGAGAAAAGTACATGCAATTGTTTTAAAAATAGACTCATGGTTTTTTGCCAAATTGCAATACCATGGAGATCTGGCACTAAAATTAAGAAGTCTGGAGTGAATATTGCTAAGTTAGTTAGATTCCAGTATTTTTATTATCTCTGCTGCTGTCGGAGGACATCCTACTACATTTTGAGTACATTTGTTTGTACAGCGGCCAATACCAATCCCTTGAAGCTCTTGCCCTTGGAAATCTTGACCAATATAAATAGGCTGCTTTATCCCCTCTAACATATCCCTATCATTCAGGCGCTGTAAAGCATGAACCAAACTACCATAGCAAGCTGAACAGGCACTTTTGGCAATTACCTTTTTTGTCAAATACCGCACCTTATTGGAAGGTTTAAACTCACTATTCTTTTTGAGACCAACGTCATACTCCTGTATTTTTGCCTTGTCTAGATTGCTAGAACCTACATCCATACTCTCCGCGACCCCAATATATTCAATTTCCTCTTTGGAATATCCCAGTAAGGCTGCGGCATAAGTATCCATCAATACGGGGTCTTTTCCTAGAATGATCCGATCCATCTGTACAGGGTTGCCGCCTTCTTCAAAGGTAAGATCACCTGCCATTCCATCAACAATAATGAGTCCCATAGGAATTGCTTTTGCTAAGTAACCAATTGGCTTTGTAAGACCTAAAGCATGAAATCTTCTTTTTTCTTTATCGGGAATACATCCCTTTAAATTTTTTAACGCACAAGTCATCAATGTTTGGCAATGAGCTTTTAGCACCGGAATATTTATCAAGAAGTCAACCTGCAGCGGTTTTTGACAAACATGTAACTCTAGATCTCCTACCTTCCTTACTACAGAAGAATCCTCTTTTAAATCATAAAGGGGTACATTATACTTGCGTGCCAAGTCTTCATAACCACATACTTTGAAGGCCCGCCTAGTATTATCCCCTACCCAAGACCCTTCCATGATACTAATATTTTTACACCCATGATTTTGTAAATACTGAATTACACCTTCGACAATAGAAGGAGAGGTTGTTGCCCCTTCTTTTGCAGGCTTTGCCACAACCAGATTCGGTTTTATACCAATTTGCATATCTACATTCAGTTCTTTGATTAACTGAATTTTCTTTAGCATTTCATAAGTCATTTTACGTGAATCACTGCCATAAATAACGTGAATTTCATTTTTTTCCATTGTTCTCCTCCTTTTCATTTTTAATAATGTATCACATTTTTAGCCAAATTCCTATTATTATTGTAATTATTTCTGGAACTACATTTAACTTAACTTACTATTGATGATTATTAAAGATATAAAATCAATATAATTCCTCCATAAAATTATCAGCATAATTAAATACCAACGGCGAAGTGGTAACATACAAAGAAGAAGCTGCTGGACTAACACCCAGCAGCTTCTTCTTTTGCAATTAGAACTATTTTAAGGTTTAACAGTTTCTCTATAAACTTGTTTGCCATTTTTCATTTCAATGATTACAGCACTTTTTATTGCATCGTGAGTATCATTTAACGTCAAGGAACCAGTTACGCCTTGGAAGTCTTTTGTATTAGCAAGAGCTTCACGGATTTTTTCAGGATCTGTGCTATTAGCCCGTTTAATAGCATCTACCAATGCGTAAGCTGCATCATAACCTAGAACTGCCATAGCATCTGGCACTTGACCGTATTCTTTCTGGAAAGCATCAAGGAATGCCTTGGATTTAGGACTATTATCTTCTACAGAATAATGATTGGTAAAGAAAGAATTGTTAAGAGCATCTGCTCCACCGATTTCAGCCAATTTAGGAGAATCCCAGCCATCACCACCAACAAATGGTACGGTAATGCCAATCTCGCGAGCTTGTTTAATAATTTTCCCTACTTCACCATAATAACCAGGCACATAAATTACATCTGGATTAGTAGCTTTAATTTTAGTTAGAACAGTTTTAAAATCTTGGTCATTTTGTAAATAAGCTTCTTCAATAACTACGTTACCGCCACCCTTAACAAAAGCTTCTTTAAAGAATTTAGACAAGCCTTTACTATAGTCACTAGAATTATCAATCATAACAGCGGCATTCTTAGCTTTTAAAGAGTTTAGTACAAAGTTCGCTCCTACTGTTCCTTGGAAAGGATCTATGAAACAAACACGGAAGGTATAGTTCTTAACTTTCCCAGTATTTTCATCTAAAGTCACTTTAGGATTGGTTGTTGCAGCTGCAACAAAAGGAATTTTATTTGCTTCTGCAACAGTAGAACCTGCAATACCATTAGAGCTGGTAGTAAAACCAGTAACAGCAATTACTTTATCTTGAGAAATAACTTTTGTCATTGCATTAGAGGATTCAGATGGTTCGCCTTTGTTATCGGCAACAGCGATTGAGATTTGTTTTCCTAAGACACCACCATTGGCATTAATTTCTTTAAATGCTAATTTAGCACCATTTGCAGCAGCTGTACCAAAAGATGCTGTGCTTCCTGTCAATTCATATACAACACCAATTTTGATATCTTTACTAGCACTTGAACCACACCCAGTTAACAACCCAGCTACTAAACTGGTACCGACAATTAGAGATAACCATTTCGCATTCATTTTTTTAAACACAATAATCCCCCTTATTATTAATATTATTTCTAATAATCTTCTACCCTACCTTCTTCCCTACCACCCCCACCAAAATATCAAAAAAGGTGCTTTAAACAAGAGATTATTATCTCCGTCTAAAGCACCTTTGCTTTAATCTTATATTTGTTTTTTATTATACCGTGCGCGTCTCAACTTGACAAGTGTTTTTTCTAAAAAAACATTCTTTATTTTTTATAACATTTTGAACACATTTTTAATACATTTTTCGTGAAAAAAGTAACATTGTTTTATCTTATCTTGTAAGTTGATGTATAGATGTACTACCTTGTATTTATAGTTTCTCACAAATTGATTTGGCTTGTAAGAACAGCAATAAATAGTCAGCCCCACCAGCTTTGGAGTCAGTACCAGATAAGTTAAAACCGCCAAAAGGTTGAACGCCGACTAAGGCACCTGTACATTTACGGTTAAAATATAAATTACCTACATGAAACTCACGACGAGCTTTTTCTAGTTTTGTGCGATTCTTCGAATATACAGATCCAGTAAGACCATATTCAGTACCATTGGCTATGGCAAGAGCATGATCAAAATCATCAGCAGGAATCACTGCTAACACAGGCCCAAAAATTTCTTCTTGAGAAATGCGGGCCTCAGGCGAAACTCCTGAGAATACAGTTGGCTCAATAAAGTACCCCTGATCACCTGCTGTATTACCACCGCATTCCAATTTTCCTTCTGTTTTGCCAATTTCAATATAACTCAAAATCTTTTTATACGAAGTTTCGTCAACAACTGGGCCTAGATTACTTTCTAGCCTACTAGTAGCACCAATCTTAAGAGCCTTCGCTTTTGCGACTACTTTTGCTAATACTGCATCATATACATCTTTCACAACAATAGCGCGCGAGCAGGCCGAGCATTTCTGTCCTTGAAAACTAAAGGCAGATGTAACAATACCAGCTGCAGCTTCTTCAATATCAGCCTCACTATCAACAACAATAGAATCTTTGCCACCCATTTCAGCTACAACTCTTTTAATCCACTTCTGTCCTGGAGACAAATCAGCAGCTAATTTATTAATACGAAGTCCCACTTCCTTAGAACCTGTGAAGTTGATAAAACGAATTTTCGCATGGGATACTAAATAATCTCCAATGGTCCCACCACTGCCAGGCAGATAATTGACGACACCTGCAGGCAAGGAGATTTCCTCCAATAATTGCATAAATTTAGCCGCAATAACAGGTGTTGTACTGGCCGGTTTCATAATAACTGTGTTGCCAGCTACAATTGCAGCGGCCGTCATACCCACTAGTATCGCTAAAGGAAAATTCCAGGGTGGAATAACAACACCAACACCTAGTGGAATATAAGCACATTCATTAATTTCACCAGGATAAGGTGCGACTTCCATTCCTTTGGCGTATTTATCCATTTGACGAGCATAATATTCCATAAAATCAATTGCCTCGGCTGTATCGGCATCTGCTTCAGCCCAAGTTTTTCCCGCTTCTTCTACCATCCAAGCAGAAAACTCAAATTTACGTCGACGCAAAGCAGCGGCGGCTTTAAACAAATAGGCAATTCTTTCTGCCGGAGACACATACTGCCAGGAGGCAAACGCTTTATGGGCTGCTTGCACCGCTTTTTCAGCTAAATCCACATTAGCCCGCGCCACTGTACCTACAATGTCTACTGTATTAGATGGGTTGATAGAGGTAATACGTGCCTCAGTGTCGACCGTTTCTCCACCGATAACAAGTGGATAATGAGCACCTTTTTCCGATTGTACAGCTGCCAGCGCCCGTTCCATAGCAGCCTTGTTTTCTGGCAGACCAAAGTTAGTAAATGGTTCATTTTTGTATTCTGTAATCATTTTGTTTTCCTCGCTTTCCTATTTTAAATGTAATCATATATACTTACACAACTGATGGCTCTACAAATAACTCTCCGCGTTCAAACCGTCCAGCATCAAACATTTGAATTGGGAAGGCTGTAGGTTTTCCCACAACCATCTCTGCCATCAATTGACCTGTAATCGGCGAAATCATGAAACCATGGCCACTAAAGCCCGCGGCAGTAAAAAATCGGGTAAGGGCAGGACTATTGCCAAGTATCGGTGTACGGTCAGGACACATATCATACAAACCAGCCCATTGCCGAATAATGTTTAACCTCGCCAAAGGCGGCAGGATTTCTACAATTCGTTCTGCCATATCACGTAAAAACTGCCAACTGGATTTTATATTATAACTTTCCGGTTCGTTGGGATGACCAATCCCCATAATGAAGCTACCATGAGGACTTTGCTGACAATATAGGTTGTGATAGAAACTCATCACCATTGGTCCCATGGTAGGTTCCACAGGTTCAGTTACTAAGATTTCATGACGCTCGGGAAAGATAGGAAGTTCGATGCCAACCATACGGCCCACCGTCTTTGCATACCCTCCTGCCGCATTCACAACTGTATCCGTCTGAATATCTCCCAGATTGGTACGAACAGCGGTAATCTTGCCATTCTTCGTTACAATCCCTTTGACTTCTGTATCTGTATAAATTTCAACATTTAGGTTTTTGGCAGCTTGCGCATAAGCCTCCGTCACTTTAAAGGGATTGCAATGACCATCTTCAGCGCAATAGGTAGCACCAAACATTCCTTGTGTGTTAAGAAAGGGGACAATTTCCAAAGATTCCTCTGGTGTTACCCATCGGGCAGGAATAGCAAGAGAATTTTGCAGCAACAAATTCTGTTTAAACTGATCAGCCATTTTCTCAGAATAAGCTGGCATTAAATAGCCATTTTGCGTAAATTCAATATCTACATTCACATTCAGTAATTCTGGTAAATGAGATAACATTTTGACACTTTCACGAGATAGCAGGCAATTGGTTTCTGTCCCCCATTGCATCCTCATTCCCGCACCACAGCGACCTGTCGAACCACTGGCTAAATAGTTCTTTTCTAATACCACTACTTTTCCTGCACCCAGTTTGGCTAGGTTATAAGCCGTGGAACAGCCAACAACCCCACCACCAATTACCACAATATCTGCAGACTTAATCATGTTTTATCTCCTCCTAACAAAGAGGCCATTTTAACAGGGGAAGTAGAAGGACGAAATTTCGGCAAGGGAATCTCAGAAACAGGTTTTCCTGTTGCCTTGGCAATTTCATTGACAATGAGGGGCGCGCAGGTTCTTCCTTGGCAAGGTCCCATACCAGAGCGGCAGGCCCTTTTTATTTCTTCCAAAGTATGTTTTCCTTGGGCAATTTGTTCTCTGATTTCTCCCAAGGTTATATCTTCACAGCGACAGATAATAACATCATTAGGATTCACGATGTTCCCCTTTCTTAGGCGGAAACTACGAACCTCCATAGCCAATTCCTGTGGTATAGACAACCAAATAATATTTGTTTTATTCGGTGATGTTTGTACACGAATCACTTCAGCTGTCCCTACACATTGACCTTGTCGATTTAATGCATCTACAATTTCCTGGACTTTGGGCAACGGAGAAAACTCATAAGGAATTTTAACTAAAGCCACATCTTTCCCATAAGTATAGTCGACAACAAAAATTGATAATCCAGGACAGTGGGTCATACATACTCCACAGCCATTACAAAGCTCTTCATCTAAAGAAGGACAATCATTAATTTCTTGTACAGTAATGGCCCCCCGCGGACAAGCGTCAGCACAAGGATTACAGGGAATTTGCTGCATACATTCAAAGACAGCTACAGGACCTTTCGCAAGACGTTCTTGTGATGGCATTTATCCAACCTCCTCTAAGACAACTTTGCTAAGCCCATTGCAAATTTTCAAACTTGCCGGACCCGAGCGCAGAGCACTCAGTTGTGCTTTGGCGGTTTGAAAATCTTTGATAAAAGAATCATTTTTATGCCCTAAGACGGAGGCAACATATAAACCTGCTAATTTCCCTTCTACCATAGCGGCAGAAGCTTCTTCCACGCCTGAAACATCACCAGCTACGTAGATATTTTCATGGGTAGTCTTCAGGTTTGCATCACGCAATGGCACATAGCCACCTAATTCTGCAGCAAACTTCATTTCGCAATTTGCCTGCCACAATAGTTCTGTCAATGGACTTAAACCAACTGCCAAACAGAGACCATCCACAGGGATATATTGTTGACTACCTTCCACCGCCTGCCAACTCTCATCTAATTTTGCAATAGTAACGCCTTCTAAATAGGAATCTCCATGGGCTGCTTGTATGGTCTGAGAAGTATAAATAGGTACGCCATGACGTTGTAATTTGGCAGCATGAACACGATAACCGCCAACTTGCGGAGCTGCCTCTACAATACCAGCTACTTCAACACCTGCTTGCAGCAATTGATAAGCCACAATTACGCCGATATTGCCAGCACCTATCATTAGTATCCGTTTTGCCGGTAATACTCCATGAACATTCATCAAAGTTTGAACGGCACCTGCACCATAAATACCCGGTAAATCATTATTAGGAAAAGCCATTGTTTTTTCGGATGCACCCGTTGCAATAATAATTTTTTTAGGCTCTACTGTACAAAAAGCACCATTATGAGAGATAGTAACTACACCATCAGGATAAATCCCCAGTACTACTGCATTCTTCCAAATGGTGATACCTGAAATATCCGAACTCCAATTGATTAACTTTTCAGCAATATCAATGCCACGCTCACCAGCAAATTCTGCTTTTGAGCCAAAGAATTTATGGGTTTGCTTAATTAACTGCCCGCCCAAGCGATCGCCCCGTTCCACAAGCAAGACCTTCGCACCAGCCTCTGCCGCATGAATAGCTGCCATTAAACCAGCAGGACCAGCTCCAATTACTAAAATTTCTGTTGTTATCATATGATCTTCCCCTTCCCTTCTTGGGCTTCCACTACCATACCAGCACGAAGGGGCTCAACACATACCCGTACATTGGGAATTCCATCTACTGTCATTAAACAGGAGGAACAATTGCCAATAGCACAAAACAGACCACGCGGACGATGAAGTTCATGACTATGACGCAACACCTTTATATCAGCTGCATGCAATGCAGCAGCAATTGGCTCTCCCGCTACTCCCTCTATCTTTTGACCATTCAATGTGAAGGTCACCATTTCTTGTTGTGGAAATGTCAATATTGGATGGTTGACAATTCTCATAGTTAAACACCTCCTGTTCTATTTTCAATGCAATAACCGTGCCAACTATAAAAATCTTTAAAAGATAAAGATAAAAAAATACAAGAAGACCTCTATCCCTATGCTAAATTAGTGCCGTTTCCTTATAGCATCAGTGTATCCTTTATCATTGCGAGTAGCAGCAAAGTAATCTTTTTTAGCAAGGAGGGGATTGCTCCTTTAATGTAAGGAAAAAATACTAGCATATCCTTTGGATGAGCGATGGTTCCATGTTATTATAAGCGGAAGTCAAGTAACACGGTGGAGGGTTAATAACATGGAATCAGCGCGGACTAGCAAAAAAATTATAATTTCTGATATAGAAATAAAGATGCCGCCCCTTATTTCGGAACGGCATCTTATTCGTATAATTGTAATTAAAAGGAATCTCATGGCATACTTTTCATCTACATTTTGACGACAGTGTCAGTTTCTTGACACTCCAATCCTAACTTTTGCATTTTATAATAGAGGGTGCTGCGAGGAATCCCTAGTTTCTTAGCAGCAGCCGCCTTGTTAAAATGATATTCTGCCAAAACTTTACCAATCACTTCTTTTTCCAGGCTTATGGTTTTTGCCAACAAACCACCCTCTACAGTACAAGCATCTAAATTTTCTATAGGATATAATAATTGACAGAAGTTAGCAGGCAAATTATCTATACCTAAATGATCACTGTCTGCCAAGATAATCAAACGTTCTAATACATTAAATAATTCTCTAATATTTCCCGGCCAAGGGTATTGAATAAAAGCTGCCATAAGTGCTGGATTAACTTTGCTAATATTTTTATTATGAATAGTACCATAATGTTGAATACCTTTATGAACCAATTCGGGAATATCATCCAATCTGTCCCGTAAGGAAGGCAAGGATACGGCTACTACATTTAATCGATAATATAAATCTTCACGAAATTCACCATTCTTAATCATTTCTTCTAAATTACGATGGGTGGCCGCAATAATGCGTACATCAATATGAGTTGCTTTATTGCCGCCAACACGGTAAAAACTCTTATCCTGTAAAACACGCAGTAATTTCACCTGCATATCCTTGGGCATATCACCCAACTCGTCAAGTAACAGCGTTCCCCCATTTGCCTGTTCCAGTAATCCCATTTTTCCTTTGCGGTCTGCTCCGGTAAACGCTCCTGGCTGGTAACCAAATAGTTCACTTTCGAATAGATTGGGTGATATGGCGCCACAGTTTATGGCAACGAAGGGACCACTAAATTGACTAGCATCATGAATCGCACGGGCAAATAACTCTTTACCTGTACCACTTTCGCCTCGCAGCAATACAGGAACTGTTGTACCCGCAACACGTCTGGCAATACTAATAGCTTCGCGAATCGCTGTACTATGACCGTATATAGCAGAAAAGGAATCAGATTGTGACTGAATTTTATCAATTTCTTGCTTTAATGACTGCACTTCCTCATGCGTTTGCGATAGCTTTTGATTTAGCTGCACTACTTCTGTAATATCTCGTTCTGCACAAACACCGCCAATGACCTGACCAGCTAACTTTACGGGTCTGGCATTAATTAAAACATGAGTATCAGGACAAGGGGTGTGATACTGTTCATATACTGTACGACGCTCTTTCATAACTTTGGTTAACATCAAATTAGAAAAGAATCTTTCAATAGGCTGATTTATAATTTCATCAACCGCTATACCATATAAAAGTTCAGCATGATGATTCCATACCACTACTTTATCTGCTTCATCAATAATACAAACTGCTTCATTAACTGTATCTAATAGAGCATCTAACCTAGCTTGCTGTAATTGATACGAAGCTAAAAGCTGTCCAAAACTCTCGATAATTTTTTCGGTTTCTTCCGTTTCAAGATAAGAACGGAATTGTTCAATAGTTAAGGGAAAATGAGAATTCATAAACTATGCCTCCCTTATAATACAAAAAGACGCTTCATACAGAACTAAGATTAGTCCCTGTACAAGCGTCTTTGCTTGTGTCAGTTAATTGACACTTTTTTCTTTCATTATAAGGTAAGGGCTTGCAATAGGCAATACCTAATTTTTAACTTCAGCTAATTCACCGCTTAGATAGATTTCGATTCTTTCCTTATTAGCACCTAACCGTTTTCCTCTTTTAAGTACGATAATACCCATTTCCCCCGTGTTTTTTATATGAGTTCCACCACAAGGAACTTTAGCGAAACCATCAATCTCCCAATATCTAATTGCCTTTGCTTTATCACTAAAGTTACTAACAATAGCATAATTCGAATTAACAATTTCTTTTATCTTTTTTTCAAGCCATGGAAAGGTTTCTGAAATATTCCCTTCCCATTCAAAATCGATTCTCGCTTTTTCTGCCGTTATATTCGCACCAATTTTTTTAGGATTATTAAAGTTTTGTGTCATTAATTCCAAGACAATTTCTGCTGCAAAATGCAATCTCATAATTTTGTAGCGTTTATTCCAATCTATAATCACTTCTACTTGCTGGCCCACTTGTAAATCATGATTCTCATCAATCTGATAAAAAATTTCATGCTCAAACTTTTTAGCTTCTATCACAGGGTAACCATTAATACTTCCAGAGTCTGATGCCTGACCACCAGAAAAGGCAAAAAATATTGTTTTATCAAGTGTAATGCGGCTGCCATCTATATTCATTACTTCTGCCATACATTTTTCTAAATAGGGATCTTCCCAAAACAACCTTTTAACGACCATACATCCACCTCATTCTCTATTCTTGACGGCAATCACAGATTATCAGGATCAGTAAATTTTCTGGATTTCAATGCCATTTCTCTGAAAAGCTGCTTCAATTTCTTCTACATGGCTATGTCCATTGGTTTCTACAGTAACTTCCAGCTGAACTTGTTTAAAACTATCCATAACTTTTGATTGGTTATGATCCAGCTTTATTACATTTGCATTCAATTCAGAGATAATTTTAGCTACATGTAATAATTCCCCTGGTTTGTCGGGTAAGTTAATGGTAAAACAGAATAATCTGCCTCTAAAGACTAAAGCTTTATTGATGATGGCAGAAATCGTTAAAATATCAATATTACCACCACTGACTAAACAAACCACTTTTTTGTTCTTTGATGACAATTTTTTCAGACCAGCTAGGGATAACGCCCCCGCTCCTTCTGTTATCAGCTTATGTTTCTCAATTAAAAGCAGTATTGCTTCTGCAATATCAAAATCAGATACAGTAATGACCTCATCGACAAATTTCCTAATAAATTCAAAAGTCAAGGTACCTGGCCTTTTTACAGCAGCGCCATCTGCTATCGTATCCACCTTTTCTAGTTCTGTTACTTTATTATTAGACAGAGAAGCTTTGATACAGCAAGCGCCTTCTGGCTCAACTCCAATGATTCGTATTGTTGGCTTCAGCATTTTTGCTGCGAAAGCAATTCCACTAGCTAAACCACCTCCGCCAATCGGAACCAGAATCTCGTCAACGTCCTCTAATTCATTGAGAATTTCTAAGGCTACAGTACCTTGGCCAAGAATTACACCCAAATCATCAAAGGGATGGACAAAAACATAATTATGTTCTGCCTCAAGTTCTCTTGCTTTTTTATAAGCCTCATCATAACTATCACCATATAGCACTACTTCCGCACCATAATTTCTGGTAGCTTCCACTTTAATAATGGGAGTCGTTGCCGGCATAACAACAGTAGCCTTAATACCAAGCAATTGAGCTGCATAACCAATCCCCTGGGCATGATTACCCGCCGACGAAGCGATAACTCCCCTACTTTTTTCCCCATCACTTAATTGACTTAGTTTATTAAAAGCTCCGCGAATCTTAAATGCACCTGTAACTTGAAGATTTTCGGGTTTAATAAACACACGATTGCCACATTCATTACTAAATACTAAACTTTCAATGAGCTCGGTCTTTTTTATTACACTCTGTAGTCTTTTTTCCGCAGCATATATATCTTCAATCGATACACAAGAATTAGCTACGTGAAAAGTTTGGTTGTTTGACTTAGACATAAGTTACCTCCAATAATTTTGAATAAAAAAAACTCGCCCTTGAATATATCCAAGGACGAGTTACTACCCGCGTTACCACCTTAATTGCATAACAATGCCACTTCAGTTCTATCAAACCTAAGCCGAATAACGTGGCTAACCCGGCATTTCTTACTAAGGTTCAGAAATACAGTTCTGGAGGGATCTTCTTCCACCCGTTCATTGTTGACTTCCACCATGTGTCAACTCTCTGTAAATTCACAAGTGGGCTACTTACTCCGTCATTACTATTCATCATTATGCTTTGAAATGAATTTTATCATTTTTTCTGTGTACATGTCAATCGTTAATATTAAAATTATCTATTTTTTGTAATATTATATTAGAAATGTAAATTGTAAAAACACTATAATGATGTTTTTACAATACATTTAAGACTCTGCTGGAATTAGCACCACTGCATTACTGCCGGTTGCTGGGTTTCATCGGGCCAGTCCCTCGACCACTCTGGATAAGAGTCCATTATTTAATTGTAACATTGTAAGCCTAAACATTTTGTAAGCTATACCATGAAACTTCTGAAATAGCAATTCTTATCTGATAGAAATTAAAAAGTTATACCGCAAATTTTCTAAGAATCACCTGCATTTCTTCTGCCATTTTAGCTAAAGCTTGACTAGCTGCTGCAATTTCTTCCATAGACGCAGACTGTTCTTCCGTTGCAGCAGATACGGCCTCTGTTTGCATTGCTGTACTTTTGCTAACTCCATCTATCTTTTGAACCGAGCCAGTTACTTCCTGACTACCATTAGTCATTTCTTGAATGGTAATATAAATTTCTCTAACTTGTCCCGCCATCTGATTGATAAGACTAGCAATCTTCTCAAAAGTCATTCCCGCATTGTTTACAACATTAATTCCACGATTAACTGCCCCTGTTCCCCCATTCATCGACACGACAGCATTGTCAATATTAGCACGGTTTTCATCAATCAAAGTTGCAATCTGTTTTGCCGCTTCCTGAGATTGTTCAGCAAGTTTTCGTACCTCCTCAGCAACTACTGCAAAACCACGTCCTGATTCACCTGCCCTAGCCGCCTCTATGGCAGCATTCAACGCCAACAGATTCGTTTGGCTAGCTATATTACTAATCATATTTACAATATTGCCAATTTGTTGTGAACTTGCTGATAATTCATTAATTGATTTTTGAACTAACGCAGATTCTTCCGCTATATTTTTCATTTGCAAAATAGCATCACCAACTGCTTTTTGTCCTTGCCCTGTCGCTTCCACGGTTTTTTCTGCCAAACTTGTCACATTATTGGCAGTTGTTGCAACTTCCCTTATGCCAGTAGACATTTTCTCAACTACACAAACCGTATCATCAACAGCATGCAGCTGCGTTTCTGTGCCGTATGCTATATCCGCAATCGCTGAAGCAACTTGGTTCGAGGCCAGAGCCGACTGCTCAGCACTTGCAGTCAGTTCCTCAGAAGATGCTGCCAATTGCTGTGCATTATCTTGCACCCCTTGAATTAAAGTACGTAAATTATATGTCATTTTTTCAAATGCACCAGCCAACTTTCCTAATTCATCTTCACTTTTTATTAGATGCGTTATCGAAAGGTTTCCTTCAGCAACCGCAGTAGTAGCTTTTACCAAGGCTTTAATTGGTTTTATAAAAATTCCTGCAAAAATAAATCCGACCGTCAATGTAATAAGCAATACCAAAATAACTAAAATCATTCCAACAGTTTTGACTTTAGTCGCAGCCATCATTGCTTCCTTTTCAGGTATTTGAGCAACAATAGCCCATTTTGTTAAAGGCACAAATGTATAGGCAGCGGTTTTGGCGATACCATCCGTAGTATAGGCAGCTGTACCTACTTGTTGATTTAAGGCACTTTTCACTGCAGATATATCTGAAACATCCTTTCGCGCTATCACAAATTCCAAGTTAGGATGGGCAAGAATTTTACCATCTTTATCAGTAATAAAGACATATCCACTTTGACCAATTTTTTTAGCACTAATAGCTTCACTTAGATTTTGTAAATCAATATTTCCTGACAACGTTCCGATTAAAATACCTTGCTGATTTTTGATTGGAACACAAATTACAATAGAATTCTTACCGTTACCTTTTGACACAAGAACATCACTTACTGAATACGCAGCTCCACCTATCACTTCTTGAAAATATTTTCGATCAGTAATAGTACTTAATTCGCCTGATGAAGCTACAGCTTGTTTACCTTGGGCATCTGTAATAAAAACCCTGGGCATATCACTAAATTGACTACTAAGAGATTTTATTGTTCTCGATTGCCGCGATACATCCATACTACGTATATCATCGATTTGACTTAACGTTAACAATAAATTAAGACGATCAGTCATCATTTGATTTATCTCATGGGAAAAGTCTTCAGCAATGGCTTTATTATACTCATCTGCATCATTTACCAACGCATTCTGACTAATGTATGAGCTAATCGTAATTGCCAGAGTCAAAGGTATAATCGTAACCAAAATAAAACCTAAAACTAATTTACCCCGGATACTAAGGTTATTAAACCACTGCAACATATTGCGTCCGCTCCTTCCTTTACCTTCTCTTAGCCCCTTCGGCATTTTTTGTTATTCTAGAAATATACGTTTTTGTCTCTACATAATATAAAATCAATCCGCTTCCACTCTCCTTCTATCTCTGACTAACATGAATAATAATCATCTTGATAGACATATCTAATTGGGTTTTATGCCTATCAAGATGATTTCAAACTAATAAAATTCTCGTTTATTAATTACCTATTTAATTACATTGATGTAATTAACAAAATATTCAGAAATTACCATTTGTAATAATTATTGCAAAACCCCACCATTAACCGAAAATTGCTTTCGTAGCCAAGAAAAGAATTGACGGGCAAAGTAAGCAACCTAAACCAGTGTAAAAGGTAGCTGTCATTGCACCATATGGGACCAGTTTAGGATCAGTAGCTGCAAGTCCAGCAGCTGTTCCGCTTGTTGTACCCATTAACCCACCGTATACCATAGCGGATTGCGGATTATCAAGACCTATAGATTTTGCGATAATTGGTGTAAGAATCATAACCAAAATCGACTTCACCACACCGGCTGCAATACTAATGGCGATAACAGGTGAGCTTGCCCCTAAGGCGGCCCCTGTAACAGGTCCAACGATAAAAGTAACCGCACCAGCACCAATGGTAGCAAGACTTACGGTATCAGTGTAACCAAAGGCGAGGGCTAATGCTACCCCAACAACATAGGCCGAACCAACACCTATAAATAATGACAATGTTCCTGCAAGACCGCACTTTTTAATTTCCTCCAAACGCGCACCGAAAGCAGTAGAAACAATCGCAAAATCCCTTAGCATTCCGCCACCCATCAGCCCAACGCCAGTGAAGAATTTGACATCAGCCAGTCCCTTATGTCCGCCAGTTTGTATACCGCCCCAATAGGCTAACAGTAAACCGAAGACAATTGCAATTGCTGAGCCATGGATTCTCTTATTCGTTAATTTATCCGAGACCAGATATGCCAAGTATGTTACTAGCCCAATAAAAAGAAACGACATCACGAGTCCATTCTGCACAAAAATATCTAGTATCATTTTGTTTACATCCATTATGGGAATTCCTCCTTATTCTTATATTGCTGTTTCCCCGGAATTTGCTTTGTTGTTAATTTTACTTAAAAAAGGAACAAATAAGAACGCTACCACAACAGCAACTGTGCCCGCCAAAATTGCAAGAGGTCCCCCTTTTATCGCCGCCAATACATCCTGTTGTGCAGCCATAGCAACAACTATAGGAATGTACATAGCACTCCAAAAAGAAATACCACTGTCAGCAGGCTTCGACAACATACCCTTTTCCATTAAGTAATTAGTAAGGATAATTAGTAGTAGCATTGCAAAACCAACACCGCCAACATTGGCAGCAACCCCAAGAGATTTCCCTAGAACATCACCTAAAAATACACCAATAAACATACAGAAAGACAGAATTGCCACACCATAAACAGCCATAGTTTAGTCCCCCTTTTTTATTTATCCCCAGAGCCCGTATGAGCCCTGGGAATAAACCTTGGTATTTTACTCAACAACCATAATTACATCGCCTGCGGAAACTCGGTCACCAGCGTTTACTTTAATTTCCTTAACAGTTCCTTCAACAGGACAAGGGAATTTTTGTTTCATTTTCATTGCTTCCATTACGGCTACGACATCCTTAACCTTTACAGAATCCCCCACTTTAACAGTAACCTCAACAACTTTGCCAGGAACACGTGCTTTTAATTCCATTATAATCAATTCCTTCCACTTTATATTTTTATATTAGATGGCCAAGTGACCAAATAAAACTACTGAACTTCTGACATACGATCTAAGATAGCTCGCCTCGGCAGAAATATTACCTCATGCAACCCCTTAGCTAATACCATTTCAGAATCCATGAACAGCTCAGAGACCTTAACCCCATAACCTACATCTAGATCAAGCTCTGCATCCAATTTACAATGGAATTCT
>Ga0316613_10000550_pt1 | contig 29691 bp, 33 predicted proteins | sample OWC_soil_day10_C_2_FD_207647 | JGI IMG/M metagenome (GOLD analysis project Ga0316613, IMG submission 207647) | Wetland soil microbial communities from Old Woman Creek delta, Ohio, United States - OWC_soil_day10_CT_b | ecosystem: Environmental > Terrestrial > Soil > Wetlands | place: USA: Ohio...
GAACTTCGACGATTGCGATGATGTCGGCGCTGGTCTTCGCGGGATGCAGTTCGTGGACCGACGCACAGAAGGGCACGGCCATCGGCGCAGGTGCCGGTGCCGCGGTCGGCAATGCGGTCGGTGGCGGGGTGCTCGGGACCGTGGGTGGCGCCGCGGTCGGCGGCGTCATCGGCCACGAGATCGGCGAACGGCGCGACGAGGACAAGGCGAAGAAGTAGGGGACCCGCAGCCGGCGGGTCACCAATCTGGGGCCGCGAGCGTGGCGTCGGCGGTGGGGGCGCGCATAGCCGCGCACCGACACCGCCGGGTAAGGTCAGCCGCACGCTGTCCGTCGTGTCTCGAGCCGGGTCTTGCAGGACAGGACCGGCGCCGGCTTACGACAACACGGCCGGCCTACCGGGCCGCGTTGCTACTGCGCTCGCGGCGCCGCGCCTCGTACGGAGGAACCTTCATCATCTGCCGGTATTTCGTTACCGTGCGCCGGGCGACCTTCAGGCCCTGGCGCGACAGCAGGCGCGCGATGTGCGCGTCGGACAGCGGATGGGTGGCGTCCTCTTCCTCGATCATTTCCTTGATTGCCCCGCGGATCGCGGTCGTCGAACACTTCCCCCCACTGCTCGTCGTGAGCGCCCGGGAGAAGAAGAACTTCAGTTCGAACACGCCGAGCGGCGTTGCCATGTACTTGTTGTTGGTCACGCGTGAAACGGTGGATTCGTGCAATTCGAGTTCTTCGGCGATCTCGCGCAGGCCGAGCGGCTTCATCGCCAGTTCGCCATAGTCGAGGAAGTTGCGCTGGCGTTTAACGATCGCCTGTCCGACACGCAGGATCGTCGAGAAACGCTGCTCGACGTTGCGCACCGTCCACCGCGCTTCCTGAAGCTGCGCCGCGAGATCGGCATGACTGGAATCACGGTTACTGCGAAACAAGTCCGCATACATGCGGTTGAGCCGTACCTTCGGCACGATGTCCGGATTCAGCATCACGGTCCATTCGTCGCGCACCTTGCGCACGATGATGTCGGGCACGATGAAGCGCGTGTCCTGGGCGCCGTAGCGCCAGCCGGGCCGGGGCTCGAGACGACGAATGCAGTCCAGGGCCTGCTCGACGTCCGCCGGCGCCGCCTTCAGCGTGCGCGCTATTCCGGCAACGTCACGCAGGGCGACGCGGTCAAGCAGTTCATCGACGATGCGCGTGGCGAGATCGTGGACCGGGGTGCGGCTGCCATTCTGGAATTCGCGCAACTGCAGCAGCAGACACTCCTTGAGATCGCGTGCGGCGACGCCGACCGGTTCGAGCGACTGGACCAGGCGCAGCGCAACGAGGAGTTCGTCGACCTCGGGCTCGGGGTCCGTGCCGGCCAGGCCCTTAAGTTCCTCGAGATCGATGCGCAGGTAGCCGTCGTCGTCGAGCGCCTCGATCACCGTCGTCATCAGGATCTGGTCGCGTTCGGACACCGGCAGCAGCTGCGCCTGGGCCTTCAGGTGGTCCCGCAGCGATTCGTCCACCGACGCCAGCTCGGCAAAGTCCACATCGGACTCCGAGCCGTTGGCGCGCTTGGAACCCGGGCTTCCGTACTGCGCCCAGGCACTGCTTTCCCACTCTCCGTCCGCGCGCGGATCGGGCGCCGCGTCGATGACCGTGACTTGCGGCGCGTCTGCGAAAGTGTCCCGTGTCGCCGCCAGGTTTTCTCGCGCCACGTCGGTCTGCGGGGTCCGGTTGGCCGCGTCTGCCTCGGCGCTCGCTTCATCGTTCTCCAGGAACGGATTGGTTTCCATCGCCCGGTTGACCTCGAGTGCGAAATCAAGGGATGAAAGTTGCAGCAAGCGGACCGCTTGTTGCAGGCGCGGGGTCAGGGTTTGCTGCTGACGGTGCTCCTGACGGAGCCTCGTTTGGCTCATCCTTCCTCCTATGGGGCTCAGGCCCTTGGTCTGTGTTGTCCACAGGCCCGTGCTGCGTAGGAAAGCAGCTCCGGGTCACGGTGTGGCTGACCCCATTTGGTCCGCCACTCCAACGCTGTGCCGGACGAGCCGGCTGACGGGCACTCTCGCTGCGAGAGTGCCTGGCGAACACAGGTCAGAAGCAAACGCCGTGCCTGGTGGTCAACTGTCCACAGAAAGGCAGGAGCCACCGAGGTCAGTCCGAAACCAGCGTCAGTTGGGGTGGACTGTTCGAAGTGGCGACGGGCGGTTGCAGCCGATGCGCCGCAGCGGTGAGCAGCGCGCGAAATTCCGCGCCGAGCTCCGGGTGCTGGGCGGCGAAGGCCAGCGTAGCTTCCAGGTATCCGATCTTGCTGCCGCAGTCATAACGCGTGCCGACGAAGCGATGTGCAAAGACGGGTTCGTGACCGAGCAGTCGCGCGATGCCGTCGGTGAGCTGGATCTCATTGTTCGCGCCGGGCTGCAGCCGATCGAGGCACTCGAGGATGCGCGGCGTGAAGATGTACCGACCCACCACGGCCTGGTCGGAAGGCGCTTCGTGCGGAGGCGGCTTCTCGACGATGCCGAGAACTCGCGCGAGGCTGGCACCGACGATCGCCGTATCGACGATGCCATATTGCGAAGTCTCGGCGGCATTGACGGTCTGCACCGCGATTACCGAGGAGCCACAGCTTTCGTAGCGCTCGACCATTTGCGACAGCACCGGCGGGTCGGCATCGATGAGGTCGTCCGGCAGCAGCACTGCAAAGGGCTCGTTGCCGATCAGATGGCGCGCACAGTGGATCGCGTGGCCCAGCCCGAGTGGGGCACTCTGCCGCGCATACGCAATGTGGACATGGTCCGGAGCGAGCGCGCGCAACTCGGCGAGCTGGCGGTGTCGCCCCTTGCTTTCAAGCTCTCGTTCGATCTCCAGCGCGCGATCGAAGTAGTCCTCGATCGCCCGCTTGCTCCGGTGCGTGATGAAGATCAATTCGCGTATGCCGGCGGCCAGCGCCTCCTCGACGGCATACTGGATCAGTGGCCGGTCGACAATCGGCAACATTTCCTTCGGCAGCGACTTCGTCACCGGCAGGAAACGCGTGCCGAGCCCCGCCACCGGCAGTACGGCCTTGCGGATCTTGCGCGGGATCTCGCGACCGTGCTGGGTGTCCCGGCGCGCGGCCCCGCGAATGCGTTCCAGCAGCTTCATCGCTTCTTTCCTGCGGCTTCGTCAATGACCTCGGCGGCGGAATTGCGGCAATCGGTGTCCTCAAGTCCACGTTCGAGATCGCGAGCCGCCTGCGCAATCACTGGACGCGGTTCGCTCGCCTGCGAGTCGGACGACTCGTCGCGCTCGTTCGGCTGGCGCGGCGCGGGGCGTTGTTCGTCGGTGGACAACGTCTGGCGGGTGCCGATGTTCCGCCGCGAACGGCGGGGCGGCCAGCGCAGTCGATCGCCTCGAGGTGGCATGTGCATCTCCTTTGGATATGAGCCACATAAAGCACGATATGTGCCGCGGGAAGCGCACGGAAGCGGGAGCGCCGCTTGCTTCAGGCGTGCCGCACGGCGTCGCCGGCGCCGCAACACCACAGGAGATGAAGATGGCAGGCCGAGACAGTTCCAAAGCAAAGAACGAGATCCTCGAGATGCTCAAGGAGGACCACAGGCGCGTGAAGCGCGCGTTCCGCGACGGTGAAAAGCTGGCTGAACAGGAAGACACCGAAGCTCTCGAAGAACTGGTGGAGCAGACCTGCGCAGAACTGGAGGTCCACGCAACTCTCGAAGAAGAACTGATCTACCCGGCGTTGCGCGGGGAGATTAAGGAGCCTGAACTGCTCGACGAAGCCGAAGTGGAGCACGCCTCAGCAAAGGACCTGATCGCGCAACTCAAGCAGATGCGAGCAGACGATCCGAAGTTTTCCGCGATCTTCAAGGTGCTCGGCGAGTACGTCAAGCACCACATCAAGGAAGAGGAAGGCCAGCTCTTCGAGCAACTCGGCCGCACCGGTGTGAAGTGGGAGGCGTTGCTGCAAGAAGTTCAGGAGCGGCGCGAGCAACTGATGCAGGAGCACGGCCTGCTCGAGTTCGAGGAGGAATAGCGCACTTGCGCCGGGCTTTGGATGTCTGCCTGTGGGCATGCGGGTTGCAAGGTCATCGACTGCGCCACACGCGCATTCCCCTCCACATCAAGCAAAAGGAACGCTCCATGAGGAAAATCCTGTTGGCTGCAATGATCAGCTGGCTCGGTCTGTTCGCGACCGCTTGTTCGGTCACCAGCGGACAGCAAGGCGCGGCTGAATATGTCGACGACGCAACGATCACGGCCCAGGTCAAGACCCGCTTTGCCGAGGACAAGACCGTGGCCGCGACACGCATCCAGGTCGAGACGCTGAAGGGCACCGTTCAGTTGAGCGGCTTTGCGACGAGCGAAGCGGAGCGCCAGCGCGCCGCACAGCTTGCTGCGGCGGTCCCGGGTGTGAAGCAGGTGCAGAACGGCGTAGTCGTCCAGCCGCCGAAGAGCTGATCTTCCCGGCCATCGGACACGAGCAGCCGCCAGCAAGAAGACTTGCAGGCGGCTGCTCCCGATTCCTCTTTCAAACCACGTCCGGGGGTCGTTCGCCGGACGTTCTCCCTGTTGAGCTGAGATGCCGCACGCGTTGATCGTCGACGACGATGCGGACAGCCGCGAGACACTCGCAAGTATTGTTGCCGGCGAGGGCTACTCCGTCGCGAAGAGCGATTCTTTGCGCAGCGCACGCGTCGAACTGGCTCGGCGTACTCCGGACATCGTGCTCGTCGATCTGAAACTGCCGGACGGCAACGGCATGAGTCTCGTGCGCGAGCTGGAACGGCCGCTGGCGACCGATGTCGTGCTCGTTACCGGTCATGCGTCGCTTGACAGCGCGATCGAGGGGCTGCGGCTGGGCGCGAGTGACTACCTGACGAAGCCGGTCAACGTCGACCGACTGACCCAGTTCCTGCGGCGGCAGCCGCGCGTCGTCGATCTCAAGCAGGAGATTGGCGAACTACGCCAGGAGTTGCGTCGGATCGGGCGCTTCGGTCACCTGGTCGGTAACTCACCGGTTATGCAGGAGTTGTTCGACCGCATCGCGAGGGTGGCGCGGACTTCCGCCCCGGTGCTGCTGCTGGGCGAAAAGGGTACTGGCAAGGAAACGGCCGCGCGCACGATCCACGATCTGTCGCGGCGACGTCGCGCGCCGTACCTCGTTCTCGATTGCAGCTCCCTGCCGCCACAGATGATCGAGGGCGAGCTCTTCGGCCGGGAGCGCAACACCGCGATCGGGCTCGAGCATCGGCACGTTGGCATCCTGGAACGAACGCACGGCGGCACCGTGCTGCTCGCCATGGTCACTGCATTGCCGCTCGCGGCGCAGGTGAAGCTGGCGCGCTATATGGAGACGGGCTCCTTCGTGCCAGCCCTTGGAAGCAAGCCTGTGTCCGCGGATGTGCGCATCATTTGCGCGGCGGCGACGCGGCCGGCGAACGATGTGCGGGAGGGGCGGTTCCGCGAAGACTTGCTGCAGCAACTTGAAGTGTTTCCGATCCAGATCCCACCGCTGCGGCAGCGCGGAGCCGACATCGCGCTGCTGGCGCAGCGGTTCCTCGACGATTTCAACAAATCCGAGGGCACGGACAAGCGCTTTTCGCGAGCGGCCCTGGCACGGCTGGCGCAGCACACCTGGCCGGGTAACGTGCGCGAGCTCAAGATCTACGTGCACCGCGCCTACCTGCATGCCGGCGACGTCATCGACGACGGCGACTCGGTCCAGAACGTGTCGGCGGATGACGACACGGACGATCTGATCACGCTGCGCATCGGCATGCCACTTGAGGAGATTGAGCGGCGCGTCACGATGGCCACGCTGGCGCGCTGCAACGGCGTCAAGAAGCGCGCAGCGGCGATTCTCGGTATCAGTCTGAAGACCCTTTACAACCGACTCGAGGTCTATTCGGCCCATGCCCATGGCGCCGAAGAGCCGGCCGGTACGAAAGCAGAGGCGCGCTGAAGGCGCACGCTTCCAATGCGGGCTGGGCTATGCCGCCGGCACGGGCTGGTGATGCTGCGCCGCCGGCCGCTGGGGGGCAATCTCGAACTGTCGCGCCAACGCCACGGCCAGCAGCATCAGCTGCGAGGTGAAGTAGATCCAGACCAGGATGACCGCGAGGGAACCGGCTGCTCCGTAGGCGCTGACGAACGCGGCGCGGGCTAGGTAGAGCCCCACCAGGTATTTCCCTAGCGTGAAGAGCACCGCGCTGGCAACGGCACTGATGCCGACAAGGCGCCACGTCGGCGGCTCGCTCGGGAGCCAGCGCACGATGGCCGCAAAGGCCGCGGTGAGCACGGCCAGCGAGATGACGGCATCCAGGATTCCCAGTAGCACCTTGAACTCGGGATAACGGTCCGGCAGCCAGCCGCCCAACGTCGCGAGCAGCGTGCTCAGCATCAGCGAGATGATCAGCAGGAAGCCGAAGCCCAGCACCAGCGCAAGCGCGGCGAGCCGGGCACGCAGGAAGGCTCTGATGGCCGAGCGCTTGCGGTTCGGAAGATGAAGCATCGTATTCAGTGCATTACGCAGTTCCACCAGCACGCCGGTCGCGCCGGCCAGCAGTGTTGCGATCCCGAGGAGGCCTGCCATGAGTCCGGTTTCGGGTTTCCACGCGGTGGAAATCATGTTGCCAAGGCTGTGCGCTGCGTCCTCGCCGATGAGGCCGCTCATCTGCACAATGAACTGACCGCGAACCTCGTCAAGGCCGAACACCGCACCGGCCACCGCAGTTGCCACGACCAGCAGCGGTGCCAGAGCAAATAACGAGTAGAACGCCACCGTCGCACCCAGGCGAGGACCGCCATCGTCGACCCATGAGACCACAGCGCTCCAAAGCGCGTTGGGGAGTCGGAACAGTCGGGTCAGGGAAGGTTTGGCGTCGATCACAACGCCGACCGGGCACGAAACGTGCCTAAGGGTGCACATGATCGGGCCCGCGCAGATCCTCGCACTCTCGTTGCTGACGCTTGGCGCGTCCATGCTGCACGGCGTTATGACCTCGCGGCCTGGCTCGCCGGCGGCTTCCCGTCCGGCTGACGGCTCGCGCGCTGTCCAAGTGGCGGCGACGGCCGGGCTGCGCGAACGCTCCGCACGCGTGCGAGTCGAATCACGCATGCGCGGTGCCGACGTCGCCGGTGCGGCGCCATGATCCGCGCGCACGCGACTGATCGACTGATCTTCAGTGCGGCACCACGGTGACCGGGTCACGCCGTCGGTGAATCAGCCAGTCGCCCCCGTCGCGCCGGCGTTGTCGTCCCTCGCAAGCAAGGGGCTGCTGGCCATCGTACTGATCGTCTTCGCGCGCTATGCGCAGGCGATTCTGCTGCCGATCGCGGTCGCGCTGGTCCTGACGTTCGTCCTCTCGCCACTGGTGCGCCGCTTGCGCGGCTATGGAGTCGCCGATCCGCTCGGAGCTGCAGTCGTCGTCGGCAGCTTTGTTCTGGGAGTGGCCGTGCTCGCCTCCACACTGGCCGCGCCGGCCGCCGAATGGTGGGAGAAGGCTCCGCAGGGCATTCAGCAACTCATCGATCGCGCCGAGGGATGGCGACGCAACGTGCCGTTTCTCGCCCCCACGCCGGCGCCGACGCGTGCGAGCGCAGCGCGCGCGGCATCGACGGCTGCTCCGCCGGATCCGGTCAAGGAAAAGATTGCCAGCGAGAGCGTTGCGCTGACCGGCACGCTGCTGGTGAAACTCGGCGAGGCCGGCATCTTCGTCGCGGCGACATTGATCCTGCTGTTCTTCCTGCTCGCCTCAGAACGCTGGCTGCTCGGTCGGACCGTGCAAGCCATCACGCGCAAGAGGGCGCGGGTCGCACTGATCGGCGCGGTGCGCGACGCGCAGCGCGATATCGCTGCCTTTCTTGCGACGCAGGCGCTCATCAACGCCGGGGTGGGGTTCGCCACCGGGCTGGCGTGCTGGCTCATCGGCCTCCCGAATCCGGTGCTCTGGGGCGCGCTGGCCGGGATCATGAGCTTCATCCCGTACCTCGGCCCGCTCGTCGTGCTGCTGACGCTCTTTCTGGCGGGCGCGCTCACTTTCAACACCGTCGGAGAGATGCTGATGCCAGCGCTCGCGTTCGGCGCGATCAACCTGATAGAAAGCAATCTCGTCTCGCCGTGGGTGGTCGGCCGGCGCCTCGAACTGACCCCACTCGCCGTATTCCTCGCGGTGATGTTCGCGGGGTGGTTGTGGGGCATCGCGGGCGCGTTCATCGCAGTGCCTGGCCTCGTGGCGACGCGCAGCCTCGCACGCCGATCGAAGCGGTTGCGCGGCTGGGTGACCTATCTCGATCGCGGACGCGAGGAGCTCCGACCCATACGCTCCCTGCTCGGACTCGGTCGTCGTTCACGCGCGATGCACGCTGCGGCGGTACGCCCGCTAGGCGCGCCCCAACCGGATTCCGGTGCCCAGCCATTGCGGCCATCACCGGCAGCTTTCGACACCCACGACATCACGGCTCGATGACGATGTAGCCCCTTGGTTACTGTGGCTTCTCCCTGCTCCACACACCAGAAGTCCCGCAGTGTCTCCACAGCAAGTCGTGCGGGAAGCGCCGGTAGCCTCGTCGTGACTCGGGTCGGGCATAGGGGTTGCCAGATGTCGTCAGCCGAAAACCGGAGGCGGCCGCACGCTCGGCTGACCGAACCGTTCACAACCCGAAAGAATCGAGGCTGAGGCGATGAGCAGGACACCCACCGACCCCGTAGTCATCCCGCGCGTCGTGGTCGACAAACCGAGCCGGCAGCCGCTGGACCACCCGGGGCGCTTGCCGGACGACGTGGAGCCGCATCCGACAGTCCGGCTCAGCACGGGGACGCGGCGCCTGCGCGTGCGAGTCACGCACAGATCACGATTGGAGTAGGCGATGGTCGCACGCCGGAAGTGGCCTTTCCCAGCGACTTCGTCGTCCAGCAGCCGCGGCGCTTCTGCCCGCACGCTCGAAGACGCGCTCGAACGGAATACCGCGGTGCAGGGCAAGCGCAACAGCGAATCCACTATGAACTCGCGGCCGGCAGCGCAGCGGCAGCGGCCTGCCGCGACGCTGCTGCGCAGGAAGACGAAGAGTCGATGAACGAAGGCGCCGAAGCGCGGGCGCTCGCCTTCAGGCGCACGGCACCCGGCACAGCGGCGCCCATCCGCTGGCTGCGCCGCCTCTTCGATGTCCGGGCGCGCCGCCCACCTCCCGCAAACCGACCTGACTCCCTACTGCGGGATGCCGAGCGGCGCCACGCGCGCCTGCTTCATCGCGCACTGGGTCGATCGCTCGTCCCGGGCAACCTCGCCGAAGTCCTCGTCGACGGAGAGCAGACCCATCGCGCCATGTTCGACGCCATCGCGGTCGCGCGCGATCACGTCAACATCGAAAGCTACATCCTCGAGGATGCCGGGCCCGGCAGCGAACTGCGTGAGCTGTTGATTCTCAAGCGCAGTGAAGGTGTACGCGTCAATGTCATCTACGACGCGTTTGGATCGTGGACCACGCCTTCGCGCTACTTCGACTCGTTGCGCGAAGCGGGTGTGCAGTTGCTTGAGTTCAATCCGATCAACCCGCTGCGCCACCCGATTCGCTGGAGCATTCACCTGCGCGACCACCGCAAGCTGCTGATCGTCGACGGCAACATTGCCTTCATCGGGGGCGTAAATATCAGCAGCGTGTATTCGGCCCCGCCGGCACGGAGCCAGCAGGCATTGCACTGGCGCGACACGCACCTGCGGATCCAAGGCCCGGTGGTCGCCGATCTCCAGCGTCTCTACATCGATCACTGGCACTCACGCGCCTACTCGGCGCCACAGCCAGCGGCTTACTTTCCACCGCTGCAGCGTGCCGGCGACCATGGCGTCGCCGTCGCCGCGTGCGCCGCCGGGCGGCGTCGGAACCCGCTGTATCGCGCGCTGCTGGTCGCGATACGCGGTGCAGAACGCAGCGTCTGCATCACGTCGGCGTACTTCGTGCCGACGCGGCGAATCGTTCGTGCGCTGGTCGAAGCGGCGCAGCGCGGCGTCGAAGTGCGGCTCGCACTTCCCGGGGTCAGCGATGCCTGGGCACCACTGGCCGCAGGCCGATCGAAGTACGGACGACTGCTGCAGGCGGGCGTACGCATCTTCGAGCGTCACAACGCGATACTTCACGCGAAGACAGCCCTGATCGACGGCGTCTGGGTCACGGTCGGATCGAGCAACATGGACTGGCGCAGCCTGCTGCACAACGCCGAAGCGAACGTTGTCATTGTCGACAGCGACGTCGGGCGGCACTTCCAGGAGATGTTCGAAGCGGACATCGCTGAAAGCGAAGAACTGACGCTGGAACGCTGGCTGCGCCGCGGCTGGACGGCGCGCATCGGTGAGTGGATGGCGCGGCGGTTCGAATTCCTCTTGTAGCGCTCAGCCCACTGCACGCGGTTGATCAGCCGCGGCATCCCTTGCCTCACGGCGGCGCACGAGCAGATCGCGCGGTAGCGGCCGACCGACGCCAACAACCGTGATCCCGCACTCCCGATACGCGCGTACGTCAAGCGCGTTTCGACCGTCGAAAACGACGCGGTCAGCGAGGCACTGAGCCACGCACTCCGCGCTAAACTCGCGGTACTCAGGCCACTCAGTCAGCAGCACCAGCGCGTCCGCGCCTCGAAGCGCCTCCTGCGGCGAGGTAGACCACGTGAGCCGCGGCGGATCACCGATGACGCGGCGCGCAGCGTTCAGCGCGGCCGGATCGTGGGCCCGCACTCGTGATCCGGCGTCAAGCAGCATGCGCAGAACGGTCAGCGCCGGCGCCTCGCGCACGTCGTCGGTGCCCGGCTTGAACGACAGGCCCCAGAGAGCCACCGTGCAGCGGCTCAGGCCACCGCGGCGCTCAGCCCAACGCTCGATCTTTTCGTAAATGCTCTCGCGCGCACGAAGATTGACGCTCTCGGTGGCATCTATCAGCGGCGTCTCGACGCCGGCCTCATGCGCCAGCCGCGCGAGCGCACGCATGTCCTTTGGAAAGCAGGAGCCGCCATAGCCGGCTCCGGCAGCGAGGAAGTTCTCGCCGATCCGATGGTCGCTCGCGAGCACTGATCGCACCTCTTCAAAATCGGCCCCGCATGCCTCCGCGATCGACGCGAGTTCGTTGACTGCACTGATCCGTACCGCGAGCATGGCGTTGGCGGCGTACTTGGCCATCTCGGCACTGACCAGATCCATCTTAAGCAGCCGATGCCCCCTCGCAAGCAGCGGCGCGTAGATATCCTGCATGCATGCCATGGCTGACGGCTCGGCCGCCCCGATGACGACGCGATCGGGCGCGAGGAAGTCCTGCACCGCGCTGCCTTCACGCAGAAACTCCGGATTGCTAGCGACATCGATGCGATACGACACGCCACGGAGCGCCATCGTCGCCCACACCGTGTCGCGCACGCGCCCGGCGGTGCCGGGAGGCACGGTCGACTTGACGACCACCGTCGCGGGCCCGTCGAGGTGCTCGCCGATCGCGCGCGCCGCCGACAGCACGTAACCCAGTTCGGCGAAGCCGGGCCCGACGGTCGGCGTTCCGACCGCAATGAACACCGCGTCGACCCCGGCACACGCCCACGTCATATCGGTCGTGAACGCAAGCCGTCCATGGTGCAGGTGGTGCGTGACAAGTTCCGACAGTCCCGGTTCGAGAATCGAGACCTCGCCTCGCGCAAGCGACTCGATCTTTGCCTGATCCACGTCCACTCCAGTGACGCGATGGCCGAGTTCGGCCAGGCAGGCGGCGGTGACCAGGCCGACGTAGCCGGTACCGATGACGGTTATGCGCATCGGGCCGCCGGTTGAGAGTCGCCTGACTGGGCGCGCCGGAACCGTGCGATCCCCGGTCGTAGACGGTGATGGGCTCTCCGCGGCCGCACGTGCGCACGCGCGGCGATCAGGGGATCGACCGGGTGATTGCCGACGAAGCCGGCCGCCCTGGTCACGAGCACACTCTTGGTCATGGCAGGCTCCGCACAGTTCGTCGGACAAGCAACCGGTGTGCCGCGGAGTTCAGGCGTTGCGAATCGCGGCCGACCTCAGGCGCTCGTTGATCGCGAAGGTGGGTTCGGACTCCAGTGGTTCGACCGGGCGGCGTACGAACCCTGCGGGCATAACCCCGCAGCGATGGCCGCAGCGGCGAATGGCAGAGTCGAAGCACGGAACGGCGTCGTGCCGAGGTTGAACAGCACGATGTCGAGTCGCGCAGTTCCGACGCCAGGAAAGGCAGGCCCATCGGGGAGGGTGGTAATGGGGTAGTGGGGTTGTTGAGTTCAGGCACCGAACGTGCCGTAGCACGCGGCCGGGCATCGTTGTTGCCTCGAGCTATGGTTGTGCGCCTCGCATTCGTCACCGAGACTTATCCTCCCGAACTGAACGGTGTCGCGGGCACGGTCGCGCGCGCCGTCGAATGGCTGCGTGCCCGTGGGCATCAGGTGCACCTCGTGCGTCCGCGCCAGAACCACGAACCTCCGTGCGACGGCACGGACGAATGGCGAGCGCCGGGCTTCGCCTTGCCGATGTACCGCGCGCTGCGCGTCGGGATGCCGAGCGTCAGCGCGCTGCGACGTCGCTGGCGCGAGCTTCGTCCGGAAATCATTCATGTCGCCACCGAGGGTCCGCTCGGCTGGGCCGCATGCCGAGCCGGACGCTCGCTGGGACTTCCGGTCACTTCGGATCTGCGCACGCACTTCGACCTGTACAGCGACTACTACGGCTTCGGTTTCATGCGAGGAGTCGTCGGTGCGTACTTGCGCCGCTTTCATAGCGCGACCGACCTGACCTTTGCGCCAACCACCGCGCTAGCCGCGGAGTTGCAGGCGCGTTCCTACGGCCAGGTCGACGTGCTGGGCCGCGGCGTCGACGCCACGCGCTTTGCACCTTTCCGTCGCAACGAAGCACTGCGGCGGGCGTGGGGTGCGGAACCGGAGGACCCGGTGGTGCTGCACGTCGGACGCCTCGCGGCGGAAAAGAATCTGCCCCTGGCCTTGCGTGCTTTTTCAGCTATTCAGGCGCAGGCGCCACGCGCAATCATGGTGGTCATCGGCGAAGGACCGCTGCGTCGCAGTCTCAAACGCGATGCGGGCCCGGGGGTGCAGTTCGTCGGGCAATTGCGGGGTGACGCGCTCGCCGAGCATTACGCGTCAGCCGATGTGTTCCTTTTCCCCAGCCAGACCGAAACGTTCGGCAACGTGACGCTGGAAGCGCTGGCCTCCGGGCTGGTCGTTGTCGCCTTTAATCTCGCAGCGGCATCGGTGCACATCACGCATCGCGTCAACGGCTTCGTCGCCGACGGCGGCAATGGCGAAGAGTTCGTGCAGCTCGGGTGCCGCGCCGTGGCCGAACTGCCGCGCCTGCAGGTCGTCCGGACGCTGGCGCGGCAAGCCGCGTTGGCATCCTCCTGGGACAGCGTCCTCAGCCGCTTCGAGGAACGCCTGATGGCGCTGCGCCGACCGGCGCCACTCAGCCAACCCGCCTATGCCTCCTGACGTCTACCGTGCCGTCTGGGCAGAACGTGACCGCCGCTGGGCCGAACGGGTCCATCGGGCGGCGCAACAAGACGCGGTGATCACGTTGCTGCGTGCGGTCAGCTGGTTGGGAGACGGCTTCCTCTGGTACGGCGCGATCGTGCTGATTGCTCTTGCCGGCGGCACGCACGGCCGGGACGTTGCGGCACAGATGGTGATGGTCGGCGCATTGAACCTGACGTTGTACCTGTGGCTGAAGTCGCACATCGGCCGCGCGCGTCCCTATGTCAAGTACCCGGACATTCGCGCCCGTGGCCGTGCGCTGGACCAGTTCAGCTTTCCGTCCGGCCATGCGCTGCATGCCAGCGCATTCAGCGTGATGCTGATCTACTACTTTCCCGCGTGGGCGTGGCTGCTTCTGCCGACGGTTGCGCTGATCGGACTCTCGCGCGTTGCGCTGGGACTTCACTACCCGAGCGATGTCGCGGCCGGTGCCGCCATCGGCGCTCTCAGCGCTTCGGTGTTTCTAGCGCTCTTCTAGCTTCCGCAGCGCCGGTTCAGCGTTCCTCGTGTTCCGGCTCCACGAGCTTCGGTGGCGCGACCGGATCGAAGTCCACCCAGTCGCCATTGCGCCAGGTGCCGTCAGCACGCTCGATGTCGGTCGCGCCCATCCGCTGTAGCAGTTCCACCACCGGCCCTTCGTCCGCATCGCCGAGGTTCACGGCCACCATCAGGCCACCGCGACGCGTGTCGCGCGCCTCCGGACCCGGATCCTCACGCTGCGTTGCTTCGCGCTCGTCCTCCGCATCGCGGGTGCGCGTCATGGCTCCGACGAGTCCACCGACATGTGCACCAACGCCCGCCAGTCCTGCCACCACGGCGGGGGCGACCAGCGGCGCGGAGACGGAGGCCACGGCACCGACCACCGCACCCACGGCGGCACCGGCAGTGGCACCGGCCGCCTGGCCCTCGGGCGCTGACTGGGCGCCCGAATCGGATTCCATGTCTCCGCGGAGTGGGTGGGCTGCATGCTGGCCCGGCGGATTCACGTAAAACACTTGTGTCTCGTCGAACTGCTGCTTCCGCAGTGCGGCGACGATCATTTCGCCGCGCTCCTGGGTCTCAACTCGTGCCGCGATGATCCGTGTCATGGCTTGCCTCCATGCGAATCTGGGTAATTCGTGTTCGCAAAAAAAAGGCCCCGCAAGCGCGGGGCCTTCAACCGGTGCCGACTTCGTGGGGAGGGAAGGGGGAAGGGTCAGGCACCGAACAACCTGCGTTCCAGGACGGTCGGTTGCACCATCAACCCAGCAAAGTGCATGCCACCCCGTTTTCTGCACGGAATAGAGCTATCCGCATATACAAAACGATCTCCGCACACCAATCCTGGAAATCTTTGCAGCAGCGTTTGCCGTCAACCCCCGGAAGCCGAGGCAACGGCGGCACGCTCGACCAACGAGTCGGTGCGTTGCCAAGGGAGCTCGTGGGTCAGGGCGGCCTGCACGAATTCGGCCTTCGTCACCGCCCGTCGCTGCTCCAGGAGTTGCCCGAGCCTGTGCTGCCAGGTTCGGCAAACCGCCGGGTAGGCAGCATCCCGCGGGTGGAGTGCGAGCCGCACGAGCGACGCACTCGCATGGCGCAGCGCCATCGCGGCCCAGAGCCGCGACACCGTTCGCCGCCAAGGCGCGCGCACGCTCAGTGTCAGGCAGGGTGCGCGCAGCGCTTGTCCGGAGCGCAATGCGTGGATGTGAGTGAAGGTCGTCACATACTGAATCTCCGGCGAACGGCGCAATGCCTTCCAGCTTTCCGGCCCGAGCAGCCAGGCCGGGGGCACGAAACCGGCGAGCGGCCAGCCGTTGGCGCGGAACCAGCGCTGACCGAGCAACAATCGCTCGGCCGCCTCCTGTTCCGTCAGTGCACAGAACTCACCCTCTCCGGCGGTATAGATCCGGCGACGCAACCAGTCGAATGCCGAGGACGGTGATCCCAGGTCGCGATGAAAGTAACCGTGCAGCGCAAGCTCGTGGCCGCGCCCGAGTTGCTCGGTCATCGCGCTTTCGAAGCCGGGGGCCATGGCGGAACACTCTCCCCAGTACGCGGGGACCACGAGCAGTGTCAGCGGTATATCGGCGACTTCGCGCACGGCCGCGAGCACGCGCTCGCACGATCGCCAGGTCGCGGGCGCAACGTCATGGAGCGAGACGCAGAGGTAGCGGGCGTCAGGCAAAGCGCAGTCTCCCGCTCGACTCGCCGGCGCGCGGATTCATGCTCAGCAAGGCGGCGTAGCGTTCGAATAGCCGCGCGAACGAGCGGTCGAGGCCAAAGGCTTCGGCAGCGATCCGCGCCTGTGCCCGCTGCTCGGCAGGCTCAGTGGTTCGCAGCGAACGAACTGCTTCGGCCAGCAACTGCGCCGTGCCGGCGCCGGCTCCCACCGCAGCGCGCTCATCGATAAGGTCCAGGAAGCCTGCTCGCGCGGGCAGCACGACCGGTGTGCCGCACGCGAGCGCCTCGAGTGGCGCCAGGCCGAACGTCTCCCGCGTGCCCGCATGCACGAACACGTCGGCGCTCGCAAGTGCGTGGGCGAGGGCGTCAGGGTCGCTGCAATACGGCAGTCGCACCACGCGCGCGCCCTGCGGTGGACACGGTCCTGCGCCCTGCACGACAAGCACGTAATCGCGGCCCAGGCTATCGACAGTCTCGCCGAGGATGTGCAGGTTCTTTTCCGGCGCAAGCCGGCCGACGTAGAGCAGCACGACCATGTGCTGTGGAATCCCGAGGCCGAGCCGCCACTGCTCGCTGCGCTTCGACGGATGGAAACGCTTGAGGTCCACACCGAGCGGCTGATACACGACGTTGTCGAGGCCGAGGTCGCGCGCCTCGCCCACCATCCAGCGGCTCGCAGCAAATACCACGTCGTACTTACGATACAGGTGGCGCAGGTACCGCCCTGTCGAACGGCGTGCCCAGCGGCCCAAGCGGCCGGCCTGCTCGACGACATTGGAGTGACAGAACGCCGCAGCCGGGACGCCACAGTGTTCAGCCGCGTCGAGAGCCGCCCAGGCCAGCACGAACGGGTCACCGGCTTCGATCAGATCGGGTTCAAGGGAGGCAATGGTGCGTGCGGCCTCGTGGCGTTTCAGTGGAAAGCGATACCCTCCGCTGGCCGGCAGCCGCAGCCCGCCGACGCGCCGGTCCGGCAGTTCGCATTCGCCGGACACGACCCAGCTCGTGCGCCAGCCGGCTTGTGTCGACGCCCATCGACGTTTGTCGCGCAGATAGCGCGCCACACCGCCTCCGGACCGACTCCAGAACATCGTCGTGTCGACAAGGTGCGGTAACGCCGACGGGCGGTCGGCGCTAGCAGAGCTGGGCTGGATGTCCACACCCAACGCAGTGCAAACGCGATGCCGGGCACGTCGTCTGCCTCGAATTCAACCTCTGACCAGCAGTGCACGACTTTCCTTCAATTCCCATGGAGTACGCAATGGATCGCAATAGCGTGACAGAAACCCTGAACGACCTGATCGAGAACTGCAAGGACGGTGAGTACGGATTCCAGACCTGTGCGGAGCACGCCAAGTCCGCCGACCTCAAGCAGTTCTTCGTTCGCCGTGCGCGTGAATGCGCCTCGGCAGCGCAGGAACTGCAGTCCCTGGTTGCCCGCTTTGGCGGCTCGCCCGACACCGGCGGCAGTGCGACCGGGGCGATGCACCGGGGCTGGGTCGCCGTGCGCGGCACGCTGGCGCTGAATGACGACAAGGCGATGCTGAGTGAATGCGAACGCGGTGAGGACGCGGCGCTCGCGCGCTACCGGGAGGCCTTGGAAGAGAAGCTGCCGCCTGAAGTCGAGCAGGTGGTGCGGCGCCAGTACCAGGGCGCGCAGCGCAATCACGACGAGGTGAAGCGGTTGCGCGACACCTATGCCGCGCAGCCGGCCTGACCCGTCGCGCAACCTTGTGGCGCCGTGAAGAATTGGTTCACGCTACCGATCGCTGCGGCGATCGCGACGTTAGCCCTTGTTGCCTGCGGTGACCGTTACCGCGAGGTGATCGGAGCCACGGCTGCACCGACGGCCACCAGTGCGACCGCCCCGACCCCGAGGTCGGGGCCGGCGAACGACAGGACCGAAACGTCCGTGTCGCCGGCGATGGCTGCGCCTGATCGCGAGTTCGTGACGACCGCCGCCAGCAGCGACGTAATGGAGGTCGAAGCCAGTCGTCTGGCCCTCGATCGGGCCAAGAGCGAGGCCGTGCGCAAGTTCGCCCAGCAGATGGTCGACGATCACACGAAGACCAACCAGTCACTGGCGTCGATCGCGCGCGAATCTGGACTGACCGCACCCATGCATATGAACCCGGCACACAGTGGTGATCTCGACCGCTTGCGCGAAATGAGCGGCCGTGACTTCGACCGTGAGTACGCGGTACAGGTGGGCGTTGCGGCGCACCAGCAGGCGGTCACGCTGTTCGAACGTGCGGCACGAGACGCGATCAATCCTCAGTTGAAGTCGTTCGCCGAGCAGATGCTGCCGCACCTGCGAGACCACTTGCGGCAGTCGCAGGCGCTGGCGAAGCTGGTCGGCGTTCCGAGCGAGCGCTTGAAACTCGCAAATGCCGCCGGCATGGCGGAGTCGTCGTTTGTGGGCGCCCCGGGTCCAGAGGCTGTGGCTCGGTGACAACTGCCGAGCGCGTGCGCGGTGGCGCGACGACGGGGCCGGCCGGCTAGACCGGCTCCGCGAGGCGCTGGCACGAAGAAACGCTCGTCGGGCGCGCCATTGTTTGGGCGGGGCCATGAAACGTTCCATGTCCGAGAACCGACAACCCACGGTATGGCCATGCGGCTCCTTCGAGTAGGCCAAACATCTTCTCGCCTTCCCGGAGGGCCATTGAAGCCCGCGGTTCTTGTATGACTGCGGGCGCTGTGAACTCATGAACGCCGGTGCTGGCAGCCGTTGACCGCGCCGCTGGTGTTCGGCAGTGTCTCCTTTGTTCGGCGGCAGTGACTTCTCAGTTCGGCCAGGAGCCGCCGTCGATTGCTACCGTCCGAACCGCCTACTAGCGGACATTGCCGGGCAGGGGCAAACTGAAATACTTGATCCGCCCTCACGCCGTCACCGTCCGTTGGAGGCATCCGATGCAACACCAATCGCTACCTACCGACCAGATGGAACTTGTCAATGAAACCGCCAAGGTCGTCGAGGCGAAGCGCGTCTTACAAGAAAACCCTCGCACTGGTATCAAGTGGAGCTTTCTGCCGGTCGTGGCAGTCACCATCGGCGTCTACCTTGTCCTGGGCGACCTTGGCGCGTCCCTTGCTGCGCGGGTCTGCTTGGCCGTCGTGAGCGGCTTGGGCGTCGGGGCCTGGATCGAGGTTCTCTTCCTGAGAAGGCGCGTGCTGGCGCTAGAAGCGCTGGTGCAAGTGCAGCAGGCTCGCGAGCGCAGCGCCTCCTGAACCGGCGCGGCGGGGCATTTGCCGGCCAAGACCTGTCACTGCGTTGCGGTGCAAGATCTGCCCGAAACCGGACTCGGTGGGTTCCGATCCTGCCAAATCGAAAGACTCCGGGTGAGAAGTCAAATTGGCCCTCGTACGTTTGGTCATCATACATAGCGTAAATGCTATACTGCGATCGTGGCCTGGACCATCAGCTTCTTCAGTCGGCGGGTTGAGGATGAAATCCTGGCCCTCTCGAGCGGCCTCGTCGCCCGTTTCATTCGATACGCGGAGCGCATGGAGGTCCATGGTCCAGATCTGGGCATGCCGCATACGAGAGCGATGGGTAGTGGGCTCTTCGAGCTGCGGATCAAGTCTGCCGAAGGAATTGCCCGGGTGTTCTATTGCACGGTCGTTGAACGGAGAATCGTCTTTCTCCACCAGTTCGTGAAGAAGACGGACAAGACGCCGCCAAAGGAGCTGCAGACCGCGCGGCAAAGGATGAAGGAGGTAACCAGTGGATAGCACTCTGAAGCAGTTTAGGTCCAGGGCGCTTGCGCGGCCGGATGTAAGGAAGGCATATGACGAGCTCGATGAGGAATTTGCGTTCCTGGATGAGGTGCTTAAGGCCAGGGCAGAAGCGGGGCTCACCCAGGCCGAGGTTGCGGCGCGGGTCGGGACCACTCAATCGGCGATTGCGCGCCTCGAATCGGCTGAGCCGAAGCACTCGCCGTCCATTGCAACTCTGCAGAAGTATGCAAAGGCCCTCGGCTACCGAGTTCAGATTCGCCTTGTGAAGAGCGAACGAGGGGTGACTTCTCGCAGGAGTGGACGCGCCACGAAAACAGCAGCGCGCCGCCCAGTTTAGACGTTGGGTGGGTAGAGGCTGTGGCCGAGTTCACTAAGCGCGAGCGTGAGCAACTGCGTCGCCTTGCCAGCCAGGTATATGAGGCTGAAGTGCGCACTCTTCTCGAAGAACTCGATTCTTCCTTTGCGCAGTGGCGCGCCGGAGAGGTGCTCGGCTCGGAGCTGCTCCAGACCATTCACGAGTTTCACCAGCACCAGTCCCGTGAACTGTGGGCCGCCTATCAGGCGCTTCGCGACCCCGAAGTCGTTGCGAGAGGGTTCGCGCGAGGACTTCTCGCCGAGATCGAAGTCGCACCCGATCTATTGGCCAAGCTAGCACCCTCAGTTAGTGGGTTCAATCTTTAGCAATGCACGCCAGCGCGGCACAACAACGCATTCGACCGGGCTGGCCGCTGGCGCGCACCCTCACTGCATCGCGGCACGACAGGACGTTGACGCCAACGTGAAGCACCCGCGCTCGGGTAGTTCGGCCGTGTCCTTCATAGGATCTCTTGGCAATGCCCGTGACCGCGCTTTCGTTCGCGGGACGTCCGAGGGCGCCAGGTCTCAGGCCGGCCAGTATCTGTCATCGCACGCCGCTGCCTAACCGACCCGATAGCGGTCACGCGCCTCACCTAGCTGACGCACATTCCTTCTTTCGGACGACCTTGTCGAGCAGCATGCCGCGCCCGACCCAAAAGTGGTCAACGCATGAACGCTTGCGTCAAGGAGTGCGGAAGTGACGGCTAACCATCAGTTGCACCCGATCGGGCAACGGCGCCGCTGCGCTTGCCGTTTCCGGCAGGTGAACTGAGTCGTTACGCGGAACGCATGGCGGGACACCTATGCTGCGGGCGGTGGTTGCTTTTCCACGCGCGGTAAAGCTGCATCAATACAAGCCCACCGCGGCGCACTGGAGGTCCATATTGTCATTGCAGGGTTGGCAACATTTGGATCGTCGAAAGTCCCAGCCCGAACGAAGATCAAATGCGGTCTTGCCTCAGCCTCGCTAAAGAGCGGAGTACCGCAATCGGGGCAGAACCGGCGATGCATTCGACTGCCACTGTCCGCCAAACTCGAGAAGTCGCTCGTTTTCCCTAGGACCTTAAACGTTGCGGTGCGAAAGCAAGCACCAACCGTCCCGCTGCCTGCACCCAAGTATTGGCAATCGCGGCACCAACACACCCGCGTGGTGATCGGCGGTTCCGCGCTCTCCCAGCGAACCGCACCACAAAGACACCTGCCCGTCACTGTCATTGGGCCCTCCAAAGTCAGGAACGGATTGTCGCAGTCGGCCATGACCGGCCCTTGATCTGGGCCACCCAGTTCGACTACTAGCCGACTTTCAGACACCCCGTCAAAATGCCGCGAAGCGGACATTCGCGAACCAGCTCTCGTGGGAATTCAGAACGCAACGTCGACGTATGAGGTGAGTATCGCCGCCGCGGCCGATCTAGCGGGGCTGCAATTCATCGACCCACTTCTGCGCGCGGATCCCGACCGGGCCGAGTCGGTGCAGCAAGCGGTCGAGCAAGGCCGGTGCCTCGTAGCGCTGGATGGCGATGACGTCGCTGGCTACGCTGTCCTCAATGATCACTTCCTCGGGCAAGCGTTCGTGGAACTGCTCATCGTCGGCCCGGCGTATCAGCGACAGGGCATCGGGACGCTGCTGCTGCGGGCGACCGAACGATCTTGCGGTCGGCCGAAACTCTTCTCATCCTGCAACCGCTCCAATTTGCCGGCGCAGTGCCTGTTCGAGAAGTGCGGCTTCCAGCGCAGCGGGCAGATCTACAACCTGGACGAAGGCGATCCCGAGCTCGTGTACTTCAAGGCGCTTACCCGATGAGGCAACGCCAGAAACTCAGTGACCCAGCTTGGTCGGCGAAACCGGTCTAATCGTTCAGGTTCCCGAGGCGGAGCCGTTTGTGCGGGACCTGCGAGCACGCTTCGACTTTCGGGCGAGCGAGGGCGTGCCGGCACACATCACCGTCTTGCACCCGTTCGTGCCGTACCCCGTACCAGGGACGTCTCTCGATCGACTAGAGCAACTCTTCTCGAGCTGTGATGCATTTGAGTATCGGTTGGACAGCATTGGCCGCTGGCCCGACAACCTGCATCTGATTCCGTCGCCAGTGGAGCCCTTCGTCGCCCTGACAAAAGCGGTCTGGGCCGCGTTTCCGGACTACCCGCCTTACGAAGGGCGCTTCTCCGACATCGTCCCGCACCTGTCGGTGGCGCAAGGCGGGACGGAGTTGCTGGACGAAGCTGGGCCATTGCTTCTCGAGGTAATGCCACCATCGGAGATCACGGCCGTTTGCCGGGAGATCAGCTTGCTGGTGCTGACAGGCGATGCCTGGGAAGTGACCGGTCGGTTTCCTTTACGCCAGCCTCCCTCGCGGTCGTGAGGCGGCCAACTCCGAACATTGCCGGCTATTGTCCGCTTGCCCGAAAGCAGTCACGAACGTGAGCCACACGCGTTGCCAATCCAGCCGACCGTCGACGATGAGCGGGCGCTGGTCCTTCGCGATCATGTCGTGCAGCGCCTCGACCGACAACGCCTTTGCTAAGTGTGCGGATCAGTCAAGAGCGTTGCAGCGCCTTGGTTGCGGCATAGAGGAGAAGCGCTGACACCAGCGCAACGACCATGGACACCTTGAATGTCGACGTGGCAGTGATTGGCGCGGGAACCGCCGGACAAAACGCGCGCCGCGAGGTCGAGAAACGTGGCGGCATGCCCCTGATGATTGAGCGCGGCCCGCACGGGACGACCTGCGCGCGGGTAGGCTGCATGCCGTCGAAGCTGCTGGTCGCCGCGGCGGACGTGGCGCACATGCTCGAGCAGGCGCCGCAGTTCGGTGTGCATGCCGGTGCAAGACGGATCGACGGGCACGCGGTAATGGCGCGGGTCCGCCGCGAGCGTGACCGCTTCGTCGCCTTCGTCGAGGCCGACATCGACAGGATCCCGGAATCGCAGAAGGCGACCGGACATGCGCGTTTCACGAACAAGACCACGCTGATGGTGGGCGATGAGCTGCGCGTCGAGGCGCGCGCGGTCGTCGTTGCTACCGGCAGCCAACCGTTCGTGCCGCCGCCGTTCGACGCTATCCGCGAAAGAATGCTGACGAGCGACGACATCTTCGCACTGCCGGCACTACCGGCGAGCCTGGCGGTGATCGGCACCGGCGTCATTGCCCTTGAGCTCGGCCAGGCGATGCAACGGCTCGGCGTGCGGGTGGCGTTCTTCAACCCGTTCGACGAGCTCGGTCCGTTCACCGACCCGGAAGTGAAGCGCGTGGTCGCACGCGAGCTGGCGAGCGAGCTCGATCTTCGGCTTGGCGTGCAGGTGGTCGACGCCGCGGCCGTCGGCGGCGGAATCCGCCTGCGGTGGCAGGAACCGGGTGACGCGGCGCGTGAAGAAGTGTTCGAACACGTCCTGGTCGCCGCCGGCCGACGCCCCAATCTCGCGGGACTTGGCCTTGAGTCGACCGGGCTCTTGCTCGACGCCAAGGGCCGGCCACGGATCGATCCGCTGACGACCCAGTGCGACGACGCGCCGATCTTCGTGGCCGGCGACGCCGAGGGCCATCTGCCGCTGCTGCACGAAGCGGCGGACGAAGGTCGGATCGCCGGCGCGAACGCGATGTTGTGGCCAGAAGTGGAGCGACGCGAGCGGCGCGTGCCCCTGGCAATCGCCTTCACCGATCCGCAAATGGCACTGGTCGGCGCGCGCCATGCGGACCTCGTGGCGGGACAGTACGCCATCGGTGCAGTGTCATTCGATGACCAGGGCCGGGCACGCGTCGTTGGCCGCAACCGCGGGCTCGTGCGCATCTATGGCGATTCCCAAAACTGCCGGCTGCTGGGCGCTGAAATGTTTGGTCCCGGCATGGAGCACATGGCGCATCTGCTGGCTTGGGCGGTGCAGAGTCGGATGACGGTCCAGACGGCGCTGTCGATGCCGTTCTATCACCCGGTGTTGGAGGAAGGTCTGCGAACTGCGCTGCGCGAACTCGCCGTGAACCTGCGGGTGCTGGCGCAGTGCCGGCCGGAGGACTTGGCCAGCGCGCCCGGCGCCTGACGGCGGCAGACTTCGCACTTCGGCCACGAGCCGCCGTCGGCCGTAGCTTCGCGATCGACCTTAAAGCTGACATCCCGAGCAGCTCGGTGGTGGCCGCTCTTGGTTGCGGATGCTGCCGCAGTGAAACGGGGAACCCGCTCAATCGCGAGTCCCCCGAAAGGACATGCTGCTAGACCTCAACCTGCTCCGACAGGCTTAGCGCCTCGTCAAGTTCGACGCCGAGATACTTCACGGTGTTTTCGATCTTGGTGTGACCGAGCAGGATCTGTGCGGCCCGCAGGTTATGCGTTTGCCGGTACATGATTGTCACCCTGGTGCGCCGCAACGAGTGCATGCCATAGCGCGAAGGGTCTTCGCCAATGATCTTGACCCAGTCCTTCACGATCCGGCTGTACTGGCGCGTACTGAGGTGGCCGTCCTTTTTGACGCGACTCGGGAACAGGTAGTCCCCCGGCTTGAGGTCCGCCGCCTTGATCCACGCCGCGATCGACTTGCGTGTCGTCGGCGTGATCTCGAAGGTCACCGGACGTTGCGTCTTGCTTTGCCGGACGCTGGCCCGAGCGGCAACCTGGTCGCCATGGCAGACATCTTCGACGCGCAGGCGCGTCACATCGTGCCCGCGCAACTTGCTGTCGACCGCGACGTCAAGCAGCGCACGATCGCGGACGTTGTGCTCGAAGTCGAGCCACGCCCGAATCGCACAGATCTCCTTCAGCTTGAAAGGTGCCTTTTGCCCGATGATGCGGTCCTTGTTCCACGGTGGGTGGTGGACCACAACGAGCGGGAACTCCATTGCTTGATCAGTCATTGCAGAGCTCCAAACAGTTGAACAGCGGAATCAGTCGGCCGGCCGAGCCGTCTGGCCTACGGCAGGGACGCCCATGGAAGACTCCCACCGCAAGCGCATCGTTTCTCAGCAACGGGCGATACTTGAATGCCGGCAGTCCGGCATTGACATAAACGTATCCAAAGGGATACTCTGTGAACGAGTTTCTCCGTACCCCCGAATTTGACGAGTGGCTGAGGGCGCTCCGGGATCACGTCGGCAAGGCCAGGATCCTGGCGCGCCTTAGATCGGCGTCGCTGGGCAATTTCGGCGATTGCGAGCCCGTGGGAGAAGGCGTTTCCGAGATGAGGATTCACGCAGGGCCAGGTTACCGCGTGTACTTCACGCGGCGCGGTCAAACGGTGTATCTGCTGCTGTGCGGCGGCGACAAGTCGAGCCAGCAAAAGGACATACGGAGAGCCAAGGAACTGGCGGCACAACTGGAGGACTGATCGATGCCCAAGCTGAAGGCGTTCGACGTGGCGGACTACCTCGACAATGACGAGGTCATCGCCGAGTACCTGACGGCTGCTTTGGAGGACGCCGATCCGGACGTCTTCCTGATGGCGGTCGCAGATGTGGCCAAGGCCAAAGGCATGTCACATGTCGCGAGTGAAACGGGCCTTGGCAGGGAAAGTCTCTACAAGGCGTTCGCCCCCGGTGCGAAGCCGCGCTACGACACGGTCCTGAAAGTCCTGAAGGCCGTAGGCATTCAATTGCAGGCAACCCCTGCGGTTGAGAGCACAGCTCCGTAGCGCGCTGTCGGCCACAAGCAGACTCGGTCGCCGACCTGCCAATCAGCCCGATTGCGGACGGACCAACTCCGAACGACAATCGCCATAGCGGACCGCGCCGAATGGTGTCATTTGCCCCGAAAGCATCCAAGGCGGCAAGCACGATCTGGAGTTGACGAGTACGGACGTACGCCGCTGCACTATGCCGCGCGCGATGACCGGCCCGAAGCCGCACGCGAACTCCTTGCCCTTGGCCTCGATCCAAGCGCCGCTGACGACGACGGCCGGACACCGCTGCATTTTGCAGCGCAGGCGCAGACGCCTAGGGTGGTCGCCCTGCTGCTGGAGGCCGGGGCCGCTGTTGATATCCAGGATTCTCACGGCAACACTCCGCTTTGGCGAGCTACGTTTGAGTCAAAGGGGCGCGGCGAAGTGATTCAACTGCTTCGCGCAGCAGGAGCCGACCCGTGGTGCGCCAACAAGTCGCTGGTCAGTCCAGTACTGTTGGCTCGGACAATCGCGAATTACCCGGTGGCGCAGTTCTACGCGGACCTAGCGGCGTGATTGGTTCGCATCACGCTATGGACAGAGCTCGGCCAGAATGGGTCATCTCGCTTCGGCGCACAAATCGCCGCAAAGCTGACGTGTTGATTGAGAATCAAGGCGACTCAGACGACCAAATCTCACGGCCAACAGGAAGGCATCACATGGCTACCTTTCATGGGATCTACTTGGGTTCGGTGCTCGACAATCGCGATCCCGAAAATCTCGCGCGCGTGCTCGTGCGGATACCCGACCTTAAGGAGGCGAGCAACGACGTCTGGGCGCGACTGGGAACGATGATGGCTGGCCGCGATAGCGGCACGTTGTTCATTCCCGAAGTCGGCGACGAAGTCCTCGTGGCCTTCGTTCAGGGAGATCTGCGGGCGCCGTGCGTGATTGGCGCGCTGTGGACCAGCGCAACCCCTCCGCCCGCCGTTGGCGATCCGCCGGCGAGCGTCATGCTGATCCGGTCGCACAGCGGCATTACGTTGCGCATGCAGGACGACAAGGACAACAAGAGCCTGACCGTCGAGACGCCTGGTGGGCAACGAATCACGCTGCAGGACGACCCGGGCACAGTGCGAATCGAAGACACCCACGGCAATTCCGTGACGATGTCACCGTCCGGCATGAAAGTGCTCGCGGCAGCGAAGGTCGAGGTGAGCGCAGGAGTCGCCGAGATCAGCGCCGGCTTGCTAACGGTCCACGCTGGGTTATCGCGTTTCGACGGCGTTGTGACGTGCGACACATTAATCAGCAATGCCGTGGTGAGTGCGAGCTATACACCAGGGGCTGGAAATGTGTGGTGAGCGTCACGCAGCTACCGCCAGAGCAGCCGCCCAGACAAAATCTTCCAAGGCGAAGTCGGCCATGAACGGACATGGAGAAGGATCCGCGGAATGTCGCAAGAGCGGACGTAGACGGCGCCTCGGGAATGGTCGGATTGCCAGCCTTCGAGCCTGCGTCACCGTGGTGGCGCGAGGCTCGAGTCGATGTCGACCATCTGATACCACCCCGGTATGAACGGCTTGATGCGATAGCCGACCACCCACGGCTGGCTCATGTAGGAGAACACCCGGTGCACGGTGGTCTTTTCCGGCATGTAGGCGACCACGAGGCGCTTGGCCTGATCGAACAGGGCATCGCGCTCGGGCCCGTCGGGCATCACGCTGATCTTCTCGTAGAGTGCATCCATGGCCGGCAGCTTGAAGCGCGACTGGTTGTTTCCGCCGGCTGCCGGCCCGTAGAACCGGATCAGGGAATCCGTGCCATCGGGCGCGATGATGAAGGTGCCGAGTTGCCACATCATCAGCTTGCCCGCTCTCGAGGCCTTGGCGTTTTCCTGCCACTGCGCGACCTTGAATGCCACCTTGAGGCCGATCGCCTGCATGTCCTTCTGGAACAGTTCGTCCATCTGGCGGGAGATCTGGGACGGATCGGTCGAATACTCCAGCACCAGCGGTTGCCCGTTGGGCAATTCTCGCCAGCCATCGCCGTTGCGATCGAGGTACCCGTATGTGTCGAGCAGTGCCTTCGCTCGCGCTACGTCGTACTCTCCGTTCTCGCTGCGGAATCCGGAATCGAAGCCCCTCGCGTGCGCGGCCATCGCTGACTGCGCGACCAGGCCCTGGCCGCCGCGTGCGAGCGCGATGCTGCGCTCGATATTCATTCCCAGCCCGACCGCGCGCCGAAGTGCGACCTTCTCCGGCGTGTAGCCGCCGACGATCGGGTCCTCCATGTTGAAGTAGATATAGCTCACCGCGTGCGAGACGACGATGTGGCCCTGAATGCCGCGTCGCTCCAGATATGGCGCCAGCTTTCCTCCCGGCATGGCGAGGCGCAGGAAATCCGATGGAACCTCAATCGTGTCGATGCGGCCGTCGACAAACGTCAGCCAGCGCGGCTGGTTCTCCGTGATGATCGAAATCTCGACGCGATCGACCATCGGCAGGCGACGGCCGCGCAGGCGCGCTGCGATCGCCAGGCCGGTGGCATCGCCCGGCGCGGGCTGCGCATCGAAATGTACTTCGCGGTAGTCGGGATTGCGCTCCAGGACGATGAAGGACGAGCGCCGCCACGGGCCCAGCTTGAACGGTCCGGTGCCGACCGGGTGCTCCATGATGCGGCCGCCATGCGCCTCGACCACCTCACGTGCCACGGCACCCTTGAAGCCGCTGACCAGCTTGTGCTCAAGGCGCGGGCGGGGACTTTCCAGCTGGAACTGCAGCGTGTATCGATCCAGCGCTCGCAGGCCCTCGATCTCGCGGTCGTAATCGAACGGGCGTTTGCCGTCGAGCGCCGCCTTGCGCAAGCTCTCCAGCCCCCTGATCTTCAGCTCCTCGAAGTCTGCCCATTGCGGGCTGTTGGTGGCCGGATCGGCGAAGCGCTTGAAGGAATAGACGTAGTCGGCTGCAACCAGCTCGCGCCGCTGGCCCTTGAAGGCCGGGTCCGGCGTGAAGTAGATGCCGGGCCGCAGGCGGATGGTCCAGGTACGGTAGTCCGGCGAGTGCTCCGGCATCGCCGCGGCCGTCAGGGGCCGGATCTGTGCCGGTATCGCCAGGTAGTCGTAGGTGTAGAGACTCTCGCAGATGTGGATGACGACACTGTGCGAGTAGTTATCGTTGATACGGGCCGGATCGAACCCGTCCTCGGCTATCGGAAACGCGATTCGCAGAACCTTGAGCGACTGGTTGCTCCAGGCGCACGGCACAGCGACACACAACAAGGCTGCAGCAATCCACCGTCGGACAGACATGCACGCTCACGCAAGTCGATGACCGTCACGCATCTTAGGGCGTTGGGCACCCCGCGACTACAGTCAGAGTGCGCACTTACGTGACATGAAGAGGCCGCCGGGTGAGGGACATGATCGGGAGCTTCCGGCTAACGGAAGACATCTCGACGATGTAGCCAACCCACCCGAAAGCGGTCAAGATTCCCAGCCGAAGACAGACACATTGGCACCGTCTCACGACGACGCTTGGGGTGTCGGTCTGCATCGCCGTGACTTCGTAGGGGCAACTGCGACAGAACGCGGCTAATGTTGTCTCACCTGAGGTAGGCGCGTCATGGCAGCGATCTGGCATCGTCGTCCCACACCCGCCGCGCTGCAGGCCATGGCGCGAGGAACAGCGATCGAACACCTCGGCATCGAATTCGTGGAGGTCGGCGACGACTGGATAAGCGCGCGGATGCCGATTGATGTGAGAACCATCCAGCCTTACGGGCTACTTCACGGCGGCGTGTCCGTGGCCCTTGCCGAGACGCTCGGCAGCGCAGCGGCGCACCACTGTGTGGACGACAACGCGTTTCTGCCCGTCGGTATTCAGATCAGCGCGAATCATGTGCGGGGAGTGCGTGAGGGGATTGTCCACGGGGTCGCCCGTGCGCTGCACCTAGGACGGACCATCCACCTGTGGGAGATCCGGATCGCCAACGATGCGGGCCAACTCGTCTGCGCGAGCAACCTGACCGTGAGCATCGTGCCGCGACAGTCGGCCACCAGATAGTGGGAGCTCACGGCCAGTTGCGGTCATGGACCCACCGCCCGCAGAATGCCTGTAAGCGGACTCTTGCGAGCCATCATGCTTCAGTTACGACCCAGTTGCGAATGCTGCGATCGCGATCTGCCACCAGATTCAGCGGACGCGATGATCTGCTCGTTCGAATGCACGTTTTGCTCGCAATGCATGGAAGCGATGTTGAAGGGTCGCTGCCCCAATTGCGGCGGTGAGCTGGTGCGGCGGCCAAGGCGGCCTGCCGAGAAGCTGGCGCGATTTCCGGCTTCAA